>JACCDM010883156.1_pt1 | contig 12148 bp, 8 predicted proteins | sample 7445851 | NCBI WGS metagenome assembly JACCDM01 (sample SAMN15323438, study PRJNA562643) | freshwater metagenome | isolation source: river surface water | place: USA:Blue River Watershed | collected 2017-08-16
CCGGTTTTGGAGCAGGAATGGAGTATTTAAGTCAACATAATCCTAAAGTGGTGGCTTTATGTGCTGATTTAATTGGTTCTATGAAATTAGAAGGTTTTATAAAGAATAGCCCTGAGCGTTTTTTCCAAACAGGTATTGCTGAAGCTAATATGATTGGTATTTCAGCAGGTTTAACGTTAGGTGGTTTTATTCCTTATGCAACGACGTTTGCTAACTTTGGAACGGGTCGTGTATATGATCAAATTCGTCAATCAGTAGCTTATTCTGGAAAGAATGTAAAAATCTGTTGCTCTCATGCTGGTTTAACACTAGGAGAGGATGGAGCAACACACCAAATCTTAGAGGATATCGGGTTAATGAAAATGCTTCCAGGAATGGTGGTTATCAATCCATGTGATTACAATCAAACGAAAGCGGCTACCATCGCTATCGCAGATTATGAAGGTCCTGTTTACTTACGTTTTGGACGCCCAGTCGTTCCGGTATTCACACCTGAAGATCAAAAATTTGAAATTGGCAAGGCTTTACATTTAGTAGAAGGTAAAGATGTAACTATTTTAGCTACAGGCCACTTAGTTTGGGAAGCTATTCAAGCTGCTGAGGCTTTATTAGAAAAAGGAATCAATGCAGAAGTAATCAATATCCACACAATCAAACCATTGGACGTTCAAGCTATTTTAGCTTCAGTGAAAAAGACGGGATGTGTGGTGACGGCTGAAGAACACCAATACAATGGAGGTTTAGGCGATTCAGTAGCTCAGTATTTAGCGATGAACCACCCTACACCAATGGAATTTGTTGGTGTAAATGATTCATTCGGTGAATCCGGAAAACCTGCCGAATTGATGGAGAAATACGGTTTAAATGCGAATGCGATTGTGGAGAAAGCAATCAAAGTAATGGCTCGTAAATAATCCCTAAAAGGGATATCCTATACCAATATTAAACTCAATTGGGTTTTGTCCTGTTTCGAAAGAAGTCTGTGGCAAAACCCATTTTTCATTTACAGGATTTGCTGGGTTAATCACTTTGGTGGCTAAATCGAGGCGCAACAAGAAAAAGTCGAAATCCCAACGTAAACCGAATCCAGTTCCCACAGCTATCTGATTATAAAATTCACTGAACTTAAACTGAGTCGTTACATCTGTGTTTCCTTGACTCATATTCCATACATTTCCAGCATCAACGAAGAATGCTCCATTCATTTGGCCAAATAAAGAAAAGAGTTTAAAACGATATTCTAGAGATGATTCAAGAAGAATGCTTCCCGGTTGTTCCACTAAATTCGAAGATGAAACATAGGAACCTGGACCTAATCTTCTAGGTTTCCAAGCTCGAACACTAGAAGGCCCTCCGATGAAAAAGTTTTTCTCATATGGTAATTGATATTCATTTTCATCTCCATAGGCGTAAGCAACACCACCCAAGATCTTAAATGCTAGTTGAGAAGATCTATTTCGACCCAACATTTTGTATTTACGGTAATCAAAATTAAGCCTCAAAAAACGATAAAATTGAATGTCTTGACCTGAGCTTAACAAATCATTTACAAAATTAAATTTATGACTCTGAATAAAATTCAAAGTAGTCCCACCTGATTCTAATCCTAATTGAAAGATAGAACCATCTTTCAGTTCATTAGTGGGTAGTAGATCTCGATATACATATTGAAACGCTACGCTACTAACAAAGCTGGGATTGAAACTTCGGTATAAATTATTCCCTTTTAATTTTAACTCTTGTAAATACGATTTAAATGCGTCGGAAGTAGAGGTTTCTGGGTAATTACTATTTAAGAGATTCAGATTAACAAGAGATAGCGTAAAGAAGCTTGTTTCCTTTTTTTGCCACGTGTAACGCTGAAATAAATTGAAATTGGTTCGTTGATATTCTGGTCTATTAATAAAATCATAGCCTACACCTACTGACGTTTTTGCACCATAATAGGCTCCTAAAGTCTTAATTAATGAGGTAGGTAAATAGAGCGTAGGGAAGTTAATCGAAGCGGATAAATTGAGTTCTAAATTATTTCTAGTTTCATCTGTATTTATGAACCCTGATTGTGCCTCATAACCTAATCTAGCAGAGAAATCTAAATAATCTAGACTTGAAAATAAACGTCTTACTTTGAATGAGTTTGTCAAAAAAGGACCAGGAATACCTCTAAAAACACTTCCGCCTAGTTCAGAACTAAAATTGTATTTCTCATTTTGAAATAACTCTATCTTAGGAAATAAACGCGTCCTAGTAGAGTCAAAACGAATCGAAACGGTTTTAAACTGATCGGTGAGGTAAATATTTTTTAAACTTTGATTGAATAAATCAACTGAGTACAAATCATCTTCTTTCAGATTAATTAACTTACTTAAACTCTTAATAGGTGGATATAAGGCCGGATTACCAAAGGGGTCAAGGATAATAAATTCAGGTAATCCAATACGATAAAGACGATCATAATTAGGAATGGAAGTCCGATTCTTGAATTCAGGTATTTTATAAAAAAGAGATACATTCCGTAAAGTGGAATCTTTTCTGTCGTTTAAACGAATACCTACTGCATCAGGGGAGAAGTAATAATAGCCTTCATTTCGTAAATGATGACTTAACTGTTCTTTTTCCTGTTTAATTAGGGATAATTTCAAGCGATCCATCGGTCGTATGAGACTATTTTCTTTCAGATACTCACTTACATGGGTTGCTAAAATAGGGTTGTCTACCGAGACAGAATCTTCTTTTGTAAAATAACTAGGCTCACCTTCTTGAATTCGAAAAGAAATAGTCAATAAATTACCTGCTGAGTCAATTTCAGGAGAGACTACAGTACTTAAAAAGCCATTCTCCCGGTAATAACGAAGGATTTGATTTTGATTACTTGTTAACCAGTTAGCATTATATACTGGATTGGGTGATTTGAAGAATTGAATAAAACTAGGCTTAATTCCCAGAGAATCTTTTCTTTTTCTTTTATTGCCCAGATAAGTATATAATTTTGCAGGCAGTAATCTTTTGTAAGAGTTTTTAATACCTAACACATTGTTACGTAATTCAACGCTTGAAATTTGCTGATTGCCTACCAGATTAATTTGATTGATGATAGGCTCTTTTAATTCATATGCCTGATATTGGCTACATGAAAATAGGCCCAAACACAACACAATAAAACCGATAATTGATTGATTCTTCAAGAGATGTTAAGTAATAAACAAATAAAGTTAATTAATTCCCTACATTCTAAAAAAGGTAGAAAAGAGAATGATTTATTTTTAGTAGAAGGGGAGAAATCTTTGCTAGAATTAGTCAAATCCGATTTTGCTGTTGAATTTTTTGTTTTAGCGGACAATCAAACTGAATTGCTTCATGAATTAAGCCTAAAATCACCTGCTTACATATACACGGTCAGTCAGGAGCTATTAACAAAACTAAGTACATTGGTTACCAATCAAGTTGGATTAGCCGTTGTCAAGCAGAAACAATTCAATCAATTTAAAATCAACTCGCCCTACACAATTGTGTTAGATGGCATCAGAGACCCAGGTAATTTAGGTACGATTATTCGGATTTGTGATTGGTATGGCTTTAAGCAATTAGTCTTATCAGAGGATTGTACGGAGTTTTATAATCCCAAAGTCATCATTTCAACCATGGGGTCATTTTCAAGAATTGAATTCACCTATGTTGATTTGTCCACCTTCTTTAAAAGTCATTCTGAGATCAAAAAAATTGGAGCGGTATTGAATGGGGAAAATATCCATACGTATGCTTTTCCTGAAAATGCGTTTATTATTCTAGGTAATGAATCAAACGGAATAAGGGAAGAGATAATCGATACCTTGGATGAAAAAATTACAATTCCAGCATTTGGCGCGGCAGAATCATTAAACGTCAGTATTTCCACCGCTATAATAGCTGATAATTTAAGACGTTTTATCTTGAGCTAAATACTTCTCAATCGCCCAGTGAGCCAAATACAATAGCGGGGTAAAAAGAATGGCCACAAAGAATTTGTAGAAATAATTATTGAAGGAAACGTTCATCCATTGACTAAACGTCCAATTTCCAAAAAGGTAAAAAGCAATACCAATCACCAGCACACTATCTAATAATTGAGAAATAAGTGTCGATCCAGTAGCTCTTAACCAAATATGTTTTGACCCAGTTCTTGCTTTGATTTTCTCAAAAACAAGTGCATCAATAATTTGACTAACTAAGAAAGCTGACAAGGATCCAAGTATAATTCCCAAACCTTGTCTGAAAATACGCGAAAAAGCCTGATTAATATTAAAATTTTCAGAACCCTTATTTACCTCTACCCAAAAATCGGCTGGAACTAATAGAGTTGCAGTGTAGATAATAAAAAAGGAGAATGCGATGAATAGGGCAGTTGTAAAGGAAATAAAACGAACTCCTTTTTTTCCAAAATAGTCGTTTATGATATCTGACGTTATAAATACCAAGGGCCAATTCAAAGCTCCTGCTGTCTGATTTAAATCCCAAAAATCGCCCCAAGGTGTTGCCCAATGTAATGGAGAAATGCCGAGAGTTTTTTCTATTGAAACAATCTTGACACCAATAATCTCTGCTACAATAGCATTCGTTAAAAATATTCCGAACAGAAATATAAATAACTTTTGCTTCCGAGAAAATTGGTCAAAAATCATTTGCGGTAATTTTCAAAATGAAGCGCTATTTTATCTAAAGCCACACTTAATTGCTCTACGTGGGGTAGAAATACAATTCTAAAATGATCTTTCTCTTTAAAATTAAATCCTTGACCACCTACCACTAGAATCTTTTGTTCCTCTAACAGAGACATCACAAAATGGTTATCGTCCTCGAAGTTAAACTTCGATAAGTCAATTTTCGGAAATAAATAGAGCGCGCCTTTCGGTTTAACGGCACTAACACCGTCAATCGCATTCATTCTTTCATAAGCTAAGTTCATCTGACGGTTTAAACGTCCTTCTTTAGCCACTAAATCGTTAATAGACTGGTATCCACCTAATGCGGTTTGGATACCATATTGTGTTATCACATTGGCACATAAACGCGTACTAAAAAGGAAATTAAGACCTTCAATGTATGATTTTGCTTTATGTTTTGCACCCGTTAAAATCATCCAACCTCCTCTAAATCCAGCAGCGCGGTAGTTTTTAGATAAACCACCCATCGTAATAATTAGGATATCGTCTGACAAGCCAGCTGCTGTATGATGGGGAGTTCCATCGAACAATATTTTGTCATAAATTTCATCCGCAAATAACACTAATTGGTGTTTAGCAGCTAACGCAACAACTTGCTTCACTATTTCCTTCGAGTATACTGCACCAGTAGGATTATTCGGATTAATTAAGACAATAGCTCTTGTATTAGACGTAATTTTAGCCTCCATATCGGCTAAATCTGGAGCCCAATCTTTGTCTTCATCACAGGTATAATGAATGGCTTTACCACCTGCTAATCCAGCTACCGTGGTCCATAGAGGATAATCTGGGGAAGGAATCAATACTTCATCATCGGTATTTAATAAAGCAGTCATGACCAAAGAAATCAATTCGCTTACTCCATTTCCGATATAGATATCTTCAATTAATATATTTTTAACTCCTAAATTCTGATAGTACTGCATTACCGCTTTACGCGCTGCAAATAATCCCTTAGAATCTACATATCCCTGAGCATTTCGTATATTTACAATTATATCATGGACGATTTCATCTGGAGTCTCAAAGCCAAAGGCAGCAGGATTTCCAATATTTAACGAAGTGATCTTGTAACCCTGATTTTGAAGCGATAACGCTTTATCATATACAGGTCCACGAATTTCATACTTGAGGTGATCAAGTCGTTTACTTTTTAATATATCCATGCTATTTTTGATAGAATTGTAAAAATAGCAATTAAATTTTATTGAATTTAACTGATTATATGAATTTAAAGGAAATAGGTGTCTTATTGGTAGGGATTTACCTGATCACTTCTCTTTTAATGGCCTATAAATATTATGTGGCCAAAGGGTCAGTATTTAAAGTTTCCAGATTCATAGTATTCAGGTACCTTTTGCGTTTCGTACTTCTTTCAGCCTTTATGTTATTGACTTTTTATAGCTTACAGGTAAAACAAATCTATTCTAATTCAATTCAAAATAAGCAAGAATATTTATTCGGGATATCTAAAGAAGCCTCCAGTTTAACTTGGAATAAATTGCAACTAAAAGCAAAGGATATGTCTGAAAATAGCACCTTTGGATTAATAATCTACGACACTAGAGAAAATAGTTGGATGCAGGTGATACCTCAAACTGATCAAGATTCATTTCTAAATTTAATTGATCAACACGCTTTAAATCCGGCTAATATTCATCATAAAAAGGTTGAAGATATAGCTCTTACAAAACCTAAAAATGACGAAATTTTGCATTTACTTAAAAGTAAGAATAAGTGGGGGAAAGTAGGGGAATGGCAGAATTCAAATTCATTTTTAAATGCGAAAGAATTGAATAACTGGATAACGAGTTCCTACCTAAAGATATATTTAATAATTTTAATCGTGTTTTTGTTGTTCATAGATAGTGTATTTACAGCAAAGGCTATCAAATTGTAAATGTTTCCAACTCTATTTTACATCTTTATTTTATTCTACGAAGGTTTATTCAACGCTTCATCAAAGCAGTATAATATAGCTGTTGCAGAAATTAACCAGCAGGTTCAAGCGAAAAAATACAATCAAGCATTAATGAGGGCTAAATCTATTAAGCAGGCTACCATTTTTGTGAATCCAGAAATCGAGCGATTAATTGCTGTTCTAGAATTAAAGTCGAGAAAGAATGGGATGGAGAAACAAGCTTTGGCATTAAATTCCCAAAGTATGGAAATTGATATCTTATTAAGTCATTTCTCTGCCAATGCCGGGGACCAACAGAGGGGATTAGTTGATTTACAGAATTCAATCAAGAAAAATGGGAATGTGGACACCTTGGTAAAAACTTATGAATTGTACGCATTCAATTTTCCTCAGAACAAATTAAAGAAACAAGCTAAATCAACGCAAATCATCAGTCAAACTCAAAAAATAAATACGCAAGAAGCGTTATCTTTACTTGATTTGATGAAAAAGAAGCAAAAGAATTTTATTTACTAACAATATAAACCATGAGTAATGCCCCTTATCAATTCCCTAATCAAACCTCTTTTTATAAAGGAAAAGTGCGTGATGTATATGGAATTGGAGATCATTTGTTAATGATTACCTCTGATCGTATTTCTGCATTTGATGTAGTTTTACCACGTTTAATTCCATACAAAGGGCAAGTGCTAAATCAAATTGCGAGTTATTTTTTGCAAAAAACAACAGATATTGTTCCTAATTGGTTGTTAGCCACGCCAGATCCTAATGTTGCTTATGGTCTTAAATGCGAGCCATTTCCAATTGAAATGGTGATTAGGGGTTATTTAGTGGGGCATCTTTGGAGAGAATATAAGGCTGGAAAACGTAGCGTATGTGGGGTCTCACTTCCTGAAGGTTTGGTAGAAAATCAGCAGTTACCTACTCCGATTATTACTCCTACAACAAAGGCGAGCGAAGGACATGATGAGGACATTTCCGTGGAAGAGATTATCTCTCAGGGAATAGTGTCCAAAGATTATATGGAACAATTATGCCAAATAACGCATCATTTGTTTCAAAGAGGGCAGGAGATGGCCAATGAAAAAGATCTTATTTTAGTGGATACTAAATATGAATTTGGTTTATATGAAGGTAAAATCATGTTAATGGATGAAATTCATACACCAGATTCTTCCCGCTATTTCTACAAAGTACCTTATGCTGAATTATTTGAAAAAGGCTTAGCCCAGAAACAATTATCTAAGGAATTTGTGAGAGAGTGGCTAATCGCCAATGGCTTTCAAGGAAAAGAGGGACAACAAGTGCCTACGATGACTGATGAATTTGTTCATCAAATATCAGAAAGATATATTCTTTTATACGAAGAAATCACTGGTTTGAAATTCCAAAAAGAACCACAAGAAGATCTACATAACCGTATTTACACAAACACCATACAGTATTTGCAACATGTCTAATATTAATTCATTTCAACTCGAACAAAACGAAAGTTATGCCGTAATTGATTGGAAGGCTGAACAATTAGCAAGTGCTAATTCAGAAGAATTAGAAAATGCGATTCGCCTTTTGTTTAAAAAAGATTACGCTAACATCATCCTGAATCTTTCAAAAACAGCAGAAATTGACGGTTATGGCGTTTCGGCCATACGTAAGGGAACTAAAATTTGTACAAATGAAGGTGGCCTATTCGTCGTTATTACTAAGAATGAAGAAATCGTTGAACGATTAGATACGGCCAAAATTGAAAATCTTACTCTATTAAATACCGTTCAAGAAGGGGTAGATGCCATCTATTTAAATGATCTAGAAAATGAATTCCAGGATGAAGATGATACGGAGTCAGGGGAGGAATATGGCGAGTCATACGGTGATGATTATGACTAAAATTGTATAATATCAAGATTTTTTGTGTTCGATTTTTGATATTTTAGATTCCGAAGAATATTTTGCTATTAGATCGTTTTGCCAAATTTATTTTTAATTAAATTTGAAATTAGCTATATTATCTACCTGAAATATACATTTCTGCGTTTATGGCTATTTTGAATTTATTATTATTTTTATTAGAATATTTATAGTTTCCTATGAGAAATCCGAATGAAGTAGGTTTGTACAGAAAAGAATTCGAGCATGATGCTTGTGGTATTGGTTTTGTAGCTAGCTTAAAAGGCATAAAATCACACCGTATTGTACAGGATTCCATAAAAATGCTGATTCGTATGGATCACCGTGGAGCCTGTGGCTGTGATCCTAATTCAGGAGATGGGGCAGGTGTATTAGTACAACTTCCACATGAATTCTTTCTAGAAGAAACTAGTTCATTAGGTTTCGCTTTACCCTCTTTAGGAAACTATGGCGTGGGTATGGTCTTTTTTCCAAAAGACGAAAACTTAATTAAAGAATGTAAAGAAGTAATTGAGCGCAAATCAAAGAAATTAGGTTTACGCATTTTGGGTTACCGTTTAGTTCCAGTTGATAATTCGGAAATTACAGGAGCTGATTCAGGCAATGCAGAACCATCGATTCAACAGCTATTTATTGAACGGCCAGCTGATTGCGCTACAGAAATTGATTTCGAGCGTAAATTATATGTGTTCAGACAGTATGTTTCAAAATTATTAAATGAAACTATTGCAGGATTAAACAATAAGTTCTATTTCGCTTCCTTGTCTTGCCGTACCATCATTTATAAGGGTATGTTAACGACAATGCAGGTTCCTGGTTATTTCTTGGATTTATTCCAAGAGAACTTTACATCAGCTCTAGCAATTGTACACTCCCGTTTCTCAACGAATACCTTCCCTGAATGGAAGTTAGCTCAACCTTTCCGCTTCATTGCACACAATGGGGAGATTAACACGGTTAAAGGAAACTCGTCTTGGATGCAAGCGCAGTCTGCCTTATTCTCTAGCAAGTATTTCACACAAGAAGAATTAGATATGATTCTTCCAGTTTGTAGTCTAGGACAGTCTGACTCGGCTATTTTAGATAATGCAATTGAATTATTGTATCTAACCGGCCGTTCATTGCCACATGTGATGATGATGTTAATTCCTGAAGCATGGGATGGCAACGAGAGTATGGAGAAATACAAGAAAGATTTCTATGAATACCATGCTGCTATGATGGAACCTTGGGACGGTCCTGCAAGTATCTCATTTACAGATGGCAAGATGATCGGAGCTACTTTAGATCGTAATGGATTGCGTCCGTCACGTTATTGGGTGACATCTGATGACCATGTAATTATGGCATCTGAAGCAGGTGTATTAGATTTAGATCCTGCAACTATTGTCTCAAAAGGTCGTTTACAACCAGGTAAGATGTTCGTTGTGGACATGGAACAAGGTCGTATTATTCCTGATGAAGAATTAAAAGAAAAGATATGCCAGCAGCAGCCATATGGAGAGTGGCTTTTAAACAATAAAATTCGAGTAGAAGATTTACCAGAAGCAGGTAGTGAATATAGACAACCTAAGCCTATTGAGTTAGTTTCAAGACAGCAAATCTTTGGTTTTACTACGGAGGATATTCGTGTTGTTTTGGCTCAAATGGCTGAAACGGGAAAAGAAGCATTAGGTTCAATGGGTATCGATACGCCATTAGCTGTTTTATCTGAGAAAGCACAACACTTATCGTCCTACTTTAAGCAATTATTTGCTCAGGTAACGAATCCTCCAATCGATCCGATTCGGGAGAGAATGGTGATGTCTTTACTTTCTGATATTGGTGGTTTATCTAATTTATTAGAAGAAAGCCCTACACATTGTCGTCAAATTGAGATTCAGCAACCTGTATTACGAAATAAGGAGGTAGAGAAAATTCGTTGGATTGACCATGAGAATTTCCAAACAAAATCTATTCACATGACCTTTCGTGCTTCGCAAGAGGAGGGAGTGTTGAAAAAGGCTTTGGACCGAATTAATCAATATGCGGAAGATGCTGTAGATGATGGCTATTCAATCATTTTATTAACTGATAGAGGAATTGATAGTTCACACGCACCTATTCCTTCGTTACTAGCCTTAGCTTCCGTGCACAATCACCTGATTCGTACGAAGAAGAGAGCGAAAGTAGGTATTATTATTGAGGCGGGAGATGTTTGGGAAACACATCACTATGCTACTTTAATTGGTTATGGTGCAAGTGCCGTGAATCCATATATGGCGTTTGAAACAATCAAAGCCATGAAAGATCAAGGTTTTGTCAATAAAGATCTAAGCTATGATAAGTTAGAGTATAATTATATCAAGGCGGTGAATGGAGAATTGCTCAAGATATTCTCTAAAATGGGTATTTCGACATTACAATCTTACCAAGGTGCTCAAATCTTTGAAATCCTGGGTTTAGGAAAGGATGTGGTAGATACGTATTTCACAGGTTCCATTTCACGTATTGGGGGTATTAATTTAGATACGATTGCCAAAGAAGCTCTAATCAAGCATTCTTCAGGTTATCAATTATTAAAACAAGAATCTCCGAAATTAGAGGTGGGTGGTATCTATCAATGGAAACAAAGAGGAGAGGAGCACTTATTCAATCCAGCAACTATTCACTTATTGCAGCAAGCAACTAAACAGAACGACTATTCAGTTTACAAGAAGTATGCTCAATTAATTGATGATCAGAGTAAGAAATCAATTACACTGCGTGGTTTACTTAAGTTTAAAACGGCTAAATCCATCTCTATTGATGAAGTTGAGCCGATTGAAAATATTTTAGCTCGTTTTGCAACGGGTGCTATGTCATTTGGATCTATTTCCTACGAAGCACATACAACCCTCTCTATTGCCATGAACCGTATTGGAGGTAAATCAAATACGGGTGAAGGAGGAGAGGATCCGATTCGTTTTGAAAAAATGGCGAATGGGGATTCGATGAATTCTGCAATCAAGCAAGTGGCATCGGGTCGTTTTGGTGTAACTGCGCATTATTTGACAAATGCAAAGGAGCTTCAAATCAAAATGGCTCAAGGTGCTAAGCCAGGTGAAGGTGGTCAATTACCAGGTCATAAAGTTGATGATTGGATTGGTAAAACGCGTCACAGTACGCCAGGTGTAGGTTTAATTTCACCTCCACCACACCATGATATTTATTCAATTGAAGATTTAGCCCAATTAATCTTTGACCTAAAGAATGCTAACAGAGCTGCCCGTATATCTGTTAAATTAGTTTCAGAGGCTGGTGTAGGAACCATCGCAGCAGGTGTGGCAAAAGCACATGCGGATCATATCCTTATCGCTGGTTACGATGGTGGAACAGGTGCATCACCTTTATCATCTATTCGTCACGCCGGTTTACCTTGGGAACTGGGGTTAGCTGAAACGCATCAAACGCTTGTAAAAAATAAATTACGTGGACGTGTGACTATCCAAGCGGACGGTCAAATCAAAACAGGTAAAGATATTGCCGTCGCAGCTTTATTAGGTGCAGAAGAATTCGGTGTGGCAACAGCTGCCCTAGTTACAGCAGGTTGTATTATGATGCGTAAGTGTCACTTAAATACGTGTCCAGTCGGTGTGGC
>JACCDM010628254.1_pt1 | contig 12146 bp, 9 predicted proteins | sample 7445851 | NCBI WGS metagenome assembly JACCDM01 (sample SAMN15323438, study PRJNA562643) | freshwater metagenome | isolation source: river surface water | place: USA:Blue River Watershed | collected 2017-08-16
ATTAACAATTCAAGATGATCTTGAAACGCTAAATTCTGCAAAAGCAGCAGGTGCATGTGCGTATGTTACAAAAGGTGCCCCAATAGAAAATTTGATTGAAGTTATTCAATCGATATCAAGTAGTGATCAAAATTTTGTAAAAGTGGGTGAGTTTAAAGCGCAAAGCCCGAAAAAAGATTTTCAGCTAACTGAACGTGAAATAGAGGTGCTTTCACTTTTGCCATCTGGCACTACAGCCGCAGCACTTGGCAGCGTACTTTTCTTAACAGAGGCAACTATTAAAACTCATCTTGCTTCGATCTATAGAAAGCTTGGTGCTTCAAACAGGGCTCAGGCAGTTAGTATTGCTATCTCTGAGAATTTAATTCCTAAAAAGTAATTCATTAAATTTATTAGACCAGTTAGAATTTTTCCAGTTCTCAATGACCCATCCCCGACCGGCTTGTCCCATTTGTTTAGCAGCTACCGGATCTTTAAGTAATCGACATATTGCATCTGCAATTTCACTCTTATTGGTGCCATTTACTACTAAGCCAGTTACATTTGGAACAACTGCATCGGGTGCTCCGCCTGAATTTCCAGCTATTACCGGCAACCCACAAGCACTTGCCTCAAGGTAGACAATTCCAAGTCCTTCAACTTCTAATCCAAAAAATCTAGATCTCACAGGCATAGCAAATACCTCACCAAGACAGATGTAATCCGGTAAAGAGCTGTGTGAAACTTTGCCGGCAAATGCAATGTGATTACTTACGCCAAGTTGTCTAGCAGAATTTTTCAACATTCCTTTAATTGGACCATCTCCAACAAAAAGCAGTACTGCATCTGGAAATTTCATTAAAACTTCAGGCATAGCTTCAATGAGTTGATCCTGACCCTTACGATGAACTAGTCGGCCAACACAAACTACAACCCTTCTTCCTTCTAACTTATGTTTTATAACAAGTTCTTTATTGATGGCTCGGGGGGTGAAGTAAGAAGTATCAATGCCGGGAGCGATTTGGACAAATTTACTTTGATCACCAATTTCAGTTAGCACACTTTTTGTGTAATTACCTAAGTACCCTAAATAGTCAACATCATTAACAATTTTTCTCATTAAATTCTTAAACAAAAATATTTTAGCCCACCAAAGCTCATGACCATGAGTTAGTGCAACAATATGTTTAGCACCAGCTGCACGCAAACTATTTGCCATTAATGCTAGTGGTGCTGCTGCCCCAAACCAAACTCTATTTATGTTGTTTTCTTTAAGTATCTTTGCAGCTTTTTTATTGATGCGTGGAGTTGGTAGTAAAACTTTTGCACGATCTCTAATTACTATTACGCCGTATTTATCATGTAATTGCTGATCGAACTCTTTAAATCCGGGCTGAGTAGAGGTATAAACAGTTAGCGAGTTTTTCGGTAAACCCTCAATCAAGCCTAAAATGAATGTTTCAATGCCGCCAGCTCTTGGCCCTAAATCATTTGTTACTAAAAGTATTTTTTCTTGGCTATAAACGGCGTGCTCCGATGTACGGCTTCTTACCCATATTCATGTTTGCAATTTTCACACGACTTCCCTTACGAGGCGCGTGTAACATTCGATCCGGACCTAAATAAATTGCAACATGTGAAATTGGTTTTCCGAAAAAAACTAAATCTCCTGGTTGTAATTGATCCTTAGGGACAGCTTTTCCGTATCGATACTGCGCTCGTGAAGAATGAGGTAAAGATACGCCAGCAGCTTTAAACGCCCGCATAGTTAAACCAGAACAATCCCAAGTTGTCATACCCGCTGCACCAAAAACATATCTATCACCAATTTGAGCTAATGCATATTTAATTGCCGCACCTGACCTACCAGATACCCCGGCATACTTGCTACCTTCTGCAAGAGAATTTCTTTGATCAGCGTTTTCCTGATCCTCGTTAAGTCTTGCTAATCGCTCACGTTCGGCAACGGTTAATTTGGCTAAAAGCTTTTCAGCTTCAGCTAGCTTTGAATTTGCAATTGCAAGTTGTTTTTTAAATTTAGCCTCAGCCGCTTTAACTAAAGCCAACTTATCACTAACTGTGAATGTAGTTGCATTTAATCTTTGGGTTGCAACTGAAAACTTCTTTAAATCCTCACTTTTTTTTCGAGTAATGGCCTCAAGGGAGCCAGCAGAGGATAAATACAATTGCGGATCGGTTGAAAATAAAAGCTCTAATGATTGACTTAGTGGTCCAGCTTTATACTGTTCAGCAGCAATCGCCCCAATAACCTTATTCATCTGCTTAACTGATTCACCTTGCTGATTAGCTTTCTGCTGCACCGAGTCAAGTGTTTTTGTTAATTTAGATAACTGCACTTTCGCTTCCTGAGCACCCTCGGCCGCAGTCGTTGCCTGTTCCTCGAGATCTCTAACTCTTGCCTGGACTTCAAGCAGCGATGGTGCTGCATTTGCAGGTATCGGAAGTAAGACTCCCGCGGCAACCAGTAACGCCAAAAACACTCGAAACTGAGTTCTCATTTGTAAAGGCTAACCAGTTGCTCCTAAGTAACTCAACCCAACCCATGCGTAATGTGCTGAGAATTATCTAAATTTTCCCTTTTTTATTTGGATTTACCCTAGTTTTCTGAGTTTTTGATCACTAGCTCGGTGTCGTTGATAGCGAAGGGGCGGGACCATGCCTGCAGCGGCTAGGTTATTTATTGCCACTTCATCTTTGTCAGAAAACTCTGCATTTTTGCCCGGTAATGGCTTTATGTTAAGAAGTACGGAGACAACGCAATCATTGCAAGCAATGTTGCGCATTATGCAACTATCACAATTTATTATCATGCTAAAAGGTTAGCCCTACCCACTGACAGTCAGTAGCCTTAACCCATGAAGCAAGTGGTAGTTAGCGCCAACCTAATTGTGGATATAGATGGTGCAACCACAGCCAATGGCTCCTCTATCGGCTTATCTAACGATGAAGATCGGCAGCGATTTCACCAGCTAAGAGCTGAATCAGACCTAATCCTAATTGGCGGCAATACTGCAAGGCGCGAGCCCTATAAACGCACCCCTATTCCCCTATATATTCTGACTCACTCTAAAGTTAAGTTACAGCCGAAAAATCAATTGGCAAAGCAGTTTCAATTAACTCCAAAACAGTTATTAGAAGAGGTTGGAAACAAATTCGAAAGTTCTAGCGAGTTACCTATAAAGGTATTAGTTGAGGCAGGGCCAAAATTACTACTTGAAATGATTAGTCAATCTCTAGTTGATTATCTATACCTAACGGTAAGTCTTAACAAAAAAGGTGAGAATAAAGTTGATATTGATGAATTAACTAAAGATTTTAGATTAGTTAGAAATGAAACAAAAAAAGATTATGAGTTTCGCTATTACGAAAAGTTATCCTAATGAGATTACAGCAACGCCAATAATTGCAAAAGTAATACCTAGATATTGAACTTTATGCAATCTTTCATGTAATAGTTTAAATGCTAACAATGCCGTAACAATTGGAAATAACGAACCTAATACCACGGCAAGAGAAACTAAGCCCTTGGTAGTTGCTACCCCAAGTAATAAATTAGCAATAAAATCTGCAGCACCTATTCCAATCAATAATGGGATATCCTTTTTAGTAAAGCCACCAAATGTTTGATACTTGATAAACAAAAATATCGCGATGATAAAAGTAGTAAAGCGCATCGCTGTCATCGTCATAATTGCACTAGAGCTTGATCCTTTTGCAATAAAAGTAACTGCTAATCCAAATCCAACTGCTGCAACTACCGCCAGTAGTACTGGTTTGAGTGCCACTCCACCCTTAACCTCTGGTCCACTTGCACAAACTGCTCCAAGTAATGCAACACTCATTCCAACAAGTTGAGTTGAACTAGGTTTTTCTCCGGTAATGAATGCAATTGTTAGCGGAATTAGGACACTTAATGCTGCAATCGGTGAAACTACGCCCATCCGTCCAGTTGCTAATCCAGAATAGAATGCAATCAAACCGATAAATCCAAAGAGTCCAGCAAGTACGCCTGGAATAAAGTAGTTATCCCAACCTAATTCAGGATTTAGCCATGATGAGCCCAAAATAATTATCAAAATTCCAGTTAGTAATCCAAATGCTTGTGAAACTGCGGTTACAGCCAATGCTTGATATCTCTTAGATAATTTTCCACCAAAAAAATCTGCAGCCCCCCATAGAATTGAGGAAAAAAGAGCTAACAAAGTGGCCATTCGGATAATAGTACTAGCAATTTCTGACTACTTTACTTACCTCCCTCGCGCCTTCGCTTAGTTATGAACTTATCAATTTATCCTTAGGTAGTGAAGCCAAACTTTGAGCAATTAGTTGCACCGATTTTGGCGCTAAAGCCAAGGGCTGAAATCCTTTTAGAAGTTGTTCCAGCTCCACAAAAACTTGCACCTCATGCATTAGCACTAACTGCAGATGTCTTAGAAGATGCAGCAACAGGCAGATTAGTTTTATTACATGATCCAAATGGTCAAGAGGGCTGGTCTGGAAATTGGAGATTTGTGACATTTACCAGAGCAGCTATTGATCTTGAGATGGCTTCAGATCCGTTACTTCCCGAAATTGGTTGGGCTTGGTTAATGGAATCCTTAAAGAAACATAATTGCGATTACATTGCGGCTAGTGGAACAGTAACAAGAGTTGCCAGTGCATCATTTGGAGAGCTTGAAGATAAAGATGAAAACTCTGAAATTGAGATTAGAGCATCTTGGACACCGACAAATGAATCCCAATTAGTTAATAATCTGCATGCGTGGTTAGAACTATTAGGTATGACAGCAGGCTTAGAACCAATCCCTGATGGTGTAGCTTCAATTTCTCGTAAAATTTAATTATTAATGGCAACTCCACTAATTGCGCCTAGAAATGGCATGCCCAAACTTATTGAAACTGAAGGTGATTTTGAGAAAACAATTTCAGCATTATCAAAAGGTAGTGGTGATATTGCAATCGATGCCGAGAGGGCATCTGGATATCGCTACAGTCAAAGAGCTTACTTAATACAGATCTTTCGCAGAGGTGGTGGGTTACACCTGATTGATCCAATTCCGTTAGCCAATTCAAGACTGTGGAATGAATTTAATATCAATTTTTCAAAGTATGAATGGGTAATACATGCAAGCACTCAGGATCTACCGTGCTTAATTGGAGTGGGTTTAAAACCAAATTTATTATTTGATACTGAGCTTGGCGCCCGAATTGCAGGTTGTGATCGAGTCGGGCTAGGCCCGCTTGCTGAAAGCTTGTTAGAAATTCAGTTAGCCAAAGAGCATTCTGCTGTGGATTGGTCTATTAGACCATTAAAGGCAGAGTGGTTAACTTACGCAGCACTTGATGTGGACATCCTCTTAGATATTAAAGATGAGGTTGAAAAACTATTAATTAATCAGAATAAACTCACCTGGGCAAAGCAAGACTTTTCATCAATTTTATCAAGCTATAGCAATTATCAATTTACCGATGCGCCAAAACCAGATCGTTGGCGAAGGACTTCAGGCATGCATAAGGTGAGGGACCGATTAACCCTAACAACTGTGCGAGATTTATGGCTTTCCAGAAATGAGTTGGCTGCTGAATTAGATATGGCACCAGGGCGAGTCCTTGGTGATGAGGCCATAGTTGATTTAGCTTTGCGCCGCCCAAATAACCTTGAGGAAGTTGCAAAAATTATTGGGTGGCGAACTAAAATAGATGCACCGCCATTTAGTCGGTGGCTTAAAACTTTAACTAATTCGCTTTCTACACCCACAGACGACCAGCCAGAATACAAAGTAGTTTCAAGTAACTTGCCGCCAATCAGAGTATGGAAAGAGAAAAATCCACTTGGCTATGCTCGACTAACTCATGCAAAAGCATTATTAGCAAATCTTGCAGCACAATTGAATATTCCAGTTGAAAACCTAATTACACCTGAATATATAAGAAAGTTATGTTGGCAGGAGCCGCCAAAAAATATTAGTGATTATCAAGAGTTTATTGAGAGTGAGTTGGTTAAATCTGGGGCTAGAAATTGGCAAATTGAACAAGTTATTTCACCAATGGAAATAGCCATAGCTCAAACGGAGCCTTTGGTAATTACAGAACCTGATGAAGGTGAAGCACCTGAAGCCGGCACCAAGGAGTTGGAGTAAAAACCTTTGCCCAAGCGGCGATCAATCAAAATCTGCTGGAGTTTTAAAACTATTTCAGCACCAAATCACTAAACCTGATAGGCCAGGGTGCCCACTACCCAATTTCGCTACTGGCGAGTAACCTAACCCTATAGTGAGATTGACTGAGCTAAGGGACCCAAGATGAGTAAGAGTGCTACCGCAAAAACCAATGTTGTATTAGTTGATGCAGTTCGAACACCATTTGGCAAAGCTGGATCTTTATACGCCCAAACTAGAGCTGATGACATTATGGTTCGATGTATTCGCGGTTTACTAGAGCGAAACCCAAATATTCCATTAGATCAAATTGATGATGTTGCAATTGCAGCCGCTACGCAGACTGGAGATCAAGGAATGAATATTGGTCGCTCAGTTTCAATTTTATCTGGCATTCCAAATACAGTTCCAGGATATTCAATTGACCGATGGTGTGCAGGAGCATTAACTGCTGTAACCACAATTGCTGGTGGCATAAACATGGGTGCATATGATTTAGCTATTGCAGGCGGAGTAGAGCACATGGGAAATCATCCAATGGGTGATGGTATGGATCCAAACCCAAGGTATTTAGCGGAAAAAATCGTGGACACCGATGCGCTTCAAATGGGAGCTACTGCAGAGCGACTACATGATAAATTCCCACACTTAACCAAAGAACGCGCTGATAAATATGCATTAGCATCACAGCAAAAAACTGCTGCTGCATACAGTGCAAACAAAATTCAACCTGACTTGATCCCAGTAGCAACTAGAACAACTGACTTGGGTTGGGGCGTAGCAACTGTAGACGAACCCCCAAGACCTCAGACAACGATTGAAGCCTTAGGTGCTCTAAAAACACCATTTCGCCCGGCTGGGCGAGTAACAGCTGGTAATGCTGCTGGATTAAATGATGGTGCGACAGCTGCAATTTTGGCATCAGAAAGCAAGGCAAAAGAATTAAATCTGCCGATCAAAGCAAGAATGGTTTCATTTGCATTTGCAGGTGTTGAGCCAGAAATTATGGGATATGGACCAGTACCTAGCACTATTAAAGCGCTAAAAAAAGCTGGTTTAGATATTTCAGATATTGGATTATTTGAAGTTAATGAAGCTTTTGCAATTCAAGTTTTATCTTTCTTAGACCATTTTGGTATTGCCGATGATGATAAACGTGTAAATATCTATGGCGGTGCAATAGCTGTTGGTCACCCGCTAGCTTCATCAGGAGTGAGATTAATTCTTAACCTAGCAAATGGATTTAAAGATCACCCAGAAGTCCGATATGGAATCACAACGATGTGTATCGGTCTTGGTATGGGCGGCACAATTATTTGGGAAAATCCTAACTACACCGGTGGTAAATAATGACTGAAGCAACAATGGTAGGTGCTCCGGATGAGGTTATAACAAACGCTATCTTGAGAATGGTTTCATTATCGCCATTTGGTCATAAGGGTGAGTTAGCTTTAATTACTTTAGATAATGGATCTGATCATACGAGGCCGAATACCTTTGGCGCAGCTTCATTACAATCCTTGTCATCGGCAATTGATGAAGCCACAAAATCAAGTGCGGTGGCAATTGCTGTAACTGGAAAACCATTTATTTTTGCAGCAGGTGCAGATCTTTCTGCAATGGGGTTTCTAACACATAAGTCCCAAGCAATTGCTATTGGAGATTTAGGGCATGAAGTTTTTCTAAAATTACACGAAAGTAAGAAACCTACCTTTGCATTTATAAATGGGTTAGCCCTTGGCGGAGGCCTTGAAGTTGGGCTTAACTGCCACTACCGAACACTTGCTTCTACTGCATTTACTGGACTACCTGAATGCTTTTTGGGGCTAGTTCCAGGCTGGGGCGGAGCAACATTACTTCCAAAAATTATTGGACCAGAAAATGCTGTTCAAGTAATTATCTCAAATGCGTTAAACAATAACACTATGATGAAAGCTAAAGATGCTCTCTCACTTGGAGTAGTCGATGCTGTCTATGAGCCAGCAGATTTTCTTGAAAAATCAGTTAAGTTTGCCGCAGACATTCTTAGTGGCAAAAAGAAGATCGAAAGAAAAGATTTCAGTAATGACTCTGATGCATATGAAAAAGCGATTGCAACTGGCAAAGCTGCAGTTTCTAAAAAGTACAACGGTGCTGAAATTACCTCACCGCTTGCTGCACTTGAATTAATCAAAGCTTCACAAAAGAATACTGTTCGAGATGGTTTTGCTGCTGAAACTAAGGTACTTGCAGATTTAGTTATGAGCGATCCGCTGAGAGCATCTCTTTATTCATTTAATCTGATCCAAAAGAAGCGCAAGAAAGTTGAAGGAGCGCCTAAACCAGCACTGGCTCGAAAAATTACAAAAGTTGGAGTAGTCGGTGCCGGATTAATGGCATCTCAACTTGCCTTGCTTATGCTCAGAAACTTAAAGGTCCCAGTTGTCATTACAGATCTTGATCAAGAGCGGGTTGATAAAGGAATCACTTGGATTAAAAATGAAATCCAAAAGCTAGTAGATAAGAAGAGATTATCTCCAGAAGCTGCTACTCGATTACTTGGTAATATATCAGGCTCTACCAATCAAGCAGTTTTTGCAAATGCTGATTTTGTAATTGAAGCGATATTTGAAGAGTTGTCTCTAAAGCAAAAACTGTTTAAAGATCTAGAGGCGATCGTCACTCCAGAGTGTGTTTTGGCTACAAACACATCATCGCTCTCAGTTGAAGCAATGAGTGAGGGATTAAAAAATCCAGAACGTGTAGTTGGATTTCACTTCTTTAATCCAGTTGCAGTTATGCCTTTGCTTGAGGTGGCACGCACTACAAAGACTGATGATGCAACGGTTGCAACTGCTATCAATGTCGGAAAAGAATTGAAAAAGACAATGGTAATTGTTAAGGATGCACCAGCTTTTGTAGTTAATCGCCTATTAACAAGATTTATGGGTGAAGTAACAGATGCAATTGATGAGGGAACACCTTATGAGGTAGCGGATGCTGCCATGACGCCACTTGGTTTTCCAATGTCTTCCTTAGAGTTACTTGGTCTTGTAGGTCCTGGGGTTGCATTACATGTTGCTGAAACTTTAAATAAGAATTTGGGTCCTCGCTACAAGATTTCACCAACTATGCAGCGGTTTGTTAAAGAAGGTATAAAAACATTTTACATAAAGGGCGCTGATGGTCTTAATACTGTTAATCCAGCAGCAGTTTCGCTACTTGAAAAAGGAAGCAAAGCATCTACAGCTGAACAGGTACGACGTAGAGCATTAGAAGCAATTGCGACTGAAGCAAAAATGATGCTAGATGAAGGCGTAATTGCTACCCCTCAAGAAATTGATATCTGCATGTTACTAGGTTCTGGATGGCCCATGCATCTTGGTGGAATTCTTCCGTACTTAGACCGTGAAGGAATTAGCGAAGCGGTTTGCGGTGCTCGTTTTCATCCAAAGGGTGTTGCATCTCTTCCTTAATATCAACACCAAAATCGCTGCTGCTCCAGGCAACTAGTGATCTGGTTATATTCTGGACTGTAATTCCAAGATCTTCTAATATTTCATTGCGCTTTGCATGTTCAAGAAATGTTAATGGCACACCAATTGAATGAACTGGCACATTAAGTTGTGATTCTCTAAATAGCTCTGAGATTGTACTAGCGATACCTCCATGTTTAATTCCATCTTCTAATACAACAACACTCTTATACCGTTGAGCCATAGTTACTAAGGATTCTGGAAGAGGTTTAACCCATCTAGGATCAATAACTGTAACTCCAACACCTTCGCGGTATGCCTGGCCAGCCGCTTCAACTGCAATTGCTGCAAATGCACCAATACTCACCAATAAAATGTCAGCACTTTCTCCTCTATACAAAACATCAACACCGTCGCGACGCTCAAAAGCTGGAATATCTGGATTTACTACACCCTTTGGAAATCTAATTAATGATGGTGCATCTGAGATTTCTAGAGCCTCTCGCAAGGTTTCACGAAGTTGCTGGCCATCACGTGGTGCTGCAACATGAAGAGTAGGAACTATTCCAGTAAGTGCTAAATCCCAAATTCCATTATGCGATGGCCCATCATCGCCGGTAATTCCAGCTCTATCCAAAACAAATGTTACGCCTGCTTTATGTAATGCGACATCAAGAAGTAGTTGATCGAATGCTCTATTTAAAAATGTGGAGTAAACAGCAAATACTGGATGTAAGCCAGCATAAGCCATACCGGCAGCAGCGGTCGTAGCATGTTGCTCTGCAATACCAACATCAAAGGTTCGATCTGGAAAACTCTTTTGGAACTTATCTAAACCTGTAGGCCCCATCATTGCTGCAGTTAGTGCTACAACATCCTTGCGCTCTGAACCAATCTTAACTAATTCATCTGAAAAAACACTTGTCCAACTTTTTCCACCCTTAGCTAACGGAACTCCGGTTTCAGGATCAACAACGCCAACTGCATGAAATTTCTCTGCTTCATCTTGGATAGCAGGGGCATATCCCTTGCCCTTCTCTGTGATCACATGGACCAAAACTGGTGCATCATAATCTTTCGCAATTTTTAATGCTTTTTCGACCGCTTCAATGTTGTGACCATCAACTGGACCGAAGTATTTAAGTCCTAGATCTTCAAACATTCCTTGAGGAGCAACAATATCTTTTATTCCTTTTTTAACACCATGTAAAGTTTCATAAATAGGTTGTCCTACAACAGGTGTTTTTTCAAGTACGCCTTTACCCCAATCTAAAAATCTTTCATATCCACTTGTAGTTCTAAGTGTTGATAAATAAGTTGCAACTCCCCCAATAGTTGGCGAGTATGATCTTTCATTATCATTTACAATTATTACTAATTTTTGATTCTTACTTGCAGCAATATTATTTAAAGCTTCCCAACTCATTCCGCCCGTGAGTGCACCATCACCGACAACACATACGACAGTTCTATCTTTTTGGTTTGTTAGCGAAAAACCTTTAGCTATGCCATCGCTCCAAGAAAGTGCTGTTGATGCGTGAGAGTTCTCAACAACATCATGCTCGCTTTCGTGCCTATTTGGATAGCCAGCAACGCCACCGCGCTGACGTAATTTATTGAAACCTAAGTATCTGCCAGTTAACAACTTATGAACATAACTTTGGTGTCCTGTATCGAATACGACTACATCTTTAGGAGACTCAAATACTCTGTGAATTGCAATTGTTAGCTCTACAACCCCAAGGTTTGGACCTAAGTGCCCACCGGATTTAGAAACCTGCTCAATAAGATAACTTCTAATCTCGCCAGAAAGATCTTCAAGTTGGTTATAGGAAAGATCTTTTACATCTTCAGGGGACTTAATATTGTCTAGCATTGGTTTAGTTTAAAGGTTTTGGCTAGGTTTATCGATCACTTATTAAGTAATGAGCGCAATACATACTGCATTATGCCCCCATGGCGATAGTAATCTGCCTCACCTGGGGTATCAATGCGCAAATTCGCCTTAAATGTTTTATCCCCTGCAGTTACTGTTACCTCTTTAGGTGTTACACCCTTGTTTAGCTCTTCAACCCCTGTAATTGTAAATTCTTCACTTCCATCTAAGCCAAGTGTTGCCGCGCTTTGACCATCTTTAAATTGAAGCGGTAATACTCCCATTCCAATTAAATTTGATCGATGGATTCTTTCAAAAGATTCAGCAATTACCGCTCTAACGCCAAGTAATGCTGTTCCCTTAGCAGCCCAATCTCTAGATGAACCAGATCCGTACTCTTTTCCTGCCAATATAACTAATGGAATTGCTGCATTTATATATGCCTGAGATGCTTCATAAATTGTTGTTTGTTCACCATTTGCTAAAAAGTTCCTAGTAAATCCGCCTTCAACCCCATTAAGTAGCAAATTCTTTAGTCGAATATTTGCAAATGTACCCCGGATCATTACTTCATGATTTCCTCGCCGAGATCCATAAGAATTAAAATCTGCCTTATCGATTCCATTTTCTGCTAAATACTTACCCGCTGGTGAATCA
>JACCDM010424700.1_pt1 | contig 12140 bp, 13 predicted proteins | sample 7445851 | NCBI WGS metagenome assembly JACCDM01 (sample SAMN15323438, study PRJNA562643) | freshwater metagenome | isolation source: river surface water | place: USA:Blue River Watershed | collected 2017-08-16
GTTATTGCGCCACTTTTTAATGAGCTCGCTTGTTGGGCGGTCAATGGTTGGACTGAGAGCACAACATCGGCGCCCGAAAGCTCTTTACTTTGATTGCTCGATGGAAAGACTTCTGCGCCAGCGCTTGAGAAATCCTTATCGTTAGCGCCAGCGTTAAGGCCCGCTCCCGATTCAACCGCGACAACTAGTCCTGCGCGGGTGAGTTTGGAGATGATGTCAGGAAGAAGTGCAACGCGCTTTTCGCCGGATTTACTCTCGGCCACCACAACAACGCGCATATCGAAAGCCTATCTCTGGGTCTGTGCTCGGGCTACTTCTGAGCGCCGTTTAATTCGCCGCGAACGAGGTGATAGATGATGGCTTGAATTGTGGTGCGACGATGGAAGGCTTCCCGCCAAATAACAGAGCGTGGACCATCGATGACTGAGGCTTCAACCTCTTCACCGCGGTGTGCCGGCAAGCAATGCATGAAAATAGAATCCTTTGCGCCCATCGACATTAACTTCTCGGTAACTGCAAATGGCGCTAGCACTTTCTCTTTTTCTTTTCGCTCAGCTTCAGGATCGCCCATCGACATCCAGACATCGGTATAGAGAACAGAGGCATCTTTCGCAGCTAATTCAGGATCATGAAGAATTTCAATTCTTCCACCACTTACCGCAGCAATAGCACGCGCTCGTGCAACAACATCAGCGTCAGGAGCCCATTTGCCTTCTGGTGTTGCAGCAACAACATGCGCTCCCATGATTGCGCCCATCATCAACCACGCGGTTGTGACATTGTTTCCATCACCGAGATAAACGAATTTGCGACCTGCTATTTCGTTTCCGAACTTCTCACGAATCGTGAGCCAGTCAGCCAATACTTGAGTGGGATGGTCATAATCAGTGAGCCCATTAATAACAGGAATAGTTGCATGAGCGCCTAACTCATCCACTTCAGATTGGGCGTAGGTGCGGATTAGAAGTGCGCTACAGAATTGGCTCATAACGCGCGCGGTATCAGCGATGGTTTCACCACGACCAATTTGCAATTCATCGCCACGTAAAAAGATCGGTGTACCGCCGAGATGAGCCACCGCTGTCTCAGAAGCCAAGCGGGTACGTGTGGACGGCTTTGACATGTAGATTGCCACGCTCTTGTGAGCGAGAGCGCTAGAAGCTTTCGTGGGATCCTTCGCAAAATCTGCGGCCGTTGAGAGCAGAAGCTCCACATCAGCGCGCGAGAGATCTTCGGTGCGTAAGAGATCTTTCATCTGCATATCTTACGGCCCCTGATAATAATGATGGGCGAGATGCTGCAGCAGATAGGAAGGCCCTTATTGCCTATTATTTGCGGTATGAATTCTGCCTCCGAGCCGCTCAACCCACAGATGGGGCTCTTTACTCGCGGTAAGTCCACGGTAGATGAGAGCGATACTCTGATTGATACTCGTACTCAATCCGAAGAAAATCTTGAAGCTGGCGATCACGAGAGATTTGCGCATTATGTTCGTAAAGAAAAGATTGTGGAGTCAGCAGTTTCTGGAAAACCTGTCACTGCGTTGTGTGGGAAGAGGTGGATTCCATCTCGCGATCCCAACAAATTTCCTATCTGTCCCACCTGCAAAGAGATTCATGCCGGACTACGCAAAGGTCCTGATGATGGCTCTAAGCAATCATGAATCCATCGCGTAATAACGATTAGCAGAGATCATGGCGCTTGGAACAGTCACCGAATCAGAGAGCGATCTCGATCTTCGCGCTGATCGACCTTGGGTATGTGTTGTCTGGGATGACCCAGTTAATTTGATGTCATATGTAACCCATGTCTTTATGGTGCTTTTTGGATACTCAAAAGAAAAGGCCACAGAGTTGATGTTGAAAGTTCATAATGAGGGACGCGCCACCGTAACCTCAGGAACGCGTGAAGAGATGGAGCGCGATACTCAACGCCTTCACGAATATGGTCTCTGGGCCACAGTGCAACGCGATGACGAGTTCTAGGTGTTGATCAATTAACCATGTCCACCTTCCGCCGCATCACTAGTGATGAGACTTCAGAACTAGCCATCACCTTCTCATCTCAAGAAGCCCATGTCTTGATAAACCTAACTGAGCAATTACTAGAGTTGCTTGCAGAAGGCGACGGACAATCCCACCAAGTTGATCCCCTTCTCCATTTAGTAGGAATTTCCAGTGCAGATTCCTTGCCAGAAGATCCTGTTTTACGTCGTCTGCTACCCAATGCTTACGATGATGAGAGAGCGGCAGGGGAGTTTCGTCGGTATACCGAGCATGGTTTGCGCGAGAAGAAGAAAGCCCATGCACTCACAATTTATGAGGCGCTATTGCCGCAAGATGAGGAGTGGAGCGGTGATACTCCACTCGACAAAGGCTCAATAGAGATTTCATTTCCAGAGAGCGATGCAATGGCGTGGCTCGGAGGGCTCAACGATTTAAGACTTGCACTTGCCGTGCGCTTAGGAATTGGAGCAGAGAAGGGTGCGCCCACGCCTTCAGAGCAGCACCAGAAATATGAATTGATGCTGGAGAGCGATCCTATGAAGGCTGTATATGCCGTTTATTCATGGATTGGTTGGTTACAGCAATCGCTGCTCGAGGCAATCACAGAGCAGAGCTAAACATTTCAAAAAAATTAGGGCCCGGTTTCCCGAGCCCTAATTTTTACTACTACTACTTAACTACTTTCTTAGTGATCGTCCTTCATGCCTTCAGCAATGGACTTCATGCGAGCGATCTTCAGAATTGTGAGACCCCATACGCACTTCGCAACAACGTCAGCGATGGTGTAACCAACTTGACGTCCAACGAATGCACCAGAGCTTGCTGCTCCATCTGCATCGATGATTGGGAGAAGGTATGAGATTGGGTAGACGCCCCATGAAGCGATGAGTAGGAGACGTAGGCGACCAATGGTTGCTGCAACTCCTTCAGGCTGACGATCGAGCGACTTGCCAAGCTCTACGAAGAGAACATAAAGGATGTAGAGGAATGGAATTGTGGAGAGAACGCCCCACATAATCTTCTCACCCTGATCACTTGATGTTTCTCCAGGATAACCGAGCGCAATCATTGCTGCTGATGCAGGAACGAGGCGGGTAATCAAGGACTTTGATGCTTCTTTCGCGAGAGCAAGTACTGCAATTACCTCAACGAGAAGAAGTGGAACAGTGAGAATCCAGTCGACGTAGCGATAGCCCTCATTAAATGCTACTGAGCTGGCATTTACGTCGGTTGCAACATTGAAGGTTCCTTCAGAGGTCGCATGCTTGTAAGAATCAAAGATTCGGAGATAGTGGTATCCAGCGATGAATGTAACCATCGACGATAGAACAAGCGCGTTGCGATACTTGGGAAGAACGCGGTGTTGTGACACTAATGTGTAAACAGTGGTAGCGAGCATTGAGATAAGTCCAAATGAAAGGATGTTATATACAACGCTCCACTGAGTAGCTGTTAACTGAATCAAATTAGCCTCCGTGGGCAATTAGGTTTGCTTGACTCGAGTTGGGCCAAGCGGTCGGTTCTCTCCGTAGACCCATATGAAGCCTCGGCGAGAATTCGATTAGGTAAAAGGGTCCTACCTACTCGTGAGTTGTTCAAGCCAAAATCACGGCATTTCTTAAGAAATGTTATAAATTTTCCCACCTTTCTAGGGCAAATCGGACATCCCGTAGACTCCTCTGTGTGTCATCAGCGCCATTGAATGCAGCTCCCATTGGAATCTTTGATTCGGGGTTAGGCGGATTGACCGTAGCGCGCGCAATTATTGATCAGCTCCCGCATGAATCGATTATCTATTTCGGCGACACCGCTCGAGGCCCTTATGGTCCTCGCCCGTTGGCCGAAGTACGCGCCTTTGCTCTAGAAATCATGGATTCGCTCGTGGCCGCTGGCGTGAAAGCGATTGTGATTGCCTGCAACACGGCAAGCGCGGCGATGCTCCGTGATGCTCGCGAGAGATATTCAATTCCGGTCATTGAGGTAATCCAACCCGCTGTGCGCCGCGCAGTTTCGGCAAGCAGGAGCGGGCGAGTTGGAGTCATAGGTACCCAGACAACCATTGACTCCCAGGCTTACAACGATGCTTTCGCGGCGGCGCCACATCTGAACCTCACGACTGTTGCTTGTCCTGACTTTGTGAACTTTGTCGAACGCGGAGAAACCTCAGGCGCAGCAGTCACAAGCGCTGCAGAGAAGTATTTGGCTCCGTTAAAGGCTGCAGGCGTCGACACCTTGGTTTTGGGCTGTACTCATTATCCACTTCTGACTGGCGTCATTTCTTATGTGATGGGAAATGATGTGACTTTGGTTTCAAGCGCGGAAGAGACTGCAAAAGATCTCTATCGCGTGTTGGTGGAAAAGAATTTACTACGTGGGACTGAGTCTCCTGCCGATTATCAATTTATTTCCAGTGGCGACCCCGATACCTTTGCGCACTTGGCGCGACGCTTCCTGGGACCGGAAGTTAACTTTGTAAAAGGTCAATTGTGAAAGGGAGATTCTAAATGAGTAATCTCAAGAGAGTAGATGGGCGATCCCCCGAAGAGCTCCGTGTGATCTCATTTCAACGCGGTTGGTTAGATAACGCAGAAGGTTCAGTTCTCGTCTCTTTCGGAAATACCCGAGTTCTCTGCGCCGCCTCATTTACTCCTGGCGTCCCGCGTTGGTTGGTTGGAAGTGGAAAAGGTTGGGTCACATCCGAATATTCGATGCTGCCGCGAGCTACCCACACTCGCTCCGATCGCGAGAGTGTCAAAGGAAAACTCGGGGGCCGCACTCAGGAGATTTCTCGACTGATTGGGCGCTCCTTGCGTTCTGTCGTGGATATGAAAGCTCTCGGTGAAAATACGATCGTCCTTGATTGCGATGTTCTGCAAGCAGATGGCGGTACTCGAACTGCTGCAATTACTGGTGCATATGTGGCGCTCAGCGATGCAATTGCTTGGGCGATGAAGAAAGGTCATATTGCTGGTGCTTCGCCGCTGTCTGGATCCGTTGCAGCGGTCAGTGTTGGAATCATCAGCGGAACTCCGATGATTGATCTCTGTTACGAAGAGGATGTCTCTGCAGAAACAGATATGAATATTGTCTGCACTGGAGAAGGAAAGTTTATTGAGGTTCAGGGAACTGCCGAAGGCCAACCATTTGATCGTGCACTTCTGGATCAACTTTTAGATCTCGGTGCGCGCGGATGTACTGAGTTGGCAGCCTTACAGCGCGATGCGCTCGCAGGCTAGTGATTGATAAGTAGCCACCAGTTGTTATGCCTGATTTAGTCTTAGCTACACGCAATAAGGGAAAGATTGCTGAAGTGCAACGATTGATTTCTCTGCACGCGCCACAGATCACCCTTCGCTCAGTTTCCGAATTCAATCTCGATGATGTTGAGGAGACGGGAACGACTTTTGAAGAGAACGCCTTACTTAAGGCCGAGACCATAGCTCGACAAACAGGGCTAACCGCACTTGCCGATGACAGTGGTATCGCAATTGATGCTCTCGACGGCGCTCCAGGAGTCTATTCAGCGCGCTGGTCAGGAGTTCATGGTGATGATGCAGCAAATGTCGCAAAGGTTTTGCTCGAACTTTCAGATGTTCCAGATGAGGATCGGGGAGCACAATTCGTCTGTGTTATTGCGCTGGCACATCCTGATGGAAGATCCATCATCGTGCGGGGAGAAGTTGAGGGCGTTGTGCGTCGCGACCCGATTGGTAACCATGGATTTGGTTATGACCCGATTTTTCAACCCGATGGTTATGCCATTACAACAGCACAGATGGACCCCGAAACTAAAGATGCCATTAGCCATCGCGGCAAAGCGCTCCGCGAGATTGCTTCAAAAATAGGCCCCTTTATCGGAGCCTAAAAGCCCGAGTAATTGCATGAGCGAAGGTAGGCTTCACTCATCAGTACGGAGATTGAATAAAGGAGTAGTCGTGGCAGCAAAGAAGAAAGCTTCCGCTAAACGTCCAGTCAAGAAAGCTGCGGCGAAGCGTCCTGCAAAGAAAGCAGTGAAGAAGTCGGTAAAGAAAGCAACGAAGCGTCCTGCCAAGAAAGCGGCAGCAAAACGTCCAGTTAAGAAGTCTGCTAAGCGCGCTGTTGCAAAGAAATCTGCTGCGAAAGTTGATGCCTCAAAAATTGTTATTCCACCAGTTCCTGCGCGTGGCGCAACACCAGTCACTAGCACTCCAGCTCCAGCGAAACCAGTAACTGCTCCAGCAGCTCCGGCCAAGAAAAATTCAAATGGCATCCTCTTCCTCGTCATTGCAGGAGTTGTACTTCTTGCCATCTTTGCCCTCACTAACTCATCTAGCGATGATGATGCGGCGCCAAAGCCGACTGCATCTGAATCGGTCTCTGAAGAACCAACTGCGGAACCGTCAGAAAGTGAGAGTGAATCCAATGCGACTCTCACCTATGAAGCTCCTCAGGGTTTTGTTGCGATCAATAATGGCAATGGAGGCGTCACACTTCGTTGGAAAGCTCCAGCGGCTTCTGAAGGATTGACGGGCTATGCAATTTCGGTCTCGTACAACGCCGTTGATTTCACCGAAGTTTCCACGGTTGCAGCCGATCAACTCTCATTTGATATTGCAAAAGCAGGGGATGAGGGTGGAACGCAGTTCCTGCTTCAGTCAGTTTATTCCGATGGAACAAAAGTAGATGCCGCAAAGTTTTCGCTTAAGGGCAAGTACCAGAACTAAGAAGCACATTACTTAAAAACCGCCTCCAGAAATGGAGGCGGTTTTTATTTTTGCAGCACTTCTCTGATGGCAGAGACATAGGCATTGACTCCCGCAGGGTTGAGGTGCACTCCGTCGCTCGCAAAATAGTCAGGATGATTAGATGAAATTTGGTCCCAGTTAATGAGAATAGTGTTGGGGTATTGGGCGACAACCTTTTGAATTAGCTCGTTATTCAAATCTTTCCAGGAACGTGGAACTGCAGTATTCACAACGATAATCTTGGGTTGGTTCTTCACAATTTCCATCAGCGCCACTACATCGTCTTCCACCAACCGATTGTTATTGCCAAGGTTAAGGATGACAGGGGATTGTCCGACAAATTGTTGATCAGTCTTCGCAACTTCAATCAGCTCACTTATTTGGCGGCCAACCCGAGCATTGATGAGTTCGATTCGCTCATATTGCGCAAGAACATTCCTAATGCCAAGGATGACAGAGTCTCCGGTGACCCAGAGACCTGGAGTATCTGCGCTCGTAATTACTTGATTGACGTCACCTTCAGTTGCATCTTCTGCAGCTTGCTTCTCTTGTGCTGCTATGAGATCAGCTCGCTCCATTGCATTTATGGAAACGAGCGATGTTGCGGCAAAGGTGAGAAGGACGGCTGCCACAGTGGAAAGTTTCTGACGCAGACGCACTGCCTTCGTTCGATATTTCATGCCCCGGAACCAGAGTTCAAAATACCCACGGCGTACTGGAATTTCGATGTAGCGTAAAGAGATATCTGCGAGAGCAAAAACTATGAGGACTCGAAGTGCGTACAACGCCCAGTCATCACCGACGAGATCAATGGAGGGACGGGTAAGTTGAAAGACAATCCAGTGCCAGAGATAGATTCCATAGGAACGCTCTCCAATCCAGATCAACGGTCTGGTGCTGAGAATTGGCGCAAAACGTGAGGCAGGATGAACAACAGAAATAAGCGTTGCGCATCCGAATAGTGCAGATAGTGGGAAAGCAATGCGATACAGAGTGGGATCGCTCTCGTTAATGAAAAGGAATGTGCTGAGCAAACCTAGCAATCCAACAACTCCAATAAGATCTATAAAGTCTTGAGCGCGTTTAGTGATCTCTCGGGTGAGATTTTGCGGTTGCCAACTTACCGCCAGAGCGGAACCAAGAAAGAGTCCAATGGAGTGTGTATCAGTTCCAAAATACACATGGCTGATAGCTGATTCTTGAGTGTCCATGCGGACTGAATAAGCGAAAAGCGCAATTCCTGAAGCTAATGCGATTCCAAGGGCGGCATAAGGAATGTTTTTCTTGCCAAAGTATTTCAATATAAATAGCAGTACAAGTGGCCAGATGAAATAGAACTGTGCTTCTACTGCTAGCGACCAAGTGTGTTGTAACAATGGAGGACGACCGATTGCTTCAAAGTAATCTTGCTGACGGGATACCAGCGCCCAGTTCATCGAACCGGTGAGTACAAAAGGGATATCTGCAATAAATCTTCGTACCGTTTCGGGCGCGTAGACTCCAATAAAAAGCGTTGTAAAGACCAGCATCGCAACAAGTGCGGGAAGTAATCGGCGAATTCTGCTGAGATAGAAAGCGCGTAAATCTAGAGTTCCAGAACGAGCAATGGAGTCAAGAATGAGGCCAGTTATCACGTAACCGGAGATGACGAAGAAGAGATCAACGCCAAGGAATCCGCCCGGAATCCAATCGATTCCAAGGTGATAGAGGAGGACCGCTACAACTGCGACAGCGCGTAGGCCGTCAACAGAATGGATATAGCGGCTGTTGGAGCTGGACATCACCGACGTTTCTTAGCAGCGCTCTTCTTTGTAGAGCCCTTCTTGGCAGACTTACTGGAACTCTTCTTGTTTGATTCTTCAGAGCTTTGCGACGTTGCTTGTGCAATTCTTTGGGAGACCTTCGTATCTGACGATGGCGTTCCGTCAGGAGAAATAGCAGAAAGAACCTGTTTTTGGAGCTCTGCTAAGCGATTAAAGGCGCTCTCGAGACGTTGCCGCGATTGAGAAATTGCGTTCTCGGCCGCGTCAAGTGATTGAGTTTGGATGCGATAGAGCCGCTCTGCTTCCGAGATAACTCCAGATAACCAGTTGCGATACTCCGAAACTTCAGTTGTTGCAGTGAGAACAAGACGCTCTGCTTCGCGCTTTGCATTAGAGGTAATAGCGCTTCCTTCACGCTTCTTGGTATTGAGTAAATCCTCGGCTTCAGACTCTGCTCGAGAGAGGATGTCAGAAGCATCGGTTTCGGCAGCTTCAATGTACTTGCGTCCACGTGATTCAGCTTGAGCGAGAGTGGATTTGGCTTTAGCTTCAGCACTTTCAATCGCAGCGGTTGCCTGCTTCTTGCTCTCATTCAATACTCGCTCAGCGCTGGAATTTGCTTTTGCTTCACGCTGTTGCGCGGTGCGAATAATGGACATCGCAGTCTCTGTTGCAAGAATTTCAAATTCTTCTTTAGAGAGCGAGGTGATATCTCGGCGAGAGCGGAGATCATTGAGTTGCGACTCCAATTCGCGGATGCGATCAAGGGATGCCGAACCCGCAGTTAAGTTAGGTTTATTGACGCTCTCATCTTCGCCCTTAAAGCCTACCCATGATAAAAATTTCTTATCTGCCACGTTCTAACTCCCTATTCACATTCTTGAATTCGATACCCGAACTGCGGGCGTGAATCTTCCCACGAGTCAGTGCAGGTTGAAAATGGGGTGAAGGAGCGTGATTACGGATAGAGCCCGCGTAGGCGATGGGCTTCAGCGACCCGGCCCACCCCAATCATGTTGGCCGCTTCACGCCAGGTAACCCTCTTACTAGAGGCGTTTTCGGAAACTTCGTTGATGGCGCGCATCAAAATAGAATTGAGATTCTCTTTAACTTCATCAGCGCTCCAAAAGTAATTTTGTTTATCTTGCACCCATTCAAAATACGAGACGATGACGCCACCAGAGTTTGCCAAAATATCAGGCACGACCAGAATCCCTTTTTCATTCATGATGGCATCTCCACCAGGAGTTGTTGGCGCGTTAGCCCCTTCAACCACAATCTTGGCTCGAATTCCGTTTGCTGTTGATTCGGTTATGGCGTCGGCAAGCGCAGCAGGCACAAGGACATCGACAGGGAGATGAAGCAGCTCCGTATTGGTGATTTTTTCAGTGCCGGGTGCCCCCACAACAGTTCCATTTTCTAGAAGATGCTTATGGATATCGGCGACGCTCTTGAATCCTGTCACGCCACCATTAACATCACTGACAGCCACAACTTTAAGACCCATATTCTCCAGTGCGACCGCCGCCCAATATCCAACTTTTCCAAACCCTTGAATGGCAACCGTTGCGCCGTGCGGATTAATTCCTTTTATCTTAAGCGCTTCACGAACTGAGATTGCAACGCCATCACCCGTTGCAGATGTTCTGCCGAGCGAACCACCAAGAACTATTGGCTTTCCCGTCACCACACCAGGAACGGAGAAGCCAGCATTAACGGAATATGTATCCATCATCCACGCCATATTTCGCTCATCAGTTCCGACATCAGGGGCTGGAATGTCTCGCTCTGGACCGATGATGGGAAGAATTTCAGAGGTATAACGTCGAGTGAGTCTCTCATTTTCAGTCATTGATAGCGTCTTGGGATTTACAGCCACGCCACCTTTTGCGCCACCATAAGGAAGATTTGCGAGCGCGCATTTCCATGTCATCAACATTGCAAGCGCCACGGTTTCATCGAGATCGATATCTTGATGAAATCTCACTCCACCTTTTGAAGGGCCTCGCGTGGTCGAGTATTGAACGCGGTAACCCTTGTACATCTCAACGCGACCATCGTCACGACGCAGCGGGACTGCTACTTCCAGTATTCGACGTGGAGTTGAAAGAGTATTCCAGTCATTTTCAGAGAGTTTGAGTTGATCAATAGCTCTTCGTAATTGCGAGAGCGCTGTAGCCAGGGGAGATTCCTTCGATGACGCCATTGTCATATAGAGAGGCTATCTCTCAACTTACAAGGTAAGCAATGACCGAACCGGCTTAACTCTCCATTCATATGTAACGGCCTTCACATCTACGCCACCACAATTACAACTCTCGTCCGAATCTCCGGTGAGCACAAAACCTACTGACTCAGCGCTTCGGCGCGAAGCGACGTTTTCCTCGGCGATTGTTGCTCGAATAAAAGCGATATCTGGATGAGCAGATGCTTTCTCGAAATAGAGTTTCAAACCAGCTTTCATCGCACCTTGATTACGACCCCATGGTGCAATCCAATAACCAATCAAGGCTGACATGGAAACTTTGTCGATGGAGTGCACACCAATAACGCCATAAGGTTTTTCGGCGTGATTACTTTCAATTACCCATACTTCTACCTCTCCAGCACCTGTCTCAACAAAACTAACTGCGTGATCGTGTGTATAGGGACGTGGAATCTGGGTCCACTTTTGAATTTCTACATCTTGGCATGCTTCGTATATCCACTGAGCATCGCTAGCATTCATAGGACGAAGAGTGAAAGTTGAAGTCATTGTTAATTATCTCTTGAGTGAATGTAAAAAATATGGTGCGGGAGGTGGGACTTGAACCCACACGCCGAAGCACAGGTTCCTAAGACCTGCGTGTCTGCCATTTCACCACTCCCGCAAGATGTGGGTCGAAAGAATACCCACAAATCCCGAGTCAGAAAAATTGATGCTGAGTCTTAGCCTGCGCTCGCTCCGCGGCGCGAGACTGCATCAATTGTTGCTGAGATCAAAAGAACTGCGCCCGTGACCATAAATTTGATTCCGGCAGGATAACCAAGGAGCGCCATTCCATTATCGATAACAGCAACCACTAAACCGCCAAGAATCGCATCACTCACTTTTCCTTTTCCACCGAAGAGGCTGGTTCCACCGATAACGGCTGCACCAACGGCATAGAGGAGAGTTGAACTTCCACCTGTTGTTGGGGAGATGGAGTTAGCGCGGGAAACAAAGATCATTCCTGCAACGGCAGCAAATCCAGAGCAGATCATAAATGCGGTGATGCGTACCATTTTGACGTTGATACCAGCGCGACGAGCTGCTTCAGCATTTCCACCAACAGCATAAATATGAAGCCCGTAGGAGGTTCTAGTGAGAACAAATGTAGCGCCAACAAGAAGTACCAAAATTACCGGCACGACATAAGGAATTCCACGCAAGCTAACCAGTTCTGGGTTGTTGCTACGTTCTACAGTTAGAGCGGAGGTTGCTGCAACCCCAATGACAATCAAACCGATGGTTTTGATTACCCAGAATTTAAACAAGCTGTCAACTAAACCAGCGCGGCGACGCTTGGAGAATTTCCATAGTCCAGAGAGCACGTAAGCGCCCGCAGTAACAAAGAAGAAAATCCAACTTGCTGAGACGGAGAGATTCTTATTCTCCACGGCCAGAA
>JACCDM011428960.1_pt1 | contig 12138 bp, 9 predicted proteins | sample 7445851 | NCBI WGS metagenome assembly JACCDM01 (sample SAMN15323438, study PRJNA562643) | freshwater metagenome | isolation source: river surface water | place: USA:Blue River Watershed | collected 2017-08-16
GTGCACGCAAGGGTGATTTCCGTCGTCTGTGGATCCAGCGCATTAACGCTGCATCACGTGCAAACGGTATGACCTACAACCGCTTTATCCAGGGTCTAGGCCTTGCAGGTATTGAGGTTGACCGTCGTATCCTTGCTGACCTAGCGGTAAACGACCCTAAGACCTTCAGCAGCTTGGTTGCATCTGCAAAGGCAGCATTGCCTGCAGACACCTCAGCTCCAAAGGCTAAGTAGTTTCCAATGCTCATCGATCCCAAGACCGCAAAGGTCCGTGGGGTTGCCAAGCTAACTAAGAAAGATGCCCGGTCCTCGACCGGGCTCTTTCTGCTTGAGGGACCTCAGGGCCTAAAAGAAGCTTTAGACCGCCCAAAGCTAATCGTGGAGTTGTACGCAACTGAAGACGCGGTAGATCGCTACCCAGATCTGTTCGAACGTGCCGAAAGCGCCCGAATCCAGGCTCAGTTGGTTAGCGAACCAGTGCTGAAAGCCCTCACTGACACCACCACGCCACAGGGAGTGGTCGCTGTTTGCGAGCAAATCGATGTGAATCTGAAAAACATTATTGATGCCAAGCCTCAATTGGTAGCACTGCTGGCCAATATCCGCGACCCGGGCAATGCTGGAACCGTGCTTCGCGCTGCCGATGCAGCAGGGGCAGATGCCGTTATTTTCAGCGCCAATAGCGTGGATGTTTACAATCCAAAGGTCGTTCGTTCCACCACCGGCTCGCTCTTTCACTTGCCTTTTGCAGTGGATATCGAGATTGAAGATGCCATTTCGGCCCTAAAAGCCGCTGGCTTACAGGTATTCGCAGCCAACGGCGGGGGACAGCAGATTCCCGACCTGCCAGCAGAAACCTTGGCCAAGCCAACCGTTTGGGTGTTTGGCAACGAGGCCTGGGGCTTTGAACAGAGCACCCTAGACCTGGTGGACCAAGAGGTTGCCGTGCCAATTTACGGTGCCGCCGAGTCGTTGAACCTGGCCACCGCTGCCAGCATCTGTCTCTACGCCTCAGCCTTCGCTCAAAACCGCCAATAACCGCTATTTAGAGCCTTAAAAGGTAGACTTGAGCCCTATGTCTGCCGAAAATCCAATTACCCAGCCGGCCGTCGAAGCAGCAGTCAACGAGGCTTTGACGGTAATTTCTGCTGCCACAGACCTGGCCAGCCTAAAAGCGGCCCGTCAGACCACTGTTGGCGAGCAATCGGCTATTGCCAAGCTAAATGCCCAGATGAAGAGCGTGCCAAACGAGTTCAAAGCTGAGGCGGGTGCCTTAATCGGCAAGGCTCGCGGCACCCTAAACGAGGCCTTTGCCACCAAAGAGCCTGAATTTTGGGCAGTCGAGCAGGCTGCCAAGTTGGCGGCCGAAGCTGTAGACATCACAGCGGCTCCAGAACTTTCGCGTATCGGTGCTCGTCACCCACTTTCACTTTTGCAAGACACCATCGCCGATGTTTTCGTCGGCATGGGTTGGGAAATTGAAGAAGGCCCAGAAGTTGAAAGCGAATGGTTCAACTTTGACGCACTTAACTTTGACGCCGACCACCCAGCGCGTGCGATGCAAGACACATTCTTTGTTGACCCAATTGAATCGCACCTAGTTCTTCGCACGCACACTTCGCCGGTGCAGGTTCGTTCGATGTTGACTCGCGAAGTTCCGATTTACGTATTGTGCCCTGGTCGCGTTTTCCGCACCGATGAGCTTGACGCAACTCACACTCCTGTCTTTCACCAGGTTGAGGGACTTGCAGTTGACAAGGGCCTAACCATGGCTGATCTTCGCGGAACACTAGAGCACTTCGCGCGAATCATGTTTGGCCCCGATGCAAAAATTCGTCTGCGTCCTTCGTTCTTTCCATTTACCGAGCCGTCTGCAGAGCTTGACGTTTGGCACCCCGGTGCCAAAGGTGGCGCTCGTTGGGTTGAGTGGGGCGGTTGCGGAATGGTCAATCCAAATGTTCTTAAGGCTGCCGGGATTGATCCAGAAGTTTATTCAGGTTTCGCATTTGGAATGGGAATCGAACGCACGCTGATGTTCCGCAACGATGTCAAAGATATGCACGACATGGTTGAAGCTGATGTTCGATTCAGCGAGCAGTTCGGAGTGTCAATCTAATGCGCGTTCCATTGTCATGGCTTGCCGAGTACGTTGACGTACCGGGTGATGCAACACCTGAAAGCGTGATGGCCGAACTTGTAAAAGTTGGTTTAGAAGAAGAAGGCTCACACGGTTTTGGTGTGACTGGCCCGCTAGTCGTTGGAGAAGTTCTTGAATTCGTTGAAGAGCCGCAAACCAACGGAAAGACTATTCGTTGGTGTCAGATTCGCGTTGCCGCTGCTGGTCAACAGGCGGCCGACGGTGGCGAAGACGTTCGCGGAATCGTTTGTGGTGCCAGCAACTTTGAAATTGGCGACAAGGTAGTTGTTTGTCTGCCTGGCGCTGTGCTGCCTGGTGATTTCAAAATTGCCGCACGCAGCACCTACGGTCACACAAGCGATGGCATGTTGGCTTCAGGTAGAGAACTCAATCTCAGCGATGACCACTCGGGAATCATTCGTTTGCACGAGTTGGGGCTAGATCCAAAAATCGGCACCGATGCAGTCGAGCTGCTTCAACTTTCTGAGCAGGCCGCCGAGGTTAACGTCACACCAGACCGAGGCTATTGCTTCTCCATCCGTGGGATTGCTCGCGAGTACGCGCACGCCACCGGCGGAGAATTCCGCGACCCAATCGGTAACGCTCACCCAGAATCAACAAGTGGTTTCAATCTAAAGATTGAAGACAAAACTCCAATTCGTGGCCGTCAGGGTTCACACCGATTCGTATTGCGTTCAGTAAAAGGTGTAGACACCAAGCGTCCAACACCGCCATGGATGGTTGCCCGACTCAAGCTTGCTGGCATGCGTTCAATTTCATTGATCGTTGACATCACTAACTACGTGATGCTCGAACTAGGTCAGCCGCTGCACGCATACGACGCAGATAGGTTGCAGGGCGGAATCACAGTTCGCCGTGCAAATCCTGGCGAGACCATTAAGACTCTCGATGGTCAAGAGCGCAAGCTGCACCCAGAAGACCTTGTGATTGCCGACGATGCGGGTGCAATAGGTATTGCTGGAGTAATGGGTGGTGAACGCACTGAAGTTTCTGACGCAACTGTGAACGTGATGATTGAAGCTGCAAACTTCGATCCAATCTCAATTGCCCGTTCTGCTCGTCGTCACAAACTTCCATCGGAAGCTTCAAAGCGTTATGAGAGAGGTGTTGACACCAACGTGGCAGAGTTTGCCGCTGCTCGAGCGGTTCAATTGCTTGAGGTGCAGGCGCTTGGTACAAGTGAGCCGTTCGGTGCGGACTACCGTGAACACTTTGAACCAACGCCGATTTGGTTGCCTGCCAATTTCGCTAACGAACTTGTTGGTGTTGACTACAGCGCTGATGAAATTGTTTCGATTCTCAATCAGATTGGTTGCGTAGTTGCCACTGTCGATGGTGGATTCGAAGTCATCGCGCCAAGCTGGCGTCCAGACTTAACTCACAAGACAGATCTTGTAGAAGAAGTTGCTCGCATTGGCGGATACGATCGCATTCCATCACGCCTGCCAGTTGCCCCTCCGGGTCGTGGACTAAATCCAAAACAGAAGCGTCGTCGTGCGGTGGTTAATTCGCTTGCCGGCTCTGGCCATGTTGAAGTATTGAACTACCCGTTTGTTTCAGCAGCGCAGAATAAGTTGTTCGCGTCAGAAAAAATTGAAACGGTAAAGTTGGCTAACCCGCTTCAAGGGGATGCAGATGAGATGCGCGTTTCGATTTTGCCTGGCCTAATTGACGCAGCCAAGCGCAATCTCTCCCGCGGCCTTACCGACCTCGCGATCTTCGAAGAAGGTTCGGTGTTCTTGCCCGCATCCAAGGTGGCTGCAAATCCAGAGCTTCCAGTCGGAAACTCACGACCAACCGAGGCCCAGCTCAGCGAGTTGCAAGCAACCGTTCCAGCTCAGCCACATCACGTCGCTGGAATATTTGCCGGTAACCGCACAGCGCAGCAGGTTGGTGTTCGATCAGTTGAGTCTGGATACACCGATGCCCTACACGCGGTTCGAGTCTTGGCAAAATCAGTTGGCGTTGACGTTGCTTTCCAACAAGCGGCGCCAGAAGGTTTCCACCCTGGTCGCACTGCCGAAGTTTTGGCCGAGATCAAGGGCGTAAAAACTCTTATCGGTGTTGCCGGTGAGCTTGACCCAACCTTGGCAACCGAACACGACTTACCTCGTCGCATTGGCGCGTTCGAAATTAATCTGGATCTACTTTTTGCAGCGGCACCAGAGGTAATTCAAGCGGGTGTGCTTTTGACTATGCCTGCAGCCACTCAGGATCTTTCACTTGTGGTTCCAGTTGAACTTGCCGCAGGAAAACTTCTAGATGTTATTCGCGAAGGCGCCGGAGAACTGCTTGAACGAGTAGTTCTTGTCGACGACTATCGGGGTGCAAACGTTGCCGAGGGGCACAAGTCACTCACCTTCGCGCTCCGATTCCGAGCAGCCGACCGCACTCTTACCCAAGTAGAGGCTTCGGCTGCGCGAGATGCGGCCGTAGAGCTAGCAAACCAAAGATTCGGTGCAACACTCAGGGCCTAGGTTCTGAACCTAACGATAGGAACGCAATGACATTTTCAGTTGCCGTAGCCGGCGCAAGCGGCAACGTCGGCGGGGAACTTCTGCGTCTAATCGCCGAGCACCCGCAACTTGAACTCAAGACCGTCACCGCTAGCAGCATGGTTGGTCAGAAAGTTTCTACTCTTCACCCACATGTTTCAAAATTTGCCGATGTAATTTTTAAGGAAAACAACGCCGAGGTTCTTGCCGGACACGACATCGTTTTTCTAGCGCTTCCGCACTCAAAATCCGCGGAGGTTGCGGCTTGGTTAAGTGACGAATCGCTTGTTCTTGACTGTGGCGCAGACTTCCGTCTGGAATCCGAAGCGGACTGGCAAAAGTTTTACGGCGGCGACCATGCCGGGACTTGGACCTATGGAATGCCTGAGCTGCAAATTGGCGGCAATAAGAAACAGCGTGAGCTATTGAAGAACACCAAACGCATTGCCGTGCCTGGCTGCAACGTCACTGCAATCACATTGGGTCTAGCTCCTGCGCTGGCGGCTGGTCTGGTTGAGAACACCGACATCGTGAGCGTGCTAACCGTTGGCACTTCAGGTGCTGGCCGTGGCGCTACCGAAAAACTTTTTGAAATCGAACCAACTGGTTCCGCCGATGCGTATCAGGTCGGTGGAATTCACCGTCACACTCCGGAGATTGAACAAAACCTTTCGAAATCCGCGGGTGCAAAAGTGCAGGTTAACTTCACTCCGGTGCTTGCATCAATTGAACGCGGAATTCTTGCCGTGAACACAGCGGTGCTAAAGCCTGGCGTTGATTTGCACAAGATTCGTGCTGCGTTTGAAGCGGCCTATGCAGGGGAGCAGTTCATCAAGATTTCCGCAACCGGAGAATTCCCAAGCACTGCAGACACCATTGGTGAAAATTTTGCACTCGTTGGCCTTGCAGTGGATTCGCATGCAAACCGTTTGATTTCAGTTTGTGCAATTGACAACCTGGTCAAGGGCACCGGAGGCGCTGCAATTCAATCAATGAACATTGCACTCGGGCTGCCAGAACAAACCGGACTTGAGCAAATAAGTCTTGCTAAGAAAGGTGCCAAGTCATGACAGTAACGCTCGCTAAGGGTTTTGTTGCCGGTGCGGTTCACGCTGGACTTAAAAAGTCAGGCAACATGGACCTTGCTTTGGTCGTAAACCAGGGTCCACTAAATTCTGCGGCTGTTGTGTTCACCACCAATCGCTGCCAAGCAAACCCAATTATCTGGAGTAAAGAAGTTATTAAAGATGGTCAGGTTTCGGCAATCATTTTGAACTCGGGTGGAGCAAATTGCTACACCGGAGCCCAGGGTTTTCAAACCACTCACGCAACTGCAGAAAAAGTTGCCGAGGAACTTGGTGTCAGTGCTGGCGATGTTCTTGTCTGTTCAACTGGATTAATCGGTGACCAACTTGACCGCGAAAAACTTCTCGCCGGGACGTCAGCTGCAGCCGCAAATCTAAACACCACCAACGGCGCGATTGCAGCTCAGGCAATCATGACCACGGACTCAAAACCTAAGACGGCAGAGTTCACCCACACCGATGGTTGGTCTATCGGTGGAATGGCTAAGGGTGCAGGAATGTTGGCGCCTGGGTTGGCGACTATGTTGGTGGTTATCACTACCGATGCCTCTCTCGACAGCAAGACTCTCGATCAAGCTCTGCGTGCGGCAACTCGCGTAACGTTTGATCGCCTTGATTCAGATGGTTGCATGTCAACAAACGATCAGGTCACGCTAATGGCTTCTGGTGCCAGCAACGTGACACCAAGCCAAGACGACTTTACGGTTGCCCTAACTCAGGTTTGTATTTCTCTCGCAACACAACTTCAGCAAGACGCCGAAGGTTCATCGCACGACATCACAATTACCGTACAAGGCGCAGCCTCGGAGGCAGACGCCGAAGAAGTTGGTCGGTCAGTTGCCCGCAACAATTTGTTTAAGGCGGCGATCTATGGCAACGATCCAAACTGGGGTCGCATTCTTGCTGCGGTTGGTGTAACCAGGGCTGAGTTTGATCCATACAACATCGATGTTTCGATCAACGGTGTGAGCGTTTCGCGAAAGGGTCAGCCTGACCAACCGCGTGACCTGGTCGACTTGACTCCGCGTGCGGTAGATATCACCATCAACCTAAATTCCGGCTCACACTCCGCGGCTATTTACACCAACGATTTAACTCACGAATACGTGACAGAGAACAGTGAGTACTCAAGCTGATGATTCCTTCAGAACAGCAAGACCAAACCATTGCAGCCATCAAGGCTAAGACGCTAATTGAGTCTTTGCCTTGGTTGCAGAAGTTTCACGGCAAAGTTGTGGTCGTTAAGTTTGGTGGCAACGCAATGGTTGACACCGAATTGCAAAAAGCTTTCGCTGAAGACATGGCCTACCTGCGTTGGGTTGGTATTCGTCCGGTAGTTGTTCACGGCGGCGGTCCACAGATTTCCGCGCGGCTCGCCGAGCTTGGTATCGAGAGCGAATTTCGCGGCGGCTTTCGCGTAACTACAGATGAAACCATCACCGTTGTGCGCGATGTTTTGCGAGAACAAATCTCTGCGCAACTTGCTGAATTGATTCAAACCGCTGGCGCAGAAACAGTGATCATGTCCGGTGAAGATGGAAACCTATTCCGCGCAGAGAAGACCACTCTTGAAACAGGAGAAGGGCCCGTAGACATTGGTCTGGTCGGTGAAGTAACTCAGGTGAACCCGCGCATTGTTCTTGAGGCGCTTGAGGCTGGCCGCGTGCCGGTTGTTTCAACCGTTGCCCCAACCACCGGCGGCGAACTTCTAAATGTGAACGCTGATCTTGCTGCTGCAGCACTTGCCGTTGCATTAGGTGCCGAAAAACTCATGGTGCTTACCGATGTTCCCGGACTTTATAGCGACTGGCCAAACCGCGACTCATTGGTTTCAGAAATCACCGCTCAGGAACTTGATGAACTACTTCCAACACTTGAATCGGGAATGATTCCAAAGATGCAATCATGTCTCAAAGCTGTTCAGGGTGGTGTACCAACAGCGCACGTAATCGATGGACGCACACCGCACAGCATCCTGCTTGAAATTTTCACGGTCACCGGTGTCGGTACCATCGTGCTTCCCTAACGCAAAAACAAGAAACGGAAATAAAAATGGTTCGCCACTTTCTAAAAGACGATGACCTAACTCCTAAAGAGCAGGCGGAGGTCATTCGTCGCGCAATTGAACTAAAGAGAAGTCCGTATTCCGCAAAGCCGTTTGCTGGGCCCAAGACTGTCGCGCTTATTTTTGACAAAACCTCAACTCGCACCCGTGTTTCATTTGCCGTTGGTGTTGCCGACCTGGGTGGTTCGCCACTGATCATCGATAGCCAAAGCAGCCAAATGGGAGCTAAAGAGTCTGTCGCCGACACCGCACGTGTGCTTGGTCGTCAGGTTGCGCAAATTGTGTGGCGCACCTACGCGCAACTTGGTCTAGAAGAAATGGCCGAGCACGCAGGGGTACCTGTAATCAACTCGCTGAGCGACATGTATCACCCTTGCCAAATCCTTGCCGACCTAATGACAATTCAAGAGCACAAGGGGAAGCTAGCTGGTCTAAAGCTTGCCTACGTTGGCGACGCCAGCAACAACATGGCTAACAGTTACTTGATTGGTGGAGCAACAGCCGGTATGCACGTGGCAGTTGCCGGTCCAGCAAACTATTTGCCTGATTCTCACATTGTTGCGCGCGCGGAATTAATCGCAGAAAAAACTGGCGGCTCAATTTTTGTGCATGGCGAACCGGTTGCTGCAATTGCTGATGCAGATGTTGTCATCACCGATACCTGGATCTCGATGGGTCAAGAAGACGAAAAGGATCAACGTCTTCGTCACTTCGCCGGCTACACAATTGACGAAACACTTTTCGGCAAGGCAAAACCTGACGCAATCTTTATGCACTGTCTACCTGCGTACCGCGGCTACGAAGTTTCGGCAGAAGTTCTAGACGGACCTCGCTCCGTCATTTGGGACGAAGCTGAAAACCGTTTGCACGCACAAAAGGCATTGATGGCTTGGCTCGCCGAGCAGGCATAACACCGCCAATCCAAAAACTCTCGAAAGTAAGATTAGGTTCATGAACGAAAAAACCGGCTCAAACGCTCTTTGGGGCAGTCGCTTCGAAGGCGGCCCATCAGATGCGCTGGTTGCGCTAAGTCGCTCGGTTCACTTTGACTGGCGACTAGCTTCCTATGACATTGCCGGTACTCGCGCTCACATCAAGGCGCTTCAGTCTGCAGGCTACCTAACCGTGGCCGAGCTCGAAAAAATTGATCGTAGCTTGGTTGAGCTGCTTGATCGAGTTGAAAAAGGCAGCTTCCAGGCCAAACCAACCGATGAAGATGTGCACTCTGCGCTTGAACGTGGCCTCATCGAAATCGCGGGAGCAGAACTCGGTGGCAAGGTTCGCGCCGGCCGCAGCCGCAACGATCAAATCGCAACTTTGATCCGCACCTACCTACTTGACCAGGCCGTCATCATTAGAGACCAGGTCACCCAGCTGGTTGAGGTTCTGGTTTCTCGCGCCGAGGAGCACCTAGGCGTTGCCATGCCAGGCCGCACCCACTTTCAGCACGCCCAGCCTGTTCAGCTTTCGCACCACCTGCTAGCTCATGCCTGGCCACTGGTCCGCGACCTTGAGCGCCTAGAAGATTGGCGCAAGCGTGCCAACCTTTCGCCATATGGAGCCGGAGCACTGGCCGGAAACACTCTTGGGCTAGACCCAACCCTGGTTGCCCGCGAGCTAGGCCTTGCCGGTCCAACCCAAAATTCAATTGACGCCACCGCCAGCCGTGACGTGGTTGCCGAATTCTCTTTCATCACCACACTGATTGGCATCAACCTGTCGCGCTTTTCAGAAGAGATCATCATCTGGGCCAGCGCCGAGTTCAACTACGTCAAGTTGCATGATGCCTACTCCACTGGTTCCTCGATCATGCCGCAAAAGAAGAACCCCGATATCGCCGAACTTGCTCGTGGTAAAGCTGGCCGCCTGATCGGTGATCTAACTGGGCTACTAGCAACCCTCAAGGGGCTTCCGTTGGCATATAACCGTGACCTTCAAGAGGACAAAGAGCCGGTTTTTGACGCCGTCGACACTCTTACCGTGCTGCTACCTGCCTTCACCGGCATGGTCGCGACCTTGGAATTCAACCGCAACCGCCTAGAGTTGCTTGCTCCTGCAGGTTTCTCGCTGGCAACCGACGTAGCGGAGTGGCTAGTCAAGCAAAAGGTTGCCTTCCGCGACGCCCACGAAATCACGGGCAAATTGGTTTCATACTGCGAGCAGCACAATCTTGAACTGCACGAGGTGCCAGATGCCGACATGGCTGCCATCTCACCGGCACTAACCCCAGATGTTCGCGATGTGCTCACAGTAGGCGGGTCTATCAAGGCTCGTGCAGGAGCCGGCGGCACCGCGCTGCCACGCGTACTCGAGCAAATCTCGGCGCTTCGCAAAATCGCCCCAAAGCGTGAGGCATAAGGATGTCAAATAAGGCTCTCAAGGCCCAGTCAAACGACTCAAGTTTCAAAGACCTGCTCGATGAACTGCAGTGGCGTGGCCTAGTTGCCCTAAACACCGATGAAGATGCCCTCCGCAAGGCACTAAACGAAACCAAGATCACCTATTACATTGGCTTCGACCCAACCGCGCCAAGCCTGCACCTCGGAAACCTGGTTCAGTTGCTAATAATGCGTCGCCTTCAACTTGCCGGCCACAAACCACTAGCCCTTATCGGTGGTTCAACCGGTCTGGTTGGTGACCCACGTCCAACTGCCGAGCGCACTCTTAACACCAAAGAGACTGTGAGCGAGTGGGTTGAAAAACTTGGTAAGCAAGCCTCTCGATTCCTTTCTTTCGAGGGGGAGAATCCGGCCCGCCTGGTAAACAACCTCGACTGGACCGCGCCACTTAGCGCAATCGACTTCCTTCGCGACATCGGCAAGTACTTCCGCGTTGGCACCATGCTCAGTAAAGATGCGGTTTCTGCCCGCCTGAACTCAGAGCACGGCATCAGTTACACCGAGTTCAGCTACCAGATCCTTCAGGGCTACGACTACCTAGAGCTTTTCCGTCGCTACGACTGCACCTTGCAAATGGGTGGCAGTGACCAGTGGGGCAACCTAACTTCTGGCACTGATTTGATTCGCAAGGTCGAAGGCAAATCTGTACACATTCTGGCAACACCGCTAATCACCAACAGTGACGGTCAAAAGTTCGGCAAGTCAGAGGGCAACGCCGTTTGGTTAGACGCTGACTTCACCAGCCCTTACGCTTTCTACCAGTTCTGGCTAAATGTCGATGATGCCGACGTGATTGATCGCCTTAAGGTCTTCACATTCCTCACAAAAGCTGAAATCGAAGATCTTGCCAAGCAGACTGCCGAGGCCCCACACCTTCGTGCCGCCCAGAAGCGCCTGGCCCTTGAGGTCACCACCTTGGTGCACTCAGCCGAGGCAGCCCAGGCCGCAATCGAAGCCTCTGCCGCACTCTTCGGTCAAGGTGACCTTGCCGCCCTCGATGCCGCTACTTTGCAGTCAGCACTGGGGGAGCTGCCAAACACTCAGGCCACAGTCGGAACACCGATAACCCAGCTCTTGATTGAAACCGGGCTCGTTGACAGCATCTCTGCCGGCCGTCGCGCAATTAAAGAGGGTGGCGTCTACGTAAATAATGAAAAAATTATTGACGAGGCTGCCGTTTTGAACAATCTTTTGCATTCAAAGTTCGCGGTTCTGCGTCGCGGCAAGAAAACCCTAGCGGGCGTATTCACCTTATAAACACGGTAATTCCTGGCTTTTCACAGGCAGTTTTTGCCGTCCGTATAGGCCGTGAACAATAGGCAAAAAAATCTTTAAAGTTTTTTCGCAAAAATGCCCATTTCGATTTGACTTCATCGTTATATGAACGTAATGTAGACACTCGTTGCCCAAAGTTTGGAATCTCCTGATTAGGAATCCGGCTCAAGAGCAACAAATCCTAAGAAACAAAAGGCATTCAGGCCTTGTTGCCTGTGTCTTTATTTCCTAAGATTTAAATCTCTTATCACGAAAATTTCGTTGTGACTATTTGACACGCGCAAAATTTATGGTAAGTTTGTGAAGTTGCTCTGTAGACCATCGCGAGAGAAATCCGCAGACGCATCCGATCCTTGAGAACTCAACAGTGTGCACTATGTCGATACCAAGAACCTCTTGGTTATTTAGGCTTGCCTAAGTAGCCAGAGAAAATATTGGATTAGACAGATTGTCAGACAATCTGATTTAGTCAGATCAAACTAATGCCCCCATTTTCCGGGGGTTTTGTTAAGTTTGCCTCTTGCTTGCAAGGGGCTATTAACTTTTACGGAGAGTTTGATCCTGGCTCAGGACGAACGCTGGCGGCGTGCTTAACACATGCAAGTCGAACGATGAAGCTGGAGCTTGCTCCGGTGGATTAGTGGCGAACGGGTGAGTAACAC
>JACCDM011555135.1_pt1 | contig 12137 bp, 26 predicted proteins | sample 7445851 | NCBI WGS metagenome assembly JACCDM01 (sample SAMN15323438, study PRJNA562643) | freshwater metagenome | isolation source: river surface water | place: USA:Blue River Watershed | collected 2017-08-16
AACCGCGCAAACGGCGCTGCCGCAACACAAGGACAAAGGAGAAATGAAATAAATGTCAAATCAAGCGCAACTGCGACAGCATCGACATCAGTTTTGATGCACTCATGAGCGCTTGTGACGCTGACACGCATGGTTATCCAATGGACCGTCCGTCCTATCATGTGAACTGCCCGACCTGTGGATACTGGATCTATACTTCACAGAAGCGAAAATAACAGAAACAGGTGGATGGAGACGACCATGGACCAAATGACCAAAGCAATCGAAGCGCTTCTACAAGACACCAAAGTGAAGAGCGGCGGAGAGCCGACCGAAGACCATGATCAAAATGCAGCCCGATTGATCGGCATGGTGAAAACCGAAGCGGTGTCATACGCAGACTTCTACGGCCAAGAGGTGGCGGATCGTTGCGTGGCTGCTTTTACGAAAACGAGATCACGATTGCAGGCACAAACTACCGCCGCATCGGAGTCAGAGATGAACGCCGATTCGTCACTGCCTGTCTGACAATGGAAGCAGCGAAGCGGTTCATCGAAGATAACCAGCACCATCTTCGCAATCCGTTCGTGTACGCTGAAAGTCTGAGTAATAACCCTGAAATGATCGCGGTGCGTAAGTATCTGTCTGAATGCATCCGACTGGAATCGTAAAAAGAGCACGTCTCGTTTAAAAAAATCTTGACCTCTGACCCTGCCTGCCGTAGTGTTTTGAATCACAAGGAGCACGAAACAGATGACGACCGAGCGCAAAGTCAAGATGCTTGCCACCAGGAGCGAAGTCGCAGCAGATAATCACGGGACTGGCGTGGAACTCTACTATTGCAGCATATCCGGCGAACCCGTTATCTGTCGCGTCAAGATGAGCGCGGAAAGGAAGCGCGCAGTAGAGGGTCAGAATTGCCCAGATGAGCCGTATACCTGCATTTTCGTAGGCAAGGGAGCGCACCGAGCGGCGCTTAGATTGAAGCGCAAAGAAGAACAGAGGCTTGGCGTACTTCCGTCATGGACGGCGTTCTATGGCAGCCGCAAATAATCCTTGACACCACGCCCGTTCATGGCAGAATGACCGGGAAAGGACAGACCGATGACCGACGACCAGATCAAAGAAATGCTTTCGTTTGATGCGTTTAGCCAAGCGGAGAAACTCACCGGGAAGAACTGCAATGGCGACGAAACAACGAGCGACATTGGCATTCTGCTCGCGCTTCAAAAGAACAGACAGGTTCACAGCGCGCTGGAATCCATTGGCGACACTCCGTTTTCGTGTCGCTTCGATGAATACCTCCGCATCGCGAAGGATGAGGGCTTTGTCGAAGTCCTGAATGTTCCCTTCGTTGGACATGATGACCGGAATGAAGCCATGGTCATCATGTGGCATCCGATGGGCATCCTGCTGAAGACTGACTCTTATGGTGAATATAGGAACACGGCAGATGCTTGCTTTAATTGGCAAGCGATTCGCGCATCCGGGCATTATGGAATCAGTGGCACACATTCGCCAGATGATGGGTTCCTGGGCGAGAAACTGGATGTGCGCGAAGGACTGCGATACAAGATGCGCATGCTCAAACGAGATGGCGTCATGCTGAACCCATGGAAGGTCAAGCCGTTCATGTGGCTGCTGACATACATGGAGGGCAGGGCAGAGTCTCGCGACTATAAGTCAATCAATGCAGCGCGGATCGCCTTGATGCCAGAGGATGTGAGAAGCGCAATTAATGGAGCGGCATCATGACCGACGAACAAATCAAGGCAGAACTTGAGTTCATCCAGTACGCAGCGCGCATTGGGGATCATGAAGTAGCACATCGCTATGAAGGCTGCCGAACTCGCACTACGAAGCCGTTCGCTGTGCTTTCCAAGGAGGTGCGCGTGATGGAGCGAACCATAACCATCGGCAGCGGAGTCAGTCAATTCACGCTGAAGCCGGGCGATAAGGCGGTAATCCAGCGCAGCTTGATTGGACACGATCTTGCGAAATCCTCATGCCGCAGAGTGGTCACCATCTCGCGCATTCTTGGAAGCGAGACAGCGCCATATGCGGAGACAATAGACGAAAACGGGAAAGTAAAGAAATTCAACACCAATGGATACGAGCGCGGTGTTGGGTTCCATGACCAAGACGAAAGATTACTTCCGTTTATCAGCGATGATCACGAATTGAAGATGGAGCAAGTGAGGGCTCAATGGAATAACCGTCACAGTGTCAGATCTCGGCTGGAATGCGTCCTAGGAAGACTCCATCGGTCAGCCGGTGCATTCTATGATCATCCCGAGTTAGTCGACGAACTGGAAGCGATCTTGAACAAGATCGAAGGAGCAAAACAATGAAGGGTTTCATCGGGTCGTGTATTGTAGGTGGGATCATGGCACTGTGGTTGACATGGTGTTACGACACCTCGCGGTATCCATCGTGCAGCAAGGACTCGGACTGCGAACGCGGGGAGATCTGCGTCAAGGGCGAATGCAGGGGACATGGGCCATAATCCATTTGAACTAGTCGAGCGCGCAGTGAGTCAGCCATGGGCTGACGATATACCGACCAAGGTCGAATACCGCTCGTTTGTGGAGAAAGATGAAACAAAATGCGCACAATCCCCGCTCTGATCATGACGATAACCCTGGGATGCGAGCACACGGCAACTACAGTGCAGCCGTGCGAACTGAAAGCAAGCCTAAGCGACTGGAAGGTCGTCGCGGCACCTGGGGTTAAATACGAGCCGACTGAGTGCCGAGGTCAAATCACGGGCTATCGTGTCAGCGCTCCAAATGGAAGCGATTGGCACCTAGAGCGCGAGATGGCTGGATATGTCGGCGATACGATCAAGGCGAGTGTCCGCGTGGAGCCTGCCCAGGGTGAGCGATATATCGAGGTCGGCGGAGATCGCAGATACAGCACGGGCGATCGTGTCGAGATAGAAACCACGGCAATTGAGCAGTGGAACACCTACAAGATCGGCGGCACTGGCTCGTTTTGGATCGGTGAAGCGACGTTCTATTTCGGGCCGTAGCGACGGGATGTCGCTTTTATGAAAAAAGTTTATTGACATCCTGCGTGGTTCAAGTAGGATGTCTTCAGAAAGCGAGGACGACATGACCAAGATCCTGAGCAATTCCAACCTGACCAAGCGACCGAGCGGCTACTTTCTCCCGAAGCGTTCGGTGGCTCTGACGACGGTCGAACTGCTGTATGTGGCAGTGATCGGGGGCGAAGAGGTTGACACCCAGCTGGAAATCACCGCAGAGATTCGTAATGACGAACTGCGCATCTATCGGCTGGAAGGCGTTGCGGAAGCGGTGGATGAGTTTGTAAATCCAGCAGACGAAGGGGCGAAGGACTACCAGCAAGAGATAATCCGTCAGTTGACGGAAGAACTCATCAAGATCGACTCGGTCCCGATGTACGAAGCCGAGGTTCTGGAGGTAAAGTTCCTATGCCAAAGTTGACCAATTGGGGGACGATGCTGACAGGCAGTGATTACACCGCCCCTGAACTGCGCCGACTATGCCTGTGTGGAGACTTGCCGAATGGGAAGCGTGTGACCACTTCGGCAGTAGTAGCCAAGGTGGGTCATCGCACTTACCGAACGAGCAGCGGCAGTCTGTACGAGTTGAGCGGCGATCCTGATCCTGCTTACGTGGAGTACATGCAAGGCATCGGGCGCGCACTGGACTTGGACGATCCGATCAAGGGGCTGCGATGACTCCCTGGCATGAGCGCGTAACGGCGGCGCTAACCAATCCGCCGACGGTCTTGTATCACGCCACGACTCCGAGGAAGATGGCGCGATATGAACAGACCGGGGCAATACTTCCGCCGGTCCGTGGGTTCGATACGCTGGCAGCGGTAGAGGAATGGGCACGGCTCACCCAAGGGCGTTCGATCATCCTCCGAATCGAAGTGGAGCACGCACAAGCATTGCCGGACCACCGCAATGAATATGGGCTCGCGTGGTGGACTCCGGTCAAAGTGGGAAAATGGAGCAGGCTCAAATGACACTGCAAAATCGACCGACTACAAAGATGGGTTCGCTGGTGAGCACACCGTCTGCAAAGTTTGCAAACGAGTTGCTTGGCGGAGGCATGGTGTACCAGGGCGTACATTGGACGCAAAGTGAAGTCGATCGGCTGCGCAAACTGTACGAATACAAAGTCGAGCGCCCTAATAAAAAGCCAGCGCCGCCGGTTGCACCAAAACGATCTGATTTCAATTCGGACTGGGACTACCGCAGTGCAGTTTCCAGACATGAGGACGAACTAAGAAATCACGCAAAATGGCAAGATTCGATCGCATTATTGCAGGCTGGCGCAGACCGAAACATGGCGCGCTACGCAGAGCATGATGGCTTGCGCATCGTAGCATGGCTTTCGCGGTATGCGGAGCCAGGCGAAGATCCAATGAAGGCCCTGATCCGGCTGCTGATGGATTCGGGGATTGACATCGACCCAAGCGATGTGACTTGGGCAATTGGCGAAGAACCTCAAGAGAATAGGCCAGACCATTCGACGAAGAAGAAAGGGAAGCGCAAATGACAACCAAACAGCCGACGAAGTGCTACCTTTTGACGAAACGACGGCGGCGGCTGGTCATGGATGCGCTCAATCATACACTTAACACGTCGAAGCAATCGATTGATGTTGAGTTGGCAATGCTTGCCGCGCGGTCTGCTATCAGGACATCGCCGATCGTCTCTGAGTGGGACTCAGGTGCCGTGGTGACTGCCCTTCGCTCCATGCCGAAGCCGCGAGGCATGAGCGACTACGAGCGACTGAATAACCAAAAGGAAGGGCTTGCACTGGCCAAGGAAATCGAAGAAACGTACTTGACACCTGGAGCGGAATGACATAGAAAGAGGTTGACCCAATAGCTCAGTCGGTAGAGCGGTGCCCTGTTAAGGCATGTGTCGCAGGTTCGATCCCTGCTTGGGTCGCATGAGTCGGAAGTTCAGATGGTAGAACGCTGGTCTCCAAAACCAGATGATGAGGGTTCGACTCCCTCCCGGCTCGCTCAGTGAACCACGGGGAATAGGACGTGAAAGCTACGTGCGTAGATGGTTGGTCGTGGTATCACTTGTCTCTCACCAATCATCGCCTCCTTTCGGGTGAGGCTGGTCACTCATAACGTAGCCACCAGATGACAGCCGGGAAAGACCGGCGCTTGCGAGCGAAGCCAAACGGAAAGGCACCTGTAAACGGAACAGGATCGACCATTGGTGTATATAGGTTGCGGATGCACCGGATGCTGCTGGTTGGGTGAGACTCCCTCCAGGCTGAGCGGTGAGCTGGCATCGGGAAGCGCGTTTACTATATACTTAATCGCTGCGGGTTCGATTCCCGCCGCTCGCACAATAATTGGTTTGGCGTTGTTCAGTACGCTTAGGGCGCTGGCGAGCAACTTGGCATACAGAGCAACGTCATCTTTACTCTCAAAGGGAGCCACATGGTCGGCTGGGATTACGTAATCGTTCGGACTGATAGCGCTGGTGTTCATATGGGATTCCTGCGGCGATACCAGGGCAAAGAGGTGGAACTAACCAACACTCGGCGACTCTGGGCGTGGGTAGGCGCAATGTCGCTGTCTGAAGTGGCGAAGTTTGGCATCAAAGAAGGGTCGAAACTGTCGGTTGAGTTGGATCGGATCATTCTGACCGAAGCGGTCGAGATCATTCCGGTGTCTGACGACATCGCCAAACAACTGCGAGAGTTCCCGCGCTATGGATGAGTGGCTTGGATGTGGGAAGGCATGCGGTGCGGGCTGGATGGGACCAGATGATGGCAGTGAGCACTATGCATGCGGACTAAGCGATGGCTGCGGCAGTGATGACGGTTCAGTGTGCTACGGATACGGATCAAGCACTGGATGGGGCAGTGATGATGCAAAATCTGGCCTGTGCGACATCATCGGGTCATCTGAATTTGGAGATGGCAGCGCAGACGGCGCTGGCGACGGTTTTGGAAACGGCAATGGGAACATGAACTAAGGAAAGAAGACGACGAACGAAGCACAAACTGATGCAGGTTCAGAAACAAAGTCAACAAACAAACAACAAACCAAAACAGTAAAAAACAACTAGAAAACAATAGAGCATGGACAGCTGGTTGTCTTGACAAAGTGCCCTTAATGGGCTAGTCAGACCAAGCGCAAAAAGTTTAAACCGATTCAGTGTTGCTTTTGCCGCCTGCCTAGGCGGCGATTAGCTCGGGTAGCTCAGAGGTAGAGCGACTTTGTCAACGGGGATTGCGCGCCGGTTCAAATCCGGCCCCGAGCACATAGGAAAAGGAGGGACCATGGGACTTTTGGAAGTGCTGCAAAAATATCTCGACGACGAAGAGGCGAAAGATCCCGAAATCATCGCCGGAACGGATATCAGAGACGTTTTGGATTCTGTCGATCTCAGCATCGCACACAGCCCAGTGATTCCATATCGGGCAATGAATCATATCAGTCCAGAAGAAAGCATGCGAGGCGCAGTGGAGGCCATTGAGACGGAGGGTGGCTGTTATATCCTTCGTGACTGTCCAGCCTTTGCGCATCCCGTGTCCGCTGATAAACTCAAGCGCATGCGGGCGCGCTATCTGCTGACTCGTGGCGCTGTGATGCGCCCGCGCATGGATGCGCTATTCCGCCGGATTGCCGCGCAGTAGGAAGGGGAGCGGGCGACCGGAACAGCCCGCAATGCGAGCCGCTAGCACAATCGGCAGTGCCCTCCCGAATAGGGGCGTTGATGCAGGTTCGATTCCTGCGCGGCTCACTTAGGAGTGACAATGACCACAGCAGAAGCAATCGTGAAGTGCGTCGAATTACTTAGCGGAGCAGCGATTGGGCTCGGCGCGCTGTACTTTATCTACAAGGTGACTCAGTGAAAATCGCACACGTCAAGGGCAAACTGCTCAACGGACTGGAAGTCGATATCAGCCTAATTGCTCCAAATGGTCAGCCGGTGCGTCGATTTGTCATTGCTGGGGATAATGGCGCGGGCAAGACGATATTGCTGCGCTCAATGAAATACGAAAACGATGACATTGAGGTCACATCCATTGAGACAAAGGACAGCAGTTATTACATCCAATATGAGTCGTTCAGATGTGTCTGGGCCAAAGAAGACGACCGATATGCCAAGTTCTTTGAATTGCTGGACAGACCGCTACCACATAGAATCTGCCCTTCATCTTCTGATAATTGGCTGAATCGGCTGTATGTGAGTTTGCCAACCAGGAAGGACTATGACGGGGCTATTTTCATCGACGACCCTGAATTAGGTCTTGACGCAAGGACCGACTCCATGCTAGGTCGGGCACTAGAGACACTGCTGCCTTGTGCGCAGTTTATCTACGCGACCAAATCACCTGGACTATGGGAGCACGCCTACTCATTCGAGCGGGTGATGCTGCTTCAGCCAGGCGACCCAAGAGGACGAAGGGAATACCAAAATGGAAACGAGTGACAAAATGACCAAAGAACAAGAGCAGCGCGGAATCGAAGCGGAGCATGACGACAAAGGGAACATAAACCTTGTCACCCATTGCGGAATCGGTCGCCTGGCTATCAGTTATAGCGTAGTCAATGGCATTGGTTCCTTCGTCTTCTTTGAAACCAAAGAGAAGGGTCCGCTGGTTGGAAAGTGTGAATTGGGCGAGGACGGCTATACTGGGGTATCACATGAGATTCGATTCCACTCGATCGAATCCCTGGATAACATCATCAGGCCGCTGACTAATTTCCGCGACAAGTGGATGGCTGACCGATGAAGATTCGATATAAACTGGAAGACGGCGCACTTCCGCCGTCATATGCAAAGCCAGGGGACGCTGGCGCTGATTTGGCGCTGAAACTCAAGACATGCGAAGATGTGCCGGATGTGTTGTGCAGTATCGTCAGTGGTTACAAAGGAGGACGGCAAGCGGACCTACTCCCCGGTCAAGGCGCATGGTTCCAAACCGGCGTGTCATTTGAGATCCCAGAAGGATACGAAGGGCAGATCCGTCCGCGCTCGTCCTGTCATACCAAGGGTCTATCTGTCGCAATCGGAACGATCGACAGCGGCTACCGTGGGCAGGTGGGTATCTACCTGCGCAACGTGGGGAACGATGTCATTGCCCTTGAGCACGGGCAGCGAGTGGCGCAGATCGTCTTTGCTCCGGTTGTTCGGGCTGAGTTTGAGCAAGCGGAGTCCTTGAGTGAGTCCGAGCGAGGACAGGACGGATTCGGGAGCACGGGCAAATGAGAGTAAGTAGTATCTATCTTGGGATGGCAATACAGTCCTTTGTTATTGCAGTCCTAATGAAGGTCAACCTAATCGAAGTTTCACCGGGACAGCAAGCCAAGGCGGGCGCTATATTTTTGGCGCTGATGTTACTTGCCCCAGCGGTGGGCAAATGAGCAAGGTCTACCTGGGCATGGCCATGCAGGCGTTTATCGTGGCGGTCATCATGAAACTGGAACTGGTCAATGTGACACCTGCACAACAGGCGCTCGCTGGCGCCATGTTCATGATAATCGCTGGTCTATTCACGGCGGTGGGCAAATGATTGAAACGCGAGCGGGGTTTCTGAAGTTACACATCCCATATGAAACATACAAGGACGACGCGGTTTCTTTCGCTTACCGCCATGTCTGGCTGAGTCGCAGTGCTATTCGTGGACTCACTACTAGCAATGGACTTATGGGAAGAAAAGCCAGTGTCTATGCTTGCGATATCAATGCCTACGGTGGCGGAACAGCAGCATGGGAATGTATGGAGTCCATCGAAGACATCCTTGACGCAATCGAGCGTATTGACAAAGAGTCAAGCGAGACTCAGATTGTAAATGTTCACAACCAAGAGGGCTAACATGAAGGCTGAAATCACGAAAGAGCAAGCATATAACTCATTCCTCCGAGGGCACAATGGGCTCGCAGTGGACCACTGGTCATCCTGCGCGCTGGCTGCATATTCGCTTGGCTCACGTAGTGGCCTGGAGCGCATGGATGAGGTAATCTCCGCTCTGCAATCTCTGGGGTTCGAGTTTGAGGGCGACCAAGAGAAAGTGCCGCAGGTTACGACCATCCAGGCATACAACTGGCTGCGGAAGTATTACAAGGGCAGCCATACCACTGTGGATATCATCAGAACGGCGCGCGAGCAGTTGGCGCTGGTGGTTGCCACCTGGGAAGCAAATGGAGAGGTTGACTCGTATCTCTTCTGCCAAATTGAAAACGAGACTCAGCAAGATCTGGTCACTGACCTGGTCGCTGGCATGTTTCCCCGCTGCGACCACTCCGTCATCCTTGAACAGATGGCCAAAGAACCGACCGAGGTGGTCTAGTGGCGAGCGAGGACAAGGACAATCCTCGCAAGTTCTCACCGCTCCCCTGGCAAGTGGCGCCGTGGAAGGATACCCGTCCGACCATGGTGCTAGCCGGTGGAGCTGGCAGCGGCAAGTCTGTCTTTGCCCTGCATAAACTCAATGCGCTGTGTCTCCGGTTCCCCGGTGCGCTGGCGCTCCTAGTCCGTAAGTCTCGCACATCACTTCGCAATAGCGCGATTCCTATGCTGGAGTCGATCGTGCCTGGCCATGTGACCCACCTGAAGACAGACAGCCGGTTCATCTATCCGAACGGCTCGCGCATCGTCTACGGTGGCATGTACGACGAAAAGCAGCGGCAGGCTATTCGCTCCATAGCTGGCGAAAACGGGTCCGGCGTAGACTTCGCTCTAATGGAGGAAGCCAGCGCATTCACGGCACAGGATCTTGACGAAGTCAGCGGTCGTATGCGTGGAAGTTCCGCGCCATTTCGGCAGATCATCCTCTGCACAAACCCAGACACAGAAACGCACTGGATTAACCAGCAATTTATCAAGCCGCATCTGGCTGGTATTCTGGACACATCCAAGGCGGCTGTGTACCTTCCTGGGCCTCTTGATAATCCCATTCTGAAGCCAGACTACCTAGATCGCCTACGTGGGCTCTCTGGTGTGCTTCGTGCTCGTTTATGGGAAGGTCGCTGGGTTCGCGCAGAAGGCACGGTTTACGATGAGTTCGACCCTGATGTTCACCTGATTGAGCCGTTTGAAATCCCGGCGGATTGGCGGCGATACCGAGCAATCGATATGGGCTACAATCATGCCCGCGTCTGCCTGTGGGGTGCGCTCGATTGGGATGACAACCTGTATATCTACCGCGAGACGTACCGCACGCAGCAAACATCATCGCATCACGCGATCCAGCTGCGCCGACTCAGTAACAACAATGGCAATGGCGAGTCGTACGAAGCGACATGGGCCGACCACGATGCTGGCGAGCGAGCTGATTACGAAGAGGGCGGAATCGGCACGATCCCGGCAAACAAGGATGTGAAGCGCGGGCTGCAAGCGGTCAGGTGGCGTCTTCAGAATGCACTCAACGCAAAGAATGGGCAGAACACCGGGCCATGGGTCAAGTTCTTTCGGGGCTGCACGTTCCAGGTAGACGAGAAACTTCGCGAATCACACAAGCCCTACTCGACGGTTCAAGAGTTTGACTGCTATCTGTGGAAGCGTAACGGAGACGGTTCGGTCAGCACTGAAGAGCCGATCAAAGAGAACGACCACGGCATGGACGCACTCCGCTACATGATCATGGGCATCGACAAAGACCGAAGTTCGTACGACATCTCAGCGGACCAAATCCAGCGCGAGATGGAATATGCGCGGGCGATGTTCGGTCGCACCCAGCGCCGTCCCTGGGCGTAACTTTTCCAAAAAAATCCATTGACACCCGAAATGGTCGTGATAGGGTTCTTCCCATGACGACCATTCAAGACATCGCAAAGCGAACCACCGCACTCTTTGAGTTGCTGGCTGCGCTCAACAAGGCGGCAGATGATGCCGGGCTGCCCGAGTCAGTTCTCTTTACTGGCTACATGGGCTCCCTTACTAGAGCAAAAATCACCGTAACGAACGATGACGGGGCTCAGCGGTTCAGCATCGACCCAGGTGCTGCACTGAATCGAGTCAGAGCGTCCGTCCTTGTGACGTTTGAAGACTTCCTAACTGCACTTACGGGAGCATAAAATGGCGACCACGATCCCACTCAAAAAAGACGATGATCCAGACTAGTTAGGTACACTGACAACCAACACGGCCCGCTCCTCTGCGCTAATGCGTACGAGCGGGTTTTCTTTGAGGACCGACCGATGAAAGCAGATCTTTCGCTAGAACAACACGAAAACCGCGACAGTTTGCGCATTGAACTTGAAGCAACCACAGAAACAGAAAAGGCAATGGCTCGGTCGTTTTGTAGGGAAACGACCATGCGCGTAATCGGGACATTGGCTATATGGACGGTCGTCAATGGCAAGCATGCCGTCGCATTCGATGTTCCATCGGACTTGGGGGCGTTCCATGCAAAGCAGATCATTGCCATTGCAAGAGCCCATGCAATCGAAGTGGAGTTAAAGTAGATGAAACTGAAAGCACAGAAGATCACCCTGCTAGACGCGCTATACTACGCGCAAGGCATCGCAGACCGCAAGGCAACGATGCCCATCCTTGCCAACGTCCTGCTACGAACGGACGGCGATAGCGTCACCGTGGCAGCCACGGACCTAAATTTGACCGTCACCTCAGAAGTGGCGGCAGCCATCAGCGAGCCCGGGGAAGTCACTGTCTCCGCCAAGCACTTGCACGACATTGTGAAGGGTCTGGGCGATGATGTAGAACTTGAGACGCTGCCCCACGGGTATCTCGCGATCCGAAGCGGGCGGGCTGTCTACAAGGTGGCATCCCTGCCAGCACGCGACTTCCCGAAGTTGCCCAAGATGGCGGATGTGGTGTTCGCGAGGGTTGACGCCTCGGTCATGCGCGACATGATCGCCAAGACGTTCTTTTCCGTGTCCTCGGATGAGACGCGCAGTCATCTGAATGGCGTGCTGTTTGAGTGCCTGGACGACTCTGCCCGCATGGTTTCTACGGATGGGCATCGGCTGTCCTTGTGCGAGCGTCCGCTGCCCGGTGCGCAGAAGATGATGGCGCTCATCCCCCGCCGTGGCCTGGTTGAAATCCGGCGTGCTCTAAATGATGCGGGAAGCGTTGAAATCGCGCTGCATGACTTCAATGTGTTCGTGAGGACTGGCGCGACCACGCTGTCCGTGCGAATCAATGAGGCATCGTTCCCGCC
>JACCDM010988023.1_pt1 | contig 12136 bp, 10 predicted proteins | sample 7445851 | NCBI WGS metagenome assembly JACCDM01 (sample SAMN15323438, study PRJNA562643) | freshwater metagenome | isolation source: river surface water | place: USA:Blue River Watershed | collected 2017-08-16
ATGTCACCTACCACAGGGAGGAATTTGTGTACCAAGATCAAGGAGATGGATTGCTCAGAAAGAAAATCACACGCAAGCGACCAGGCACCGTGGGCATTTGCGCCGCATTGGGTGCGAAATATAAAATCGATACCATCCCCCACATCATCTGCGGGGGCTTTACAGCTGAAGAAACGGAGGATGCTTTGATTGACTTGCAATTCTTGGGAATAGATAATGTCTTGGCGCTGCGCGGAGACCCCATCAAAAGTCAACCTGATTTCAGAGCAGAACCCGGCGGACATGCCTACGCGTCAGAACTGGTAAAACAAATCGATAAAATGAACCATGGCGTGTACCTGGATCCGGAATTAAAAAACAGTGAAAAAACCAATTTCTGCATTGGCGTGGCTGGATATCCCGAAAAACACTTTGAAGCGCCCAACCTAAACACCGACTTGTTGTATTTAAAGCAAAAAGTGGACGCAGGAGCCGACTACATCGTCACGCAAATGTTTTTTGACAATCAAGCTTTCTTTGATTTTCAAGAGAAGTGCATTCAAGCTGGCATCAACGTTCCCATCATCCCCGGAATTAAGCCGTTGGTCAACAAAAAACAATTGGTAGGCATTCCAAAACACTTCTTTATCAATTTACCTGATGCACTTGTTGATGCCGTGATGAAAGCCAAAGATGACAAAGAAGTAAAGAATATTGGGATAGAATGGTGTATTGAACAATGCAAGGCACTCAAGGCTGCCAAGGTGCCCGTTCTTCACTTCTACACCATGGGGAAATCGGCAGATACAGCACGCATCGCAAAAGAAATTTGGTAGAATGGTTTGTTTAATCCACTTCCGTATAAAATTGCCTCATGGAAAGCTGGAAAACTTTTACGGAAGAAGAAAAAGACCGCATCATTCAAATGGCTTGGGAGGACCGAACCTCTTTTGAATCAATCGCATTCCAGTTTGGCTTATCTGAAGCCCAGGTCATTGACTTTATGCGAAGCCATTCGCTCAAATCCAGTTTTAAGATGTGGAGAAAACGCATGAATGGTCGCATTACCAAGCACCATCAAAAAATGGGGGAAGGTTCACCAGATCGTTTCAAATGCAACAGACAGCGCAGCATCGCGAACAATAAAATTTCAAAACGATAGGGCTTCACAGTCTAAAACGGGTGCGGATTCGTTCCGGAATAAATGCAATCGGGTTGATTGGTCCCTCTCCCAACCAATGGGGCATTTTGTACAATACAACAACGTAAGTACCCAACATCATCAAAAGGGTAATGACGATTTCCAACAAGTTGGACTCGCCACCAAAACACCCCCATTTGACCAACAGGGTATCCAACAAAACGATGATGCCCAATCTCCATCCGTTCCAGGTGATGGACAACACTTGACCAAAACTTCCATCAATCAGCTTTTGCCCCTTCCAAGCGCCCATCAAAAAATGAACGGCTGTTGACAAAGCTATTCCCATTGCAATCCATTGCATCCCCCAAAAGGCTCCCAACCAACAAGCAACGAACATCATCATGACATAAATGGCCTTGATCCAACTCGCAGAAAACGTAGCGTCCACTGCGCGCAATAGGGCATCACTCACGCGGTTCAATGTTCTAAAAATCACAGCGAAAAAAAGAAACTGCAATATCACACCAGAACCTTGGTACTGATTTCCCAAGTAAAAAGTCATCAACCACTCGGCATGCAAAATCACCCAAACCGCTGTAGGAATAATCGCAATGGACAATACATTGGTTGTCAATAAAACCAATTTTTGCAGACGCTCCTTTTCATCCTGCATTTTGGACATTCCACTGAATAAGACATTATCACTCAATTTGGCCATGATGGTGATGGGCAGAGAAACCACGTAAGCACTTCGTTCATACCAACCCGCAAAAGTCAATTGACCAGCAGGAAGAACCAAAGGGACCATACTTACATCCACTTTGGTGGCCGCATAGTTCAATGAATTGAACAAAGTACTTCCAGTACCATAACGAAGCAATTCACGAATACCCTGGCGTGTACCTTTCCAGCCCACCTGAATGGGCTCCAAAAGCCAATAACCCAAGGTCATGATCATGTTTTGAGCAAATAAAGCCCATACATACGCCCAGACGCCAAAACCCATATATGCGAGTGTCAAACCTACTACCAAGTTTCCGAACACCACACTCCACATGCTTGCTTTGAAGAAAGAACGAAAAGAAAGGTGCTTCATCATGAAGCTCCTGGGAACCACACCAAAAGCCGAAATGATGAATGCAGTTGAAACCACTTGCGTAATGGGAACCAAATCGGGCATTTGGTACAACTCTCCAATCCATGGCGCCAACAAGACAAAAAGCAACGTGAAAGAGATGCCCAAAACAACAGCAGTCCAAAAAGCACCGTTCACATGGCGTTGTTCCACCTCCTTCCTTTGGATAATAGCAGGACCAATTCCAACTTGAGAAAAAATCTCAGCAAAACCCATCAAGCTCAAGACTATCCCCATCAAAGCAAAATCGGCCGGAGCAATCCAACGGGCCATGATGGCGGTATAAACCAATTGAATCAATACCTGCAGCACCACCGTTACAGTATTCCAAGACAATCCAGATAAAATGGCGTTGCGCTGACTCATTTGGCTAAATTATCACTCCTTAATAAAGTGAAAAGGATAATATTCTTGTCGTTTCAACAATACGATGGTGTAAACTCCTGGAGTAAAAGAAGACACCTCCATTTGATGTTTCATTCCTAAAAATCTTCCTTTATCCATGCGCTTTCCTTCACTGTTCCAAATTTCATACTTCCATAAACTGTGGACAGAAGGCGGCAATTCAATGGTTAAAAAATCAGATGCCGGATTGGGATAAATTTGAATCGCATCTTTGGTTCGTAAAAAATCATCTGTGTGGTTTACCCATGAATCGATTGACCACCCCAGGTGCAAAGCCGCAGAAATAACAACCGGCCCATTGTACATTTCATTCGTGAAAATAAACCCTCCACTGCCATTGGATACCACAGCCTCCACTTGGTGTAAACCCAATCCCAAAATGATTTTTCGTTTATTGCCATTGAAAAAATTTTCATTGGAATAATCAAAAAGCAGGAAGGCAAAGGGCATCAAAATATTGTTGTATCCACAAAGCAAAACTTTTTGAGCATCCTCGTCCCAAGTAGCACCCGTAATAAGACCTTGTGCATCAAACTCCTCTCGCTTCAGGGCCACATGAACTCCACTTTGGAGCGGTAATGCATATCTCTTGGTATGCAGTGAGCTCCAGCACTTGGAAAAAATAAATATGCTATCAGCAGTTAACAAAAATGCCTCAGCATCAAAGTCGTTGTTGTTCAAACTAGGAGTCCAATCGGTCTGATCTGCGTATGTAAAAGAAATAGTATCCACCACTGACAAATCACCTGAAGCAAAATCATTGTATGGAATAACAAAAAACTTTAAGTCCGTTCTGTTGCCCATGTTGTTTCCTATGTCTCCTATAACGACAAAATTTTCATTGCACTGAACTTCCTCCCAATCGACATTGTTCAATGCTGACCAGTTGATGGTGTCCGTTATTTCACCGGTCAAAGTATCAATGGCATAAAAATGACCATCGGTATCATCATTGTGCGTCCACAGTTGATCTTGCCAAAAAACCAGACCCGATGTTTCATTCACAATTGCATTCAAAGGAATTGAAACATTGGGCTGCGTGATGGTTGTAGCGTACAAACAAGAACCATCATTGACCACAGCCAATGGATTAAAATTATTGGCTTGAGGATCTGTACAGCCAGATTGGGCCATGGAATGGAAAGCACCCAGTATGCAAGAAATCAATAAACTAAGAAATCTTTGACCAGTTAGACTGCAGAGCATTGTTTTCATCTAATTGTTTTTTAATACAATAATTTTCTTTACGTTGAAAACCAGGATCGGACTCCACCACCTCCATCGCGCATTCCCGAGCGACCAGCAGTATTGCCTGGTCTTTCACAATGTCCGCTATTTTAAGTTGCAAGACGCCACTCTGTTGGGTGCCCGAAATATCACCAGGACCTCTTAATTGTAAATCTACCTCAGCTATCTCAAATCCATCATTGGTTCGGCACATGGTTTCCATTCGCAATTTTGATTCTTGAGACAACTTGTCGCCAGTAACCAAAATACAATAGCTTTGATCAGCACCTCGGCCTACTCTACCTCGCAACTGGTGCAATTGGGACAATCCAAAACGCTCTGCACTTTCAATGACCATCACACTCGCATTGGGGACATTCACCCCCACCTCAATCACCGTAGTAGCGACCATGATGTGGGTATTGCCCTTTAAAAAAAGATTCATCTCAAAATCACGATCTTCTGCTTTTGCTCTTCCATGCACGATACTGATTTGATATTGTGGTCGAGGAAATCTCCTCACGACACTCTCATATCCTTCCATGAGATTTTTAAAATCCAAAGCTTCGCTTTCATCAATCAATGGATAAACGATGTAGACTTGCCTTCCTTTTTTAATTTCGCGCTCTACAAACCCATCAATTTCTAATCTTCGCGCATCTGTGCGCCATGTGGTTTGGATGGGCTTTCGACCTGGTGGCAATTCATCAATTACACTCACATCCAAATCACCGTATACGGTCATCGCCAGGGTTCTAGGTATGGGCGTTGCAGTCATCACCAAGATATGGGGAGGTACCTTGGCCTTTTCCCAAAGCCTTGCACGTTGCGCCACACCAAATCGATGTTGCTCATCAATGATGACCAATCCGAGGTTGTTAAATTGTACAACAGGCTCGATTAAAGCATGGGTTCCCACCAACATGGAAATTGACCCATCCAACAATCCTGCATGGATTCTTCGACGCTCTGCAGCACGGGTAGAACCTGTGAGCAATTCCACTTTTAAATTCAGCGGTTCCAACAGTTCGCACATCGCTTTGTAATGCTGCAAAGTCAGTATTTCTGTAGGCGCCATTAGGCAAGATTGGAATCCGTTATCCACGGCCAACAACATGCTTAATATGGCAACGATGGTCTTTCCACTTCCCACATCACCTTGTATCAAGCGATTCATGTGAAAACCTTTACCTACATCTTGTCTGATTTCCTTCAGGACCCGCTTCTGTGCTCCTGTCAATTCAAAAGGCAAATGCTCATCATAGAAGGTATGGAAATAATGGCCCACCTTTTCGAATACCACTCCGCGCTCATCTCTGGTCAATGCCATTTTCTGCGCTGCAACTTTGATTTGTAGATAGAACAATTCTTCGAATTTCAGACGTCTTCTGGCCAAATCCAACGTCTTGGCATCTGTGGGAAAATGCAATTCACGAATGGCTTTCTCGCGATCCATCAGCTTGTACTTGGATAAAATGGCAGGCGGCAAATTTTCAGGGATCACGTTCACTGGCAGTTCCGCAATCATTTGTCGCGTGAGCTGCGCAATACCGTTGCTGTTCAAACCCTTCTTGGCTGCTTTCTCAGTTGATCGATAAACCGGCTTCATGCTGCTACCCGACATCATCCTTGAACGTTCCACCCATTCGAGTTCGGGGTGAGCTATATTGTACTTGCCAGAGAAAAGCGTCGGTTTGCCATAAACCAAATAATGCTGCCCCAACTGCAAACTCTTGACAATATATTGGGCCCCTTTGAACCAAACCAACTCGATGTCTCCACTGGCATCTCTAAAGCGTGCAGAAAGTCGTTTGGCGCGACCCATCCCCACCTCCTGCCAGGAAACACACTCCAACATCAACTGAACCGGTTCATGCTCTGCTTTTATTTGAGATACGGTTGTAATTTGAGATTTATCGATGTACCGAAAGGGATAATGAAAAAGCAAGTCGCGCCAAGTAGCGATGCCCAACTCATCTTGGAGCACCTTTGCGCGTGCCGGACCGACACCCTTTAGATAAGTTATCTCTTGTTGGAGCACAGGACGAAATTAAATCAAGTCCTTTATATTTGTGCACCAACCACATAAATTGTCTAAACTTATGTGCGCAATCCAAACCACATGAAAGTCGTTATTCAACGTTGCCTATCTGCTCAAGTCACCATTGATCATTCCGTTGTGGCCCAAATCAATCACGGACTGGTGATTCTCATCGGAGTTGGCAAAGAAGACAACCATACAGATGCGGAATACTTGATTCAAAAAATCATACAAATGCGCATATTTTCGGATGAGGAAGGGAAAATGAACCTTAGCGTTACTGACGTGTTGGGAGATGTTGTTTTGGTTAGCCAGTTCACGCTATTTGCTGATACCAAAAAAGGAAACCGTCCCAGTTTTATCCATAGTGCACCACCTGATCAGGCCAAGGCACTTTATGATTATTTTGTTGAGACATTCAAAAAACAATTCACGGGAAAAATAGAAACGGGGGTATTTGGCGCAGACATGAAAGTCTCATTGGTCAATGACGGACCTGTCACCATCATTATGGATACCGCGAACAAGTAGGTTTATACTTCCCAGATTTTTCCCGTCCGAAAAACGGTACCTTTAAAAAAGGCCACCGGCTCTTGATTTTGATTGCGAACAATCACTTCATATAGCCCCGTCTTACTGGTCAAGTTTTTCTCAATCACCTCTGTGGTCAACACATCATCCTGCACCACTTTCTTCACGTGACTAATGCTGGTCTCAATACTTACCGATTGAATTCCATGACCATTTGAAGCAAAAGCCAAGGCACTATCTGCAAGGGCATAAGTTATCCCCCCATGGGCTATACCAAAACCGTTAAGCATTTGGGCCGTCACTTTCATGCGCAACACCGAAATACCAGCACCATCCACCAAACGCTCCATTCCCAGCAATTGCGAAAAGGGATCATTGTTGTACATTAAGTCAACAATCAAAGAAGCTGTATTTCTAGCTGATGGATTCATCGAACTGCAAGTTATACATTTTGCGGTATTGTCCGTTCAAAGACATCAACTCTGCATGGGTGCCTTTTTCTTCAATGCGGCCCTTTTCCAAAAGGATTATCTGATCTGCCTTTTGGATGGTAGACAGCCGGTGAGCCACAACAAAGGAAGTTCGCCCTTGGGTAATCAAATCCGTAGCGCGTTGAATCATTCGCTCTGATTCACTGTCCACACTGCTGGTGGCCTCATCCAAAATAAGAATAGAGGGATTGGTGAGATAAGCCCGGACAAATGCCAACAATTGACGCTGTCCTGCACTCAATACCAAACCCCTTTCGCGAACATCAAAATCATAGCCTCCAGGAAGCTGCATAATGAAATCATGCACCCCTACTTTTTGGCATGCAGCGATCACTTGATCTCTGCTCACATTGTTATCTCCCAGTGTAAGGTTATTGAAAATGCTATCGCTGAAAAGGAAAACATCTTGCGGAACGACGGCTATTTTTTGTCTTAAAAAATCCAACGAAAACGCATCAATGGAACGACCATCCAAAAGAATATCTCCGGACTTTCGTTCATACATGCGATTGAGCAATTGAACAATCGTCGACTTTCCGCTGCCTGTATGACCTACCAAGGCGATCATTTGCCCCGCACTTACTTTCAGATTAAATTGATTGATAACACTTTGCTCATCGTTGTAAGAAAAATCAACATTTAAAAACGCTACCTCTCCCTTCAACTCCATGGTTTGATCCTTCAAATCAGTTTGCGATTCATCTCTATCCAACATTTGAAACACACGATCCGCATTGATCATTCCCATTTGCAAGACATTAAAATTATCTGCCATCTGACGAATGGGACGGTACATCATCGAAATAAAGGTTGAGAATTGCAACAGCACACCAGGAGAAGACGTGGCATCGAATGTACCTCTCAAAGCCCAACCCAGCATCAAACTGACTGAAAGTGCTGACAAAATTTCAACCACAGGAAAAAATACAGAATACGCCCAAACGCCTCTGATATGCGCATCACGATGCGTATGATTGATCTCATCAAAACGCTTTTCCTCTCTTCTTTCTTGGCCAAACATTTGGACGATATTCATTCCCGTCACGTGTTCCTGAATAAAAACATTGATGCGTGCCACTTCATTGCGCACATCATTGAACGACTTCTTGACAGCTTCTTGAAAGATCCTTGTCGCATATAACAAAATGGGAATAGGAATGATCACCACCAAAGTCATCTTCCAATCCACCCATAGCATGGCCCCAATGATCACCACCAACTTCAGTACATCCCTGAAAATATCCAACAATCCTACACTGAAGACCTCCGCGATGCCATCCACGTCGCTGATGTGACGGGTCACCATCTGACCCACAGGGGTCTTATCAAAAAAGGACAAGCGAAAACCCAAACTATGTTTGAACAATTCCGAACGCAAATCCAAAGTAATGCTCTGAGCCATTTTATTGGCTTGGTACGTTTGATAATATTGAATCAAGCTCTCCAAAATCAATACACCCACAAAAGCAATCGATCCCCACAACACTGCATTGGTATCACCAGAGGCCAGGTCCTTATCAATCAAATCCCGCATTTGAGTGGGTCGGATAATGGACATTCCTGCCAAAACCAAAACCCAAAAAAAAGTGAAATAAAATTGCCAACGATAAGGTGAACTTCGTTGGTACAAACGCCAAAATATTTTTTGATCAAAAGCCTTCCCTGCGCTATTCGACATTCTTATCTTTTTTTAAGTAGGGGTAACTTACCTGGGTAAGGTACAACCCACATGCATAAACACTATCTCCCGCTGCTCCGCGCTGCTGCAAATCGATGATTTCTTGCATTGCTGCTACTTCTAATTTCCCTCTACCCACTTCTATTAAGGTTCCCACAACAGCACGCACCATATTTCTTAAAAAACGATCAGCTACTATATGAAACACCCATTGCCCCTTTTCGTTCACACTCCACTCTGCTTTTCGTACATCACAAATATTGGTCTTTTGACCACCACCCGATTTACAAAAACTGGAGAAGTCTCCCTGACGAATGAGATATTGTGCCGCGGCATTCATTTTCTCCATATCCAACTCATAGGGATAATACATGGATCGCTGGTGCAGAAATGGATCTTTTTTGAAATGCAAAAAATAATGGTAACCTCTTTCAGTAGCGTCAAAACGGGAATGCGCTTTGTCTCCAACAGGAAAAATACGTTGTATCGCAATTGATTTGGGCAGAACTTGATTGACTCGAAACACAACTTGCTCCGCATCCTCAATGGCATTCATGGCGTTAAAATGAGCGTAAAACTCAGTGGCATGAACACCGGTATCTGTCCGACCACAACCCGTAGTGATGACTTTTTCTTGTCTCAATATTTTGGATAGGGCTGCTTCAAGAACCTCTTGTACCGAAAGTGCATTGGGTTGACGTTGCCAACCATGGAAATGCGAACCATCATAGGACAGTTGTACAAAATATCTTGGCCACAATGCATCTTCCATATAAACAAGAAAGGCGCAAATATCTTGCGCCTTTTCATAGGTTTGAATAAAGAATTAAATAAATATTTTACGCTCTGTCTTTTTTCCATCATGGGTGATACGCACCACATAATATCCAGAAGTCAAATCATTCAATGGAACGATGGATTCTGAGCATTTAACCATATTCAGAACACTTTTCCCCTGTACATCAAACACTTCGAGGTGATAAGTATTATTATTTTGGTTACCAATCACCAAAGCACTTTGAGCAGGATCCCAATGGATAGCCATCTCATCACGTTGATTAGTGATACCGGTATTGGGCATCACTGGAGACTCCATGGTTGCACTATATACTTTATCCCCGGAGTTCTGACCATTTCCATTGGCTGCCAATCCAGTAGCATAGAAGGTAATTGTACCAAAATCCTCTGATGGAGCAGTCCAAGTGAAATTGAAGGTGTGCTCGTCCTGAGAAGAACCACCATTTGTATTGTGGGTAACATATTGACGAGAGCTACCGCTAACTGTGAAATTCTCCGTGTGATTGTCCGATCCTGCCGTAAAAGTTCCAACAGAATTGCCATTGGCATCCAATGCAACAACACTGAAACCAAATAAACTCTCACCTGTCTGGCCAACAGTAACGGACATATTGTAGGTTTCACCCAATGAATGTTGACCAAAAATCATGTTAGATGATTCTATAAAAACGTAACCACCACCGGCGTTTAAAGCTGTTCCAGCGTGGCATTGTACGCATGTACCTTCACCAGGAGCTCCCGTTTTACCCGCCTTTCCATCTTCACTCAATACACCGCAAATAAAGAAACTTGCGCTAAGTAGGGTTAACCCCAAAATCCATTTTGACTTCATAATAATTAATTGATATTAACAATGTTACAATAAAAAGGGATTCACATGAATCCCTTTTTATTAAATATTTCCCCTTAGGCCCAACTGGCGATGCGCTCTCCAGCAAATTCACCTGCTTCCAATTGCGCTCTCACCTTGGTGAAGCACTCAATGGTATAACGCACATCTTCCAATGTATGAACGGTGGTTGGTATCAAACGCAACATAATCACATCCTTTGGCACCACTGGATACACAACAATAGAACAGAAAATACCATGCTTCTCACGCAATGTCAAAGTAACATTGGTGGCCTCACCCAAACTTCCTTTGAGGAATACTGGTGTTACCACGGAATTGGTTTTTCCGATATCAAAACCGGCTTCTGTCAATCCACTTTGCAAAGCGCGAGCAATTTTCCAGAGGTTCTCTTGCAATTCCGGCTTTGTTCTAATCATCTCCAAACGCTTCAAAGCGCCAATGACGATGGGCATGGGCAACGACTTGGCAAACGTTTGAGAACGCATGTTGTAGCGCAAATACTCAATAACGTGTTGATCGCTGGCGACAAAAGCACCAACAGTAGCCATGGCCTTGGCAAAAGTTCCAAAGTAAACATCAATTTCAGCCTGCACTCCCTGAGCATCACCCGTTCCGCGTCCCATGTTCCCGATCGAACCAAAACCATGAGCATCATCTACAAACAAACGGAAACCGTATTCCTTCTTAAACGCGACAATTTCCTTCAACATTCCTTGATCTCCAGCCATTCCAAAAACGCCCTCAGTCATCACCATGATGCCACCACCTGTCTTATCCGTCAATTTCTTGGCCATCTTGAGCATTTTCTCAAAACTCTCCATATCGTTGTGCTGAAAAACAAAACGCTTTCCTTGGTGCAAACGCACACCATCTATCATACAAGCATGACACTCGCTGTCATACACCACCACATCGTTTCTGCTCACCAAAGCCTCGATGGCTGACATGCAGCCTTGGTAACCATAGTTCAAAAGAAAAGCATCGTCTTTCTGCATGAAAGAAGCCAACTCTTGTTCCAATTGCTCATGGTATTTGGTTTGACCACTCATCATGCGCGCTCCCATTGGATAAGCCATACCCCAGGCTGCGGCCGCATCAGCATCCACTTTTCTGATTTCAGGATCGTTACCCAATCCCAAATAATTATTTAAACTCCAAACCAATACCGGCTTGTCACGAAAGGTCATGTGCGCACCCAACTCCCCTTCCAACTTGGGAAAAGAGAAATATCCATGAGATTCTTTAGAATGCTGACCAATGGGTCCGCGATTGTGTTTGATTCTTTCAAAAATATCCACGTCAGTAAATTTAATTTCTGCGAAGATAAAATTATTATTCGCTTTATTTTCAAGACATTCAACAGTTTTCAACACTAAATGCATAAAAAAAAGGGGAGCCAATAGGACTCCCCTCTTTTTAGCAAACTACACCATTAATGCTGTATCATCCAATTCAAGCTGTAAACCTGATCATCCGCTGTTCTGATCACCAAGCGATACATACCACTGTTGAGATGTCCAAATTGTTGAGAGAATTGTTGAACCGATTGTTCAGTTGCTGACGCTAACAATGCGCCTTTGGCATCAAACAATTGCCATTGGAATGAAGTTCCCTTTGCCAACTTGATGTTCAATTCTCCCCGGGAAGGGTTGGGATAAACAGCGATCAGTTCTTGATTCAACTCTGCAATGCCCACCAATTCTCCGTCACAGTTCTCATCCACTTGGTTTCCTTCAATTTCATCCACACCTGGATTGATTAAGTTGTTGGCATCATCGCAATCACCGGTAAGAGCGACTCCGCAAGGATCGACGATATCACCTCCAAATCCGTCTGTATCCGCATCGATGAAAG
>JACCDM010058440.1_pt1 | contig 12135 bp, 12 predicted proteins | sample 7445851 | NCBI WGS metagenome assembly JACCDM01 (sample SAMN15323438, study PRJNA562643) | freshwater metagenome | isolation source: river surface water | place: USA:Blue River Watershed | collected 2017-08-16
AGTTGCAATTGTAGCGCTCTGAAGTTTCTCAAGGTAAGCATTATCTAACTCCATAAAACAGTTCTCGAGATCGGGCTCGCTTACGTTGTTTGCATTAAGCGAATTGATGAGTACTAGAAGATCCCAGTCCGTTAACCCTGATGATTCCTCAGAGATTGGGAAATTTACGCATCCTCGAGACTTCATCACCGTGTAGTGCACTGGTTCAATTTGATTGGAACTTTCAATCAAGGTTCCATCGATATCAAAAAGAAGCACTCTTCTCAACTTCTGCCCTCGCTTACATTGTCCATTCGAATCAGTCTATTTCCTCAATGCCCAATTATTCTCTGCCTGTCATCATTTTTCTACAGCAGGTCTCTGACCAAGAGATGTTTATCAGGTATTGTTCCTTCTGAGATTACAGAGATTTAGGGGATTTTGCGTGCGGTGTTTAGTCACAGGTGGAGCAGGATTTATCGGTAGTCATCTGGTAGATGCCCTGATAAAGAATGGTCACCATGTGTCTGTTGTTGATAATCTCAGTGTCGGACGGTTGAAGAATATTGAAAGACATTTGAGTTCCTCCGCGTTAGTTTTCCTAGAAGCTGATATCAGTGACCGAAGGTTTATAGATCAGCTTGATGGCGATTTTGATTGGGTTTTCCACTTAGCTGCACTTGCTGACATAGTTCCATCTATTGAAAGTCCTTCCAAATATTTTGACGCAAATGTTTTGGGAACTCTAAATGTTGCCGAATTCGCAAGATCTAGATCTATCAAGAAGTTTGTTTATGCCGCGTCATCATCTTGTTATGGAATTCCAGACAAATTTCCTACACCAGAGAATTCAAAAATAGACCCGCGGTACCCTTATGCTTTGACAAAATATCTTGCTGAAGAAATGCTCCTACATTGGAACCAAGTTTATGACTTGCCGGTAATAAGTTTAAGGTTTTTTAATGTATACGGTCCTCGAGCTAGAACTTCTGGGACATATGGTGCGGTTTTTGGAGTATTCCTGGCACAAAAACTCGCAGGGAAACCTATGACAATTGTTGGTGATGGAAACCAAACACGTGATTTCACTTATGTTACTGATGTTTGCGACGCATTGATTATGGCTGCGAATGCAGCAACCACTGGTCAAATTTATAATATCGGTTCAGGGTCTACTAACTCAGTAAACACCTTGGTTGAGCTAATTGGGGGATCAAAGGTATACATCCCAAAAAGACCTGGTGAGCCAGACTGTACTTATGCAGACATCTCAAAAATTAAAGCGGAACTCGGATGGAGCCCAAGTGTGTCACTGGTCGAAGGAGTAACCCAGATGTTGAATGTAATTGATGAATGGAGAGATGCTCCAGTTTGGGATGAAAATAAAATTGAACAAGCCACAAGGAAATGGTTTGAGTACTTAGGATGACATCTCAGAACATATCTGCTTCAAAAATTCTCCCATGGGAGGATGTGCACAAGATTATGGAAGGTGCAAAAGCCTCGAATAAGAAGATTGTGCATTGCCATGGAGTTTTTGACCTTCTGCATCCAGGACATGTAAAACATTTTCTTGCAGCTAAGAAAATGGGCGACATACTTATCGTATCAATTACGGCAGATAAACATGTAAATAAGGGGCCTGGCAGACCTCTATTTGGGGAATTGATTCGCGCAGAGACCATCGCTTCAATAGAGGCGGTTGATTATGTCTTTGTGTCAGATTATCCAACGGCAATTGAGGCCATAAAGGAAATTAAACCTAACTTCTATGTCAAAGGAAGTGATTATCAGATTGCCAGTGACGATGTTACTGGCATGATTGTTTTAGAAAAGGAAACCGTCGAGTCGTTTGGTGGGCAGATCTCATTTACAAATGAGATTACATCCAGTAGTTCGAAATTGATAAACCAGTTTTTTTCAAAGCTGTCTGCCGACGCACAGGGTTGGCTCAACGAATTTAAGGAAAAATCAGGATTTGAGCGCAGTGTTTTTTGGTTAGAAAAGATAGAAAGTTTAAATGTCTTGGTGCTTGGCGAGATAATCATTGATCGGTATACAGAATGTACTCCGCTGGCAAAATCTAGTAAAGATCCAATACTTGCCTTTCAGCGGCAACAGTCGCTCAGCTATCCGGGAGGAGTTCTCACCATAGCTAATAACTGCAAAGGCTGGGGTAGTAACGTAAGTGTAATCTCCTTTGTAAAGTCTAAGTGTTCAGAGTTTAAGCAGATTCAAATCAAAGTTGACCCAGGAGTCTTGTTGGACTTGGTGGCCGTAGAGGACAGACCGACAATTTTGAAGCATCGGTTTGTAGATTCGGCTTCTTCAACAAGAATTTTTGAGTACTACGACTTTCTAGATAAACCTTTAAGTGATCGAGATAAAAGTCTAATTCTGGAAAAGGTTGATCAGAGAATTGGCTCGGCTGACGTTGTAATTTTGGCAGATTATGGACACGGATTATTCTCAAAGGAATTGATTTTGAAATTAGAAAATCAGGCTGATTTTCTCGCAGTTAATACTCAGGCCAATGCGGGAAATAGGGGATACAACACGATTTCGAAATACAGTTCTGCAGACTTGCTTTCCTTAAATGGTTCAGAATTACAGCTAGAGCTTAGAGACAAGAATCCGGATTATTTGTCCTTGGTACCTAAACTGATGAATGAAAAGAAATCGACTCGAGCAATCCTTACTCTGGGAGGCGATGGCATGATGGTATTCGATAGCTCGGGTGAGTACCTCCGTATCCCCGCTTTAGCTACGAGAATCGTAGATAAAGTGGGTGCTGGAGATTCGGTGTTGGCTATTTCCTCATTACTAACGGCATTAAAGGCACCTATGGATGTCCTGGGATTTATAGCGAGTTTGGTTGCTGCTCATGAAATCTCGCAGCTTGGGCATCAGTCTGGTCTCACGATAAATGATCTTAAGAAACACGCAAAGTCAATTCTAGGATAGGGGTGACATGACAAATCGAAAGGTTATTGTCTTTGGTGGAGGTGGTTATGTTGGTTCTATTCTCGTCCCCAAACTTTTGCAGACAGGGGTTAAAGTCACAGCTTTCGATACATTTTGGTACGGGACGGATGTCTTCTCGCAATCAACAATCTCACACCCAAACCTAATGTTAGTTCAGGGAGATATCCGAGATATCAATGCCGTCAATTCTGCATTACAGGGAGTTACCGACGTAATTCATCTAGCCTGTATTTCCAATGATCCCTCTTTTGATCTAAACCCCGAACTTGGCAAATCAATTAATTTGGACTCTTTTCGCCCATTAGTCGAAGCATCAAAGAAAGCTGGCGTAGAAAGATTTATTTATGCCTCCTCATCCTCTGTTTACGGAGTTAAATCTGAAGAACGCGTAACGGAAGATCTCTCCTTGGAGCCCTTGACAGACTACTCAATTTTCAAGGCAGCCTGTGAAGTCACACTTCTCGAATTAGCCTCGAATGATTTCGTATGCACAGTTTTGCGGCCGGCGACAGTTTGTGGGGTTTCAACAAGACAGAGGTTTGATTTGTCTGTCAACATCTTGACAAATCATGCAATTAATAAAGGTAAGATCACAGTATTTGGCGGCTCGCAACACCGCCCTAATTTACACATTGAAGATATGGCAGATTCTTATATTCACGTACTCAATCAACCTCATAGCAAAGTGGCTTTCAAGATTTATAATGTAGGTGGCGAGAATCTCTCACTCGATGAGATAGCTGAGAAGGTTCAAGGAATAACGGGGGTAGCAGACATTGTGCATGAATCTACGAATGACCTGCGATCCTACAGAGTTGATTCATCCAAGATAGGTGAAGAACTTGGTTTTTATCCAAGAAGGACAGTTGAGAATGCAATTCAGGATTTAAGGACTGCTTTCAATGACCTAGCATTTCAAGACAGTTTGAATAGCTCGAAATACTTCAACATTAAGAGGATGCAAGAATTGAATATGAAATAGTGGCTAGAATGACGAGCATTGGGTTTGACCTGGATAACACCATCATTAACTACGATTTGAGTGCTCAGAAGTATGGTCAAAAAATTGGTATTGAGGGTGTCCGTTCCGTCAGTGAGCTAAAAAGCAAGCTGAAGGATGGGAAACTGGCTGTTGATGAGTGGACTAGAGCCCAATCGTGGATTTACGGAGAAGGGCTTGCGCATGCAACTGTTCAACGTGATTTTCTACCCTTATTGGAACAGTTGGCTGATAGGGAATATTCTGTTTATGTTGTTAGCCATAAAACACAATTTGGACCGATTCAATTTGGCTCAGTCCCTTTTGTTGAATTTACACTGAAATGGCTTAACAATTCATCTCTCGGTTCAATTCTTGAAAAGAATGTCAATCTCTTCTTCGAGGAAACTCGAAGGTTAAAGGTTCAGCGCATTAGTCAGCTCAGCCTAGATTTCTTCGTTGATGATTTGGTTGAAGTGATTAACGATAAATACTTTCCAGAACACACAATTGGCATCCTTTACGGCGATTCTCCACTAGGACCGAAAGAACCCCAGCGCGTAATTCAAAATTTCTCCCAACTCTTCAATATTGTGGCCGCCAGTGAATAGTTACCTCCAAAAATCTCCTATCCCTCTGAAAGGTATCCTTGGAGAAATCAAAGGTGGGAATAGCATTGTCTATCGGTGTTTGGCTGAAGACTCAAAAATCTATGCTATTAAAGTATTACATGGAGCTAAAGAACGACGAGATTCTGCCATTCTTAGGCAAATGGCGGCGGCAAAGGCGCTTGAGGGAAGCACGATTAACCACCCTGCTTTAATTGGAGTCAATGCACAGGATTCCCTCCTTGTTTTTGAATGGATTGAAGGATTCCACCCTATTTCCTCGATGGATCTTGCTCGAGAAATCATTCGTGTGGCCTCAGCACTCAAGGAAATCCATTCTCAAGGTTCAGGGTTTGTTCTAGCCACTGATGCCTTGCAAAATTTTGCAATCGAAATTATGAACATTGAATCTCGTCACATGGCATTGCAACAATCTTTTCCTGAAGAGATATTCCAAATTTGGTCTGCAGAGTTGCTTAGTCGACTAGACAGAATAAAACAAAATCATTCTGATCTGCAGTTTGAACTAGATACTTTGAGTTTTTCGGATTTTGGGAGTCATAACATTCTTGAGTCAAACAACAAATACTATTTCTTAGATTCAGAATTCTTTGGGTCTGATAGTTCGTATAAGCTGCTCGCAGACATCATCTTGCACCCTCAAAATAACTTTTCACTTGACGCTAACCTGCTACTTGTGGATAACATATCTAAGATTTTTCATCTGGAGGAATCGAAATTGAGAATAGTCTTGATGCTCCTGTCTCTTAAGTGGTCTACGATCGCATTCAAACGATTTAGTACTGTTAGCATTAAGGGCATGAATCACGCTTCTTGCAAGCTAGCTATGGGTTATTTTACAGTTTTTGATAAGGTGGCAGAAAGTGAACTTCGGGGTGGGCTTTCGGCAATCCATGAGAACATGATGAATTTGAGGACAAGATGAGCCCTGCCGATTTCTTTCTGGATGAAACTGGAAAAGCCCTTCGGCTTTCAGTCTTGGATGCTTTACAAGAGGGCGGTCGCGGTCATTTAGGCCCAGCTTTTTCGATTATCGATATTGTGCGTGTGCTTTACGCTGATGTGATGACACATGATTCTGTTCGACCAAATTACGACCTTAGAGATAGATTTATTCTGAGTAAAGGTCACGGGTGTTTGGCTTTATATGCAGTTTTATCGCATCATGGTTACTTTCCTCAAGAGGTACTCTCAACTTTTTGTAAATATGATTCGCCACTCGGTGGCCACCCTGAGAGTGCAACAACGCCAGGGATTGAGTTTTCAACGGGCTCCCTTGGTCATGGGCTTTCAGTTGCAGTAGGAATCGCTCTTGCTGCTCGCATCCGCGGGGAATTTTGGAGAACTTTTGTGTTACTGGGGGATGGTGAGATAAACGAGGGATCAGTGTGGGAGGCGGCATTACATGCGGCTAAACACAAGCTTGCATCGCTCTATGTAATTATTGATTTCAACAAAATGCAGGCCTCTGGAAACTCGGCCGAGATTCTGGACTTAAATCCTTTAGCTGAAAAGTGGAAATCTTTCGGATTCGAAGTATGTGAAATCGATGGCCATGATCTTGGACAAATTCGAGGTGCTTTAAGCCTAGACAATTCAGCAGGTTCACCCCGGCTCGTCATTGCGCATACAACTAAAGGTAAGGGGATTCCTAGCATTGAAAACTCTTCCGAGTGGCACCACAAGGCTAAAATTCAGGCTTCTGAAATCGAGCTGTTAGCAAATGAATTGATGGACCAATGAGGCAAACAGCACTCAATACCGTTCATGAATTGGCTCAGGGCGATCCTCGCGTAGTGTTCATTGGGTCAGACTTAGGTAGTGGGACTTTAGAGAAGATGAAAGTTGAAATACCTTCAAGATTCTTCATGGAAGGTATTTCAGAGCAGTACTTAATTGGAATGGCTGCTGGGTTAGCAAAAGAGGGCTTCATACCTTACTTGAATACAATCTCAACCTTTTTCACCCGAAGAGCTTTTGAACAAATCGCAATAGATTTAGCTTTGCACAAACTGCCAGTCAGAATATTGGCCAGCGGAGGCGGAATGGTCTATGCGCCCCTTGGCCCCACTCACACCTCAATTGAGGATTTTGCCCTCATGCAAGCGATTCCTGGGCTCAAAGTTTTTTCACCGGCCGATAGCATCGAGATGAAAAGTTTATTGGTTGAGACTCTAGAAGATCCGGAGCCTATTTACATTAGATTTGGCAAAGGTGGTGAACCTGTTGTTACAGAAAAGGACTCCAGCTCAATCTACATGCCCAAGATTTTTGGACAACAAGGCGCAGAGGTATTGATATGTACCACAGGTGTTGTGTTACAAAATGCGCTGAGTGCGCAAGATATTTTGAACCGTGAGGGGATCCCCGTTGAAGTCTGGCACTTTCCATACTTGGGCGGAACCTCGCACTCCATAGTCATGAATCGATACCACGAGTTCAGGCACATACTGGTGGCTGAAGAACACATTCCAGTTGGTGGGCTTTTTACTAACCTTCTACATTTGTTTAATCAAGAAAAGCTTGATGCGAGAGTGCTGAACCAGATTTCTTTGCCGTTTCATTTCTCACATAAGTATGGCAACCAAGCTGCGCACCTTACCGTCAATGCATTGGATGCCCTAGGCATATCGTCGCGTCTGATCGAGATTATCGGCAATAAACCGTAGAATTGCGACATGGGAAACTACATAGAAATCGTTACACCTTTACATAAAGCGACCAAACGGAACTACTTGGAACGGATGAACGATTCAAAGGTAGAAGCGATGATTGTTGCAAAGCAATACGGGCCCGAATACTGGGATGGAGATAGGAGATATGGATACGGGGGTTACAAATACATACCAGGGCGCTGGAAGCCAGTGGCGGAAGCTCTCATTAGTCGCTATCAACTTGACTCAAGTTCCAAGATTCTGGATGTGGGATGTGGGAAAGGTTTCTTGCTGTTAGAAATTCAACTGCTGGTACCAGGAATTTCGATAACTGGTTTTGATGTTTCTCAATATGGATTAGCAAATCTACACCCAAACCTTATCGCACATACATTTATCCACAGAGCCCAGGATCCTTACCCATTCCAGACTTCAGAATTTGATTTGGTCATTTCTCTTGGCACCCTTCACAATCTGCACATTTACGAGCTTGAGGTTGCAGTCAGTGAAATAGAACGGGTTGGTAAACAGGGTTACATCATGGTTGAAAGTTTCAGAAATGAACTCGAAATGTTCAATCTTGAATGCTGGGCGTTAACTGCCGAATCCATAATGGATGTTCAAGAGTGGGAATGGCTCTACCGTAAATTTGGCTACACTGGAGATTACGAATTTATTTATTTTGAGGACTGAGATGACGTTAGTAAGAACTACTGAGGCAGCAATACTTTGGAAGAACAATTCCCCACTTGTTGTGGATGAAATCGAATTACCTGATGCCCTACAGGTGGGTCAAGTGCTTGTCGAGTTAATATCTAGCGGTATTTGTGGGGCGCAAATAAATGAAATAGACGCAATTAAAGGTCCCGACAAGTTTCTTCCTCACTTACTTGGGCATGAAGGGTTCTGTAGAGTTTTGGACGTTGGCACAGGCGTAAAAAATATCAAGGGTGGCGACCTTGCAATTATGCATTGGCGTCCCGGTAAAGGGATCCAATCAGAGCCCCCCAATTACAAATGGCAAGGCAAGCCATTAAATGCTGGTTGGGTTACAACTTTCAATAAGCATGCGATCGTTTCTGAGAATAGGCTTACCAAAATATCGCCTCAAGCAACAGATAAACTAACGCTCCCCCTTCTGGGTTGTGCCTTAACAACAGCACTAGGGGTTCTCGAAAATGAAGCAAGTATTTCATTCCGAGATAGGTTGCTAATTTTTGGAGCAGGAGGAGTTGGATTAGCCCTAATTAAACTAGCGCGACACTTAGGAGTTTCTGACATTACTATCGTCGATTTAGACTCCAGCAAGTTGAAGTTGGCCAAACGTCTTGGAGCAACTTCAACAATTCTCTTTTCTAGCAAAGAAAATTGTGAGTCTCAGATTAGGGAACAATTTGTAAATTTTCTCCCTTCAGTTGCAATAGATACCTCTGGTCAAATAGCTTGTATCGAGCTCTGCTACGAGTTAAGTTCAAAAGATGCACGCGTTGTTTTAGTTGGAGTTCCTAGGGCAGGTGAGAAAATTTCTATTTACACACTTCCACTACACTTCGGTAAGACTATAAAAGGAACTGAAGGTGGTGGATCATTTCCGGATATTGATATCCCAGTCTTGCTTGATTTATTGGACAAGGGAAACCTAGAGCTTGACGACTTTCCTAGATCCTCTTACCCGTTAACTGAGATAAATACAGCATTGCGTGATCTTCGTAGTGGTTTTCCTGGCCGAATGGTTATCGATTTTGGAGCATAGAGCGCAGCTTTCTGATTTTGGCGTCGAAAAATCCTCTGGGGTATTTCACGCACATTCATGGAGCACAAAACTCCCATTCAATTTTGTTCAACTCTTACTGCGTAACTTAGAAGGCTCGAACCTATCGAAGCTGAGGTTCTGCGTTCATCCAAATCCGGATGAGATAATGCAAGTAACATACCTAGCATTTAAGGCTCCATACAAGGATAGAATCCACAAGCACCCAAATCGCCCTGAAGTTATTCTTCCACTCAGCGGTGAGGCAATACACAGCTGTTACGACAGTAGCGGCATTAAAATCTCGCAATCGCTGCTTACAGGGAATGACCTGAGTAGTCTTTCAACAGAAGTTGGGGTTTGGCACTCGCTTGAAATCATGACTCCTTTTTTTGTAATGATAGAAATTGGAAGTGGGCCGTTTAGGCCAGACTCCACAGTGTTTTCCTCAGAATTGTGAGTTTAGGTAACTTCTTTTTAGTCAAGCATCACCAATCCATTTGATGTGAGGAGTTGGACCGAAACTATTCCTGTTTGATTATCGTTCAGCTCTGGATCAATCCATTCAATACCTACTCCACCTAGAGAATTTAGAATTTCATCCTTGAACCAAGAATCTGTCAATTTGTCATGATCTGCGATTACAATTTTTTTGATCTCAGCTTTTGGCTCACCATTGCTGGAGGGATGGTTTGAAGAGAGCCATTCGATGAAGAACGGAAACTCGCGAGTCTCTGCAATTTCTCGAACCCCTATTTGCTTCCATCTAAGATCGGTTCCATTCGGCAATGTGCGGTTACCTTCTATTGCACTGCGTCCAAACTTAGATTCGATCAAGGAAATATTCTCCGTGCTGAATACCCATGTAAACCAGCCCCCACCCTCATTTGCTTTAATTGACACAGCCCGACCCCATGGGGTTTGTTCGGTTGCGGGGTGGTCTAGAGGGCAAACAACCTCGATGTACTGTCCGTTCTTTAAGGACACCGTGAAGTTTCGGGTTCCAAAACGGGGATGTATGCCTCCATCAACAAAAGTGCTTCCTAATCTTGCACCTAAACGTTGGACGGTGTCCGAAAGTTGGTCGTGCGAAGTTACATAAGAAACGTGGTCTAGGCGCATGGGTGAATTCTGCACTATCCAAGGGGGTGCTCCCGACCACACATAGGACAATCGAATGCCCAGTAAAGTTGGGCTATGAATCAAGCTTTTATATTTGTGGACAACCTTCGTATAGGTGGATTCCAGCGTCTGGCTCTTGATCAGGCATACGGGCTCGGAGATAGGGGTTTCAAGACCGCAATTTTCGTTCTGGATGATATTCCCACCACACGAGTCCCTAGTTTCCTCACTACTGAGGTTAAGTTGATTGAAACCCACAATGTAAAATTGGCAAGCATCGGGAAAACACGAAAATCACAATTGTTCGCAATGGTGAGGATTTTGAAATCCCAACCCACACCAACTCTTCTGCTATCGCACAGTCTTCGAGCCACATTACTACTCCGAGTAGCGTCGTGGGTTAGCAAGCGGCCAGCAAAAATCATCACCACCATTCATCAACTACCTACATTGTCTGCACCAAAACAAAGACTGTTGCGGTTCGTGTATGCACAATTCACTTGGCGCCTGATTGCGTATTCTGAAGCAGTCAAAGCAGATTGGGATGCAAGGGTAAATGGCAATTGGATATTTAAGAATTTAGTGGCGAGAAAGAAGATTCAGGTTATTAGGAACGGCATTTACTTGAATCGATTGCCATCAAGCATAAATGCTTCTGCCAGTGATACTCAAAGCAGATTGGTCTATCTCGGGAGAAATACGGCCTGGAAAGGGATAAATACGTTTCTTGAAATAGCGGACCTGCCTGAACTTCAGCACTTTGAATTACTATTTATGATTCCTGATGAGAAGGACTTAGATGTTGAAGCGCTGCCAAATTCGATCAAGCATCGAATTCTTGTTATTGCAGGCAAACCCATTTCCGCGTTTCCTCCTAGAAAAGGAGATGTTCATTTGTACCCCGCTAATTACGGGGCCGCAGCGAAGTTTGTTGAGTCTGTCTCGCTTAATTGTCTTGAGCTTGCCTGTTTGGGTGTTCCCACAATTCTCACAGTGCGCGGACTGGGAACGTGGCCTGATTTGGCGGACGATGGAATATTTCATGAAACAGACTGGCAAGACCACTCAGGCATCGCCAGAAAAATTCTGGAGATCTCACAGGAGAGAATTACTGATCGGAAAATTGAAGAAGTAAAGAATAAGGTAAGCATCCAGAATCAAATCTCAAGCCTTCTTAACCTTTCAGATTAAACCAAACGGCGCAGGTGAGAATCTCTGCCTGTTACTTGGCTAGGCTGCACATTAAGGCTTCACAAGTCACCAAGGGGGCTGAATTTATGGCCAAATACTTGCGGGCTTCCATTATGGCAGTCACCTTTTGGGCGGCTGAATGTGCGGGACAACTTGAAGCATAGTTTTCTATCTCAGTTCGAATGTCTGAATTAATTATCGACTCTTTATCACCTGCTTGTACCAACATCACATCGCGATAGAAGGTAGCAAGGTCAAGGAGCGCTACATCAATTGAGTCACGGACCATACGTGTGGCTCGGGATTTCTGTTCCTTTTCTAACTCTTTCACAGCCTTAGCGGCACCTGTTGCCATACCTCGGCCGGTTGCACCTTTCCCGTAAGCTTCTTGGAGCTTCTCAATTTCCTTTTCGTCATGTTCATCGGATGACGCAGTTGCTTCGTTGGTTGCAATATCAACAAGTGTTTGAGCAGCTTGGAAAGCTGCAGCAAGTGAACCAAGTTGCAGCGGTAGTTGCATGATTACTTTTCTGTTACTGCGGACTGATTCGTTGGTTGCTAGATATCTTGCTCTCCCAATATGTCCCTGACTAACACGAGCTGCAAAGTCGGCCATTGTTGGCGGAATGTTGTCACGTTTGATTAGTACTTCTGTGACAGCCTCTATCGACGGTGTGCGCAGTTGTAGATGGCGGCAGCGAGAACGAATAGTTGGTAGAACATCGTGAAGTGTTGGTGCGCAGAGCAGCCAGACTGTGCGAGTACCTGGTTCCTCAATCGCTTTAAGTAGCGCATTTGCTGCTGACTCGGTAAGTCGATCTGCATCTTCCATTACAACTACTCGCC
>JACCDM010143216.1_pt1 | contig 12133 bp, 10 predicted proteins | sample 7445851 | NCBI WGS metagenome assembly JACCDM01 (sample SAMN15323438, study PRJNA562643) | freshwater metagenome | isolation source: river surface water | place: USA:Blue River Watershed | collected 2017-08-16
CTATGAAACAAAATACACTCCACAAATAGATGTGAAGTGTATTGTGCTATAATTTATGTGTAACAACGACTATTGTACACCCAACAATTCCACTTCAAAAATCAAAGTAGACCCTGGTCCAATTACTGGTCCAGCTGAACGTTCGCCATAAGCTAATTCAGAAGGAATGAATAATTTCCATTTACTTCCAACAGTCATTAACTGTAAAGCTTCTTGCCATCCTTTTATCACACCGTTTAATGGAAAACTGATTGGCTCTCCTCTTTGAACTGAACTGTCAAATATTTCCCCGGTAATTAAAGTACCATGGTAATGACATCTAACGGTGTTTTTTAAAGTAGGCTTTATGGTATCGGTACCAGCCACCAATACTTCGTATTGTAACCCATTGGTTAAACGAACCACACCTGGTCTTTTTGCATTTTCTGCTAAAAATGCCGCGCCTGCTGCTCTGTTTGCAGCGATTTTTTCTGTACTCATTTTATCTTGGTAGTTTTTAATACATACGTCTAATAAGCTATCAGGAATGATCCCTTTTGAAGCTACACCTGCATTCATTCCTTGCTTAAATAATTCAAAATTAACATCTTGTAAGCCTTGTCCTTTTAAGCTTTGTGCAATTCTAAAACCTAAAGCATATGAAGCACTATCCTTTGTTGTCTTAAGTGATTGAGCTGCTGTATAAGTCAAAGCTATTTTAGCCTTTGCAACTGGAGCTGTTTTAACAGGTGTTACTTTCTTTACTGGAACAACAGGCTTTGTTTGAGCCCAACCTGAAATCGCACCAACGAATGCGCATGCAACAAGTAATGTTTTTTTCATCTTCAAAATATTGAATTTTAGACCCCAAAAGTACGCCAGAATCAGTTTAATTAGCCAATAAATCTTGAATTCTTTGGGCTACCTTATTTGCCTCAAAGTCCTTGATAATCAATGCCATTTGTGCGGCTATTGCAGGATTACACAAATTACCAATACTTCCTTCGTGGCGGTGGTTTATTTCTGTAGAATAAGTAAAATTTCCAGCTTCAATAGCCAACCCGATTTTTTTATAGGCATCTCTAAACGGCATTCCATTGTTCACCAGTTTATTTACTTCTTCTACACTGAATAAAAATTGGTATTTAGGGTCATTCAAAAGGTCTTTTTTCACCTCCATATTTTCAATCATCAGTGTTGCCATTTCAATACAATGGGTTAACTCTGTGAACGCAGGAAATAAATGCTCTTTTAACAATTGCAAGTCGCGATGATAACCCGAAGGCAGATTGGTTGTCATCATCATAATTTCATTTGGTAATGCCTTGATACGATTGCAATAAGAACGGATTAATTCAAATACATCTGGATTTTTTTTATGCGGCATGATACTAGAGCCAGTTGTTAAAGCTTCTGGAAATTGAATGAAGCTAAAATTTTGATTCATAAATAAACAGGCATCCATACTCAATCTTGCTAAGGTATCTGCAATATTGGCCAAGGCCATAGCAGTTACACGTTCCGCCTTCCCTCTTCCCATTTGCGCATACACCACATTATAATTCAAGTTATCAAAACCTAATAATTCAGTGGTTCTTGTTCGATTAATCGGAAAAGAGGAACCATATCCCGCAGCAGATCCCAATGGATTTTTATTCACCACTTTATAAGCCGCATTCAACATAATCATATCGTCTACAAGGCTTTCTGCATATGCGCCAAACCACAATCCAAACGAGGAAGGCATTGCTAATTGTAAATGCGTATAACCAGGAAGCAAATCCGATTGATGTGCTTCGCTTTTTGCTTGTAATAAATTGAAAAAGGTTTCTATAGACTCAGTTAACTTGATTATTTCGGAACGTAAAAATAATTTGATATCAACAAGCACTTGGTCATTTCTACTCCTTGCACTATGAATTTTTTTTCCGACATCCCCTAGTTTTTTTGTTAAAAGCATTTCCACTTGTGAATGAATATCTTCGACACCAGCTTCCAATTCAAAATCACCTGATTGAATTTGACCATAAATTTCTATCAAAGCTTTTTTAAGTTGCACTTGCTCTTCTTTGGTCAACAAACCAACTTCAGACAACATCGTTGTATGAGCAATAGAACCAAGTACATCAAAAGCCGCAAGGTATTGATCCATTTGCTGATCCTTACCAATCGTAAATTGCTCCACTAAGCTTGAAGTTTGATTGTTTTTTTGCCAAAGTTTACTCATAAGATAAAATATTTTCAAGAAGTTGTATATATGTTTCTACGCCAGATTCAATTTCATGTAAATAGATAAATTCATCTGCTGAATGGCTTCGAGCAGAATCGCCTGGCCCCATTTTTACAGTTGGGAAGGGCATTAAAGCTTTATCAGAGGTGGTAGAAGATCCGAAATATCCCTTGCCTAATGCAATACCCGCTTTAATCAACACATGATCCAAAGCTATACCAGTGGATCTTAGTCTTAAACTTCTCGGTGTTACTTTAGAACGAACATTTTTCGAAATCGTTTCTAAAATTGCTTCGAAAGAATACAATTCATTCACCCTTACATCGACTACCATTTTACAAGAAACTGGCACCACATTGTGTTGCTTATTATCTGTCTCAATTACAGTCACACTCATTTTAACGGGGCCTAATAATGGAGATACCTTATCAAAAGAATAGGTTTTAAACCATTCCAAGTCTGCTAATATTTTATACAAAGCATTTTCGCCTTCTTCTCTAGCAGCATGACCAGCAATACCTGTAGCTTCAACATCTAATACCATTAGTCCTCTTTCTGCAATTGCCATTTCTAATAAAGTAGGCTCTCCAACTATTCCAAAGTGGATAGGTGGAATTGATTTAAGTACAAGTTCAATTCCATTAGCTCCTGAAATTTCTTCTTCTGCAGATGCTACAAAGACAAGGTTATAAGGCATGTCATTTCTATCATAGAAGTATAAAAAACAAGCGATCAAACTTACAAGACATCCCCCAGCATCATTGGTTCCTAATCCAAACAACTTGCCCTCCTTTTCTATTGGTTCAAAAGGATTAAGTGTATATGCCTTGTTCGGTCTTACTGTATCGTGATGAGAATTCAATAAAATAGTTGGCTTTTGTTCATCGAAATGTAAGTTGGTTGCCCAAACATTATTTTGAAGACGATTAGCTTGGATATTATTTTTTTCTAAAAATTCTTGTATACAATCCGCAGTCAAGCCCTCTTCTTTACTAAAAGAAGCTATTGCTACTAATTGCTTTAATAATTCCACAGCTTCTGATTGAAGCTTTAAAACAAAAGGAAGACTAGGTTGATATTGTTTTTGTGTTGACATTAGATTGTAATTGTTGTACCTATAGTGCCATTTATTAAATCATTCAATTGCTCTGCCCTGCCAATAATAACCGACTGTACACCTCCCTCTAAAGCTTTAAATGCATTATCAATTTTAGGTAACATTCCTTCAAATATAACTTTCTCTGACTTGAGTTTTGAATAATTTGTTGAGTCGATTTTTGAAATCACCGAGCTAGGATCATTCACATTCAATAAAACCCCCTCTTTCTCGAAGCCATAAATTAAGTGGACATTGAACTTACCCACCATTTTAACAGCAATTGATTGCGCAATCGTATCTGCATTGGTATTCAATAATTGACCTTGCCCATCATGGGTAATTGGTGCAACTACCAATTTCATCTGGCTAGCAATTAAAGCCTGTATCAAATCGCTGTTAATTGCATCTACGTCTCCAACAAAACCATAATCTATCGTTTCATTTACTCTTTTATGTGCTTGAATTAGATTGCCATCTACACCAGACAATCCAATTGCATTGACGCCAATAGATTGAAGTTGTGCAACAATATTTTTATTGATCACCCCTGCATAAACCATGGTGACAATTTTAAGTGTCTCTTCATCTGTCACTCTTCTTCCATCAATCATTGTTTGTTGTACACCCATGTCATTCGCTAAACTAGTGGCTAACTTTCCACCACCGTGCACTAAAATTGCCTGACCCTTGATAGAGGCAAAAGCATGAAGGCATTCGGTTAACAATAATGGATTATCAACAATATTGCCTCCTATTTTAATGACGTATAATGTTTCCATAAATTTTGATACCCTTTTATTTTAGGCATCCATTGTTTTTAAAATTTCAGCCAACACAGCTTGTGCCGCCCAGACTCTATTAGAAGCTTCTTTTGTAACCAAACTATTTGCTCCATCTAAAATTTCATCACTCAATTCAACATTGCGTCGAACCGGCAAACAATGCATTACTTTTGCATTATTAGTCAAGGTTAATTGCGCATTCGTCAACATCCAATTTGTATCTGTACATAACACTTTCCCGTATTCATTGAATGCACTCCAGTTTTTTACATACACAAAATCCGCGTCGGTTAATGCATATGATTGGTCATGTGTAATGGTAGCGCCTTCGGTAAACTGTGGATCTAATTCATATCCTTCTGGATGCGCTATCACAAAATCTGCTTCACCCCATGCATTCATCCATTGACTAAAACTATTAGAAACGCATTGAGGGATGGATTTAATATGCGGCGCCCATGTCAAAACAACTTTAGGTTTTTTATGATCGAATGCACTATTAGAATCCATTGATTCTTTTATTGTAATAATATCTGTCAATGATTGCAATGGATGCAAGGTCGCAGATTCTAAACTCACCACTGGAATCCCTGCATATTGGATAAACTGATTAATAATCTTTTCACTATAATCATCTTTCTGATCTATTAATCCAGGAAATGTTCTTATGCACAAAATATCAAAATAGTTTCCAAGTACAGGTGCAGCATCTTTAATATGTTCAACAGTAGTGCCATTCATAATCGCACCTTCGGTAAATTCTAAAGCCCATCCTTCTTTATCTACATTAAAAACAATGGCTTCCATGCCTAAATTCTGTGCAGCCACTTGAGTACTTAGTCTTGTTCTCAAACTTGGATTTAGAAACAATAAACCAATTCTTTTACCTATTCCTAAATTTTTATCAAGCAAGGGGGATGCCTTATATGCCAAAGCTTTTTGAACAAGGGCATTCATATTCGCCACATCCTTTACACTAATAAATTGTTTCATTGGCACTATTTAAACGGTCTTTACTTGCAGCTGCGCAATCGCTTCCTGCAATCTTTTTAAAAATAAATCGATATCGTTTTTAGTAATCGACAAAGATGGCAATAAACGAATTACATTCGGCTTTGCTTCACCAGTAAATACTTTCAAGTCTTGTAACAATACTTTTCTAATATCTTGCAAACCATCTTCCATTTCAAAGCCTATCATTAAACCTCTTCCTCTCACCATTTTCACGCCTTTGATTTGTTCCAAAGCATTGATCAAGTAAGCCCCTAACACATTTGTATTTTCAATCAATTGATCCTTTTGCATCACTTCTATCACAGCTAATGCTGCAGCACATGCTAGAGGATTACCCCCAAATGTTGTACCAAGCATGCCAAACTTCGCTTGAATATGAGGTGCAATCAAAATGCCACCAATTGGAAATCCATTGCCCATACCCTTTGCCATTGAATAAATATCTGCATTGACACCAGCATTGTCATGTGCAAAAAATTGACCCGTTCTCCCATAGCCACATTGCACACTGTCTGCAATATAAACTGCACCATAATCGTCACATGCTTTTCTGATTGCTTGTAAGAAGCTATCTGATGCTTCATGAATTCCTGCAACTCCTTGAATGCCTTCAATAATCACTGCTGCAATTTGATCCCCTTGCTCCTCAAAGCATGTCTGCAATGCAGTAATATCATTCAAAGGAAGAAAGATGATATTATTGGTCTCATTCACTGGCGCCACAATACTTGGATTGTCTGTAGCAGCAACAGCTAAAGAAGTTCTACCGTGAAATGATTTATTAAAAGCAATGATTTTTTTTCTGCCTGTATGAAAAGAGGCAAGCTTTAAGGCATTTTCATTTGCTTCAGCCCCACTATTACATAAGAATAATTGAAAATCTTTTTTACCACTAACTTTATTCAATGCATCTGCCAATTGTGTTTGGATTGGCAGGATTACTGAATTTGAATAAAAGGCAATCGCATGTAATTGATCTTCTATTCTTTTTACCCAATGCGGGTGGGTATGACCAATACTGATTACGGCGTGTCCACCATACATATCTAAATACTCCTGCCCCATGTCATCCCATACACGGCTCCCTAATGCTTTCGTAATGGCTATTGGATTTAAAGGATAAACATTGAATAAGGACATAAGCTTCGTTTTGTATACTAAAAATAATTTGCTTTTAATTTCAAGCCAGCAGTCTCTTCTATTTCAAACATCAAATTCATATTTTGAACTGCTTGACCCACTGCTCCTTTTAATAAATTATCAATCACAGAATGAATCGCAATTTTATTGCCCTGCTTTTCAATATGTATTAAACACTTGTTGGTATTTACGACTTGCTTTAAATCAATGTTATTTGTTGAAACATAGGTAAATGCATGTTGATTATAATATGCTTCATACAACGCATACATTGCTTCTATAGATAAGTCCGAACTAATAACCGAGGTCACAAAAATGCCTCTAGTAAAATCACCCCTCCATGGGACAAAATGTACATCCGCATTTCCATTACCTTGAAGCTGTGCCAAGCTTTGGCCAATCTCATGTATATGTTGATGATCTAAGGTCTTGTATGCTTGGATATTATTTTCCCTCCAACTAAAATGACTTGTAGGCGATAAGCCCTGTCCTGCACCAGTTGAACCAGTTATACCAGTAGTATAAACATCCGTCAATAGCCCTTTAGCAGCTAACGGCATTAAGCCTAATTGAATTGCAGTGGCAAAACATCCCGGATTAGCAATGTTTTTTGCTTGTTGAATTTCAGTTTTTTGTAATTCTGGTAACCCATATACAAATTTTCTATCTCCAATGTTTGCAGCATTTGTTATTCTAAAATCTTGAGATAGGTCAATCACTTTTATTGAAGATTGAATTGTACGCGTTGATAAAAACGCTCTTGCAGCTCCATGACCTAGGCATAAAAACAATACATCAATTGATTGATCTAACTCATTTGTAAATTTCAAATCTGTATCGCCAACTAAATCAGCATGTACTTTACTCACCAATTCTCCTGCATTACTTGTGCTGTGAACAAAAGTTATCATTGCATTAGGATGACCTAATAACACACGAAGCAATTCGCCGCCTGTATATCCAGCACCACCGACAATTCCAACTTTTACTTTTTGCATCTTGAATTATTTATTGGATTCTTTAACATGATGATAGATACCCACTTGATTGCCAAATATTTTCGTAAACCCTCTTACATCTGCACCAGTCCACCCAGTATTCATCTCTCCATACTTACCAAACTTAGCACTCATTAAATCATTCGGAGATTCAATGCCTATAATCTGAAAGCGATATGGATTCAATTGAATAGACACTTCGCCTGTTACTTGTTCTTGGGAATTGATTAAATAGGCTTCAATATCCCGCATCACTGGATCCAAAATTTGACCTTCATGTAACCAGTTACCATAGAATTGAGCTAACTGATCCTTCCATGACAATTGCCATTTTGTTAAAACATGTTTTTCTAATGCATGATGTGCTTTTAATAGCACCATCGGTGCAGCTGCTTCGAAACCAACTCTCCCTTTAATTCCGATGATCGTGTCCCCCACATGTATATCTCTACCAATACCATACGCTCCAGCAATAGATTGAATATACTGAATCGCTTTTGTTGGATGCGCAAAGCTTTGTCCATTTACTTTTACAATTTCCCCTTTTTCAAAACCGATCACCATTTCCTCTTCTTGACCCTCTTTTGTCATTGGCGTTGGCCAAGCTGTTTCTGGCAAAATACCTTTAGATTGTAATGTTTCTTTACCTCCAACACTTGTACCCCATAATCCTTTATTGATAGAATAGGCAGCTTTTTCAAAATTCATGTCCACCCCTTTTGACTTTAAATAGTCAATCTCAGCTTCTCTACTTAATTGCAAATCACGAATTGGTGTTAAAATTTCAACACCTGGAATTAAAATCTGAAAAATCATATCAAAACGCACTTGATCATTGCCTGCTCCTGTGCTACCATGCGCAACGAATGTGGCATCTAATTTTTTCACATGTTCAGCAATATGTAAAGCTTGACTTAATCTTTCTGCACTTACACTTAATGGATAAGTGTTATTCTTTAAAACATTACCATAAATCAAGTATTTGATGATGCTATCATAATATCCTTCTACCGCTTGAACTGTTGTATGTGTTTTAACACCCAATGCATAAGCATGTGACTCAATTTTTTTTAACTCTGCTTCGTCAAACCCGCCTGTATTAACAACTACACTGTGTACTTCTAAACCTTTATCCTCTGTTAAATATTTTACACAAAACGTCGTATCTAAACCACCACTAAATCCTAAGACAACTTTTTCCATGTTCATTTATTTTTTTGGTTCAAATAACATCGCAGTACACATACAGTTTTTGCGATCTTTACTCTTTAAAATTTCATAATTCACACAACTCTTACAGCCAGCCCAGAATTCTTCATCATCGGTTAGTTCACTATAGGTCACTGGCTCGTAACCTAACTCGGAGTTGATTTTCATAACTGCTAGCCCTGTTGTTAATCCAAATATTTTTGCGTCAGGATATTTGTCCCTAGAGAGTTGAAAAATGGCTTGTTTAATTTTTTTTGCAATACCGCTTTTTCTAAAAGCAGGCGCTACAATCAATCCACTATTTGCAACAAACTGACCATGCTGCCATGCTTCAATATAACAGAAGCCAACCCATAAGCCATCATCGGTGTGGGCAATCACAGATTTACCTTCTTCTATTTTTTGTGCCACATAGGCAGGACTTCTTTTCGCAATGCCGGTTCCTCTTGCTTTTGCAGAAGACTCCATTTCATCAGTAATAGCTTTTGCATAAGATACATCTTCAGCAAGTGCTACACGTACTATAATTTTTTGTTCCAATGATCAATAAAAATTTAAAGAATAACAGTGTTGGCGTTAAATTACTTTCGGGGATTTTTCCACTGATAGGGGCAATTGCCAACTGCTCGTCCTATCAGAATCCACGTCGCGTTATATGCGATAGCCTAAAGGGACTGTGTACAACAAGGGTAGCTGCAAAATTTGCAGACATCAATAATGTATAAAAATTACCTTGTTTCATGTTGAGCACAAAATTATGCAATAAAATAGACAAATTAGGACATAATAAATGGCTATTTAAAATTTTAGGCTTCGATTAAGCTGATTTTACTTGTAAATGAATAGTTGTTAGTTTTTTGAAGGCGATTTTAGCTTCAATTTTATACTAAGATCATAACTTTGTAAAAATCATCACCTATGAAAACAACCCTCCTTAATGGCGTAAAATTATTTTCAATTTTTTTTAGTCTTTTTTTAATGGCTTGTGGAAATGATGCTGCCAACAAAACAGCAACAATGGATAGTACTTCTACTAGTACAGCTGTAGATTCTACGGTAACCTATGATATTAGCCTAGTAGACAATAAAAAAGATCCAACATGTGGCATGCCAGTAACAGCAGGCATTACGGACACGGCACATTATGAAGGCACAGTAATTGGATTTTGTGCAACAGGCTGCAAAGAGGAATTTTTGAAAGATCCTAAAGCAAGTATTGCAGCAGCAGAATTAAAATAACTTTTACAATTTTATAAAAAGCCCTCATCATAGTATACCATTGATGAGGGCTTTTGTTATTAAGTTATGCGAATGCAAAATAAAATTCTATCGCAAAATAATTTTAGTACTAACTAAACAAGTAATTGATATCTTCCTTGGTTAAAGACTTTACGAAGCCCTCTTCATCAGAAATAAGTTCTTTAGCAAGTGATCTCTTACGATCTTGTAGTTTCAAAATTTTATCTTCTACAGTATCATTACAAATCATTCGATAAGCGAAGATATTTTTTGTTTGACCAATACGGTGTGTTCTATCAATCGCTTGTTGCTCTACTGCCGGATTCCACCAAGGATCTACTATATAAACATAATCAGCTGCTGTTAAGTTCAAACCTACACCACCCGCTTTTAAAGAGATCAAGAAAACACGACAGTTAGGATCATTTTGGAATCGGTCGATTGCTTTTTCTCTTTCTTGTATCGTACTAGAACCATCGAAATATTCATGGTCAATACCCAATTTCGTTAAAGCTTCTCTAATCAATCCAAGCATTCCTAAAAACTGAGAAAATACGAGTGCTTTATGTTCGCCAATATTCTCTACTATTTCTCTTGTTAACTCCTCTAATTTAACAGATTCATTTGGATAAGACTCGTCTTTAATAATCGCAGGACTATCACAAATTTGACGCAATTTCATTAAGCCTTGCAAAATAGACAATTGTGCTTTCTGCACGCCTTTCTCTTCTACTAAGCCCATTAATTTATCACGGTAATCATTTCTGTAAGCCTCATAGATCTTACGTTGTGCAGTACCCATCTCACAGTACAATACCATTTCTTGCTTCTCTGGTAAATCCTTTGCCACTTGCTCCTTCGTTCTTCTTAAGATAAATGGAAATACAAATTTACGTAGATGCTCTTTTTGTTCTTTCTCATCAAACTTATCAATTGGCATAGAGAAATTATGCTTGAAATATTCAACCGATCCTAGCATGCCAGGATTTAAGAAATTCATTTGCGCATAAATATCAAAGGTATTGTTCTGTAATGGCGTACCACTTAAACATAATTTATTTTCAGCCTCTAACAAACAAGCAGCTTTGGTCACTTTACTAGTTGGGTTTTTGATTGCCTGACTTTCATCCAAAATCACGTAATCGAACTTCACTTCTACAAAGTTTTTAATATCACTTCTCAAAGTACCATAAGTGGTAATGATCACTTCCACTGAGTTGTCTGACAATTTTGATTTATTCCTGGTACCACCATGGTGAATCATGAAACTTAAACTTGGAGTGAATTTTTTTAATTCATTCTGCCAGTTAAAAAGCAAAGTGGTTGGACAAACTACTAAAGCGAGTAATTTTCCTTTTTTCTCTTTCAAGTGTTGCAAGAAAGATAAAGTTTGGATGGTCTTACCCAATCCCATATCATCTGCCAAGATCCCACCCCAACCTACATCGTGTAAATAATTCAACCACTGGAATCCACTAGCCTGATAAGGCCTTAAAATTGGATCCAAATGTGCTGGAGGTTTTACATCGGCAATGGTATAATGTTCTCTAATCTTTTCGAATTTTCCTTCTAATTGGAAAATCAATTCTTCTTCGTCACGTTGTTGGTATAATTCATCTAAAACCGAGAAATGGTACTTGCTTAATTTTAAATTGTCCACCTTACCTTCTCCTACCTTAAATAATAGTGCATATTTATTCAACCACTGTTCTGGCAAGACCCCTAAACTTCCATCTTTCAATGGGACAAACTGTTGTTTATTCATCAACATTGTCTTGATGTCTTGTATGCTTACTTTTTGTTCGCCAAAAGAAATCTCTACTTTCGCGTCAAACCAATCTGTGTTACTACTAATGTATAATCTAGTGGTTGGCTTGGCTGTATTAAACTTAAATTGTTTTAATTGCTCAGTGCCAAACAATGGAATTTGTTTCTCTTTTAAGGTATCTATAAATAAGAAAAACCAGTTATTCTTTAAAACTTCGGCACCTTTTAATGCCAATACATTGCCTTCATTAGGTCTAATAAATCCAGAATGCAACTGCTCTATAATTCCTACCAATTGACGTTCTGCCGCTAAGTCCCTTTCTAAAATCATCAGCTTGTCGCCTAATTGCTGAATAACAGATGGGCCATCTTCTTTTTGAACTACAATATCATTGTAAACAAACAAAGGTTCGAAAAATAAGTAGTCCCCGTTTTCTTTCAAAAGAATTTGTAATTGTGGTTTTACGCCTTTTACTTTTTCTTGAGAAACATGATCTAATGCAACTGCATAATTTTTAGATAAAGGCAACACGGTAGACTGCAAATAATTAGGCCACTCTTTTGCAGAAATTTTCTGAAAACCTTTTGGCAAAAATTGTTCTACCCAATTTAAATCCATTCTATTTTTCCAATAGAAAAATTGCTGTGCTTGTTGGAATAAAAAATAAGACTTGGC
>JACCDM010412665.1_pt1 | contig 12130 bp, 10 predicted proteins | sample 7445851 | NCBI WGS metagenome assembly JACCDM01 (sample SAMN15323438, study PRJNA562643) | freshwater metagenome | isolation source: river surface water | place: USA:Blue River Watershed | collected 2017-08-16
CCTTGTGCTTGCCGCGCAAACGGCGTGCTGCTTCGCTGGCAACACGTCCGAGCACCTTGTCGGTGGCGTCAATCACAAACCACTCGTGCACCACGTCAGCGGGTTTTGCGCTGAACGTAGACATGGAGATTTCCTTGAGTTGGTTTGGGCGGGCTCTTTTCCACGGTCGGCGTTCCTCTGATGGGAACCTCTTAGGTGGGATGAACTGTTCGCCGCGGAGCCACATTGCGCTGCGAAAGCCCTCCATTCTATTACAAACTGCGCCTGCAGTACCATCTCCCCATGTTCAGTTACCGTCACGCCTTCCATGCCGGCAACCACGCCGACGTGCTCAAACACCTGGTGCTGGTCGCGGTGCTGCGCTACCTGACTGAAAAACCCGTGGCACTGATGGCCATCGATACCCATGCAGGCGCCGGTTTGTATAGGCTAGACAGTGAGTGGGCGCAAACCAGCGCCGAGGCCGCTGAGGGGTTGCAGCGGTTGGTGACAGCGCTGCCAGGACTGGAGGGGGAAGTCTCTCCCTTGCTGCGTGACTACCTCGACCTGGTCGCCGAGTTCAACCCGCGCGGTCAGTGGATGCGCTACCCAGGCTCCCCCTTTGTAATCAATCACTTACTCAGAGAGCAGGACAAAATCAAGCTCTTTGAGTTGCTGCCCAGCGACGCCAAGCTGCTGGAGCAGCACGTCGCGCAGCTCGAAGCCGGGCGCCGAGTCGCTGTGTTGCGCGAGGACGGCTTTGACGGATTGAAGAAATTCCTGCCCCCTCCCAGCCGTCGCGGCCTGGTGCTGGTAGACCCCAGCTACGAGATCAAGACCGACTACGCGAGGGTCGCTGCGACCATCCAGGACAGCCTCAAGCGATTTCCCACCGGGACCTACATGGTGTGGTACCCGGTCATCGGTCGACCTGAAGCCCATGACCTGCCCAAGCGCTTGCGCACCCTGACGCAACAAGCCGGCAAGTCCTGGCTGCACGCCACCCTGACGGTCAAGTCCGGCAAGGCCTCCACCCTGCCGGTGTCGCTGCAAGGCGACACCAAGCTGCCGCGCCCCGGCTTGCCGGCCAGCGGAATCTTCCTCATCAACCCCCCGTTCACCCTGGCCAAGACCTTGCGTCCCGCCCTGGAGCAACTGGTCCAGCTGCTGGGACAGGATCGGCACGCGGCTTGTCTGGTGGAGTCGGGCGGCCACTGAACCCGGACCACCCCGGTCCACCCCCGGGTGAGTTCTCGCACGGCCCCCCTGGCTGATGCCCTCAGGCCCATCCGTGGCCGCCAGCTTCGACAGCGGATGGCTGCGCTGGCACAATCCGCCCATGACGCAACCCGTTTCCGCCGAGACACAGATCCTGGGTGCCTGCCCACACGACTGTCCCGACACCTGCTCGCTGGTCACCACGGTGGAGAACGGTGTGGCGGTGCGCGTACAGGGCAACCCCGACCACCCCCACACGGCCGGCGTGCTGTGCACCAAGGTGTCGCGCTACACCGAGCGCACCTACCACCCTGATCGACTGTTGCAGCCGCTGCGCCGCGTGGGCCCCAAAGGCCCGAACGCGCGCTTTGAACCTGTCACCTGGGATGAGGCTCTGGAAGACATCGCCCAGCGCCTGGGCGATATCGCGGCGAAGGACCCTGAGGCCATCCTGCCCTACAGCTATGCCGGCACCATGGGGCAAGTGCAAGGTGAATCGATGGCGGCACGGTTTTTCCACCGCCTGGGCGCCTCGCGCCTGGACCGCACCATTTGCGCCAGTGCCGGAGCCGAGGCCTTGCTGCACACCGTGGGCGGCAAGCTGGGCATGAAGATAGAGTGGTTCGCCGAGGCCAAACTCATTCTCATCTGGGGCAGCAATTCGATTGGCAGCAACCTGCATTTCTGGCGCCTGGCGCAGCAGGCCAAACGCAATGGCGCCAGACTGGTCTGCATTGACCCGCGACGCACGGAGACCGCCGACAAGTGCGACGAGCACCTGGCCCTGCGACCTGGCACGGATGCCGCGCTGGCCTTGGCGCTCATGCATGAGTTGATCGTGCATGACTGGCTGGACCACGAGTACCTGGCACAACACACGCTGGGCTGGCCTGAGCTCAGGGCCCGGGCTCTGATGTGGCCGCCCGAGCGCGCAGCCGAGGTCTGTGGGCTGGAGGTATCCGCCATCCAGCGCCTGGCCCGTGACTATGGCACCACACAACCCGCAGCCATCCGTTTGAACTATGGCGTGCAGCGTGCACGCGGCGGCGGCAATGCGGTTCGCGCCATTGCCTGTCTGCCAGCCTTGACCGGTGCCTGGCGGCATCGAGCAGGGGGCATGCTGCTCAGCAACTCGGGACATCTGCGCTTCAACACCGCCGCATTGCAACGCCCGGATCTGTTGGGCTCGCGTCGTCCGCGGGTGCTCAACATGAGCACCATTGGCGACCACCTCGCCCCCGATGCGCCCCATGCCCCGGTGCGCGCGCTGGTGGTCTACAACAGCAACCCGGTGGCCGTGGCGCCCGACTCGGCCCGGGTGGTGGCCGGCTTCGCCCGCGAAGACCTGTTCACCGTGGTGCTGGAGCACTTTCGCACCGACACCGCCGATTACGCCGACTACCTGCTGCCCGCGACCACCCAGCTCGAGCACTGGGACGTGCACGGCACCTACGGCCATACCGATGTGGTGCTGAACCGCCCCGCCATCGCCCCGCGTGGCCAGGCACGCACCAACACCGACATCTTCCGCGCGCTGGCGCGCCACCTGGGATTTGCGGATGACTGCTTCGCAGACGACGACGAGAGCCTGTGCCAACAGGCCCTGAGACAGGCCGATGGCCATGAATTTGTGCCCTTCGCCACCCTGGTCGAGCAAGGCTTTGCCAGCATTCCGGGGCCCGATGCCCCCTTTGCTCACGGACAATTCCCCACGCCTTCTGGGCGCTGCGAATTCGTGAGCGAGCGCCTCGTCGCGTTGGGCCTGGACGGCTTGCCCGATTACCTCCCCAATTACGAACCGGCGAACCCAGGCTTCACGTATCCGCTGGCCATGATCTCACCACCGGCACGCCACTTTCTCAACTCGACCTTCGTCAACGTCACCAGCCTGCGCGACGTCGAGGGCGAACCCCTGGTCGAGATCCATCCGTTGGATGCGCGCGCGCGCGGCGTGCAGGACGGACAGACCGTCGCCGTGTTCAATGCCCGCGGACGGCATGTCTGCCGTGCCCGCGTGACCGACCGCACCCGCCCGGGGGTGGTGGTGGGCCTGGGCATCTGGTGGCGCCGACATGGACTGAACGGCACCAACGTGAACGAGCTCACCAGCCAGGCCCTGACGGACCTGGGCCGAGCGCCGACCTTCTACGACTGCGCGGTGCAAGTGACGGGCCTGCAGCCCGAGTGACGGGCCCGGCACTTTGGGGTAGAGTCGACTCACAGGGCTACCCACCAGACCCCAACGAGACCCATCACCATGGCGAAAAAGGCGCCCCGACGCACCGCAGAGCGGATCCTTGAGGTCACGCTGGCGCTGTTCAACCGTTTTGGTGAGCCCAATGTCTCCACCACGCTGATCGCCGCCGAGTTGCGCATCAGCCCGGGGAATCTGTACTACCACTACCCGGCCAAGGACGAGTTGATCAACTCGCTCTACGAGCGTTACCAAAAGGCTCTGCTCCCCCTCCTGAGCGCCGCCCCCGAAGTTCGCGATGTCGAGGATGCCTGGTTCTTCATGCACAGCCTGTTTGAGCGGGTGTGGGAATACCGGTTTTTGTACCGCGACCTGGGCGACTTGTTGACCCGCAACCGTCGCCTGGAAACCGATATCCAGGCTGTGCTGGAACTCAAGCGGCAAGCCTTCCGCGCCGTGCTTGCCCACCTGGAGCACAAGGGCGCTCTGTCCATCAGGCCTGAGGAAAGCGATCTGTGCGCCACCCAGATGGTGGTGATGCTGACCTGGTGGCTCAGCTACGAATACGCCCGGGATCCCCGCCACGCCCTGGAAGATGCCCAGGCTCAGGCCGCCTTGCTGCGTGGCGCACGGCATGTGCTGGGCCTGATCCTGCCTTACCTCCTTGCCGAGCCACGCGAGCATTTGCGACTGCTGCTGCTGGCTTACGAAGATCCCGCCAATGCCACAACGCCCGGTCCTGAACCCGCATGAGTGCCTGGGCTAGCTTCACCCCCTCCTTGTCACTCAGCCCGGACCAGGTGCGGCACCACTGGCCCAGGCTGCACGCGGGCGATGCCGAACCCTTGCCGGCCTCTGACGCATTGCTCCAGGCATGGACGCTCTACCACCGCGGCGAGTTTGAAAACGCCTACCAGTCGGGTGTGGCCCTGTCCCAGCGCCAAGAACCTGCCGGCCTCACCGTGGCCGTTCGCGCCTTGAGCGTTTACGCCACTTACCTGGAGCCGCGCTCGGTGCGACGCGAGCAACTGCTCGAGCAAGCCCAGCGGCTGGCGACACAGCACACCGAGTCGCATCCCGACAACCCCAACGCCTGGTACCTGCTGGCCTACTCGCTGGGGCGCCACGCGCAATCACTGAGCGTGGCCAAGTCCCTGGCGCTGGGCCTGGGTCAGCGCACCCGAGAGGCCTTGGACCGCACCCTGGGCCTCAACCCCCGCCATGCCGACGCCCATCTGGCCTTGGCCACCTTTCAGGCCGAGGTGATCGACAAGGTGGGCGATGTGGTGGGCGCCGTCACCTATGGCGCCAGCAAGCCCAGCGCGCTGGCGCTTTATGATCGCGCGGCAGAACTCAACCCAGGTTCATTGGTGGGCATGCTCGAGACAGCCCGTGGGCTCATGATGCTCGACCCCGCACACCACCAAGCCCGGGTCGAGAGCCTGTACCAGCAACTGCGTGTGGCCCGCACCCTCGATGCCTTGGAGGCATTGGTGGTGGGACTGGCCAACGCCACCGATGATTGACCCATGACGTTTCTTGCACTCGATGTCGGCAACACCCGCCTGAAGTGGGCGCTGTATGACCGCGCACAAGCCGGGGCTCGCCTGCTGCAGCAAGGTGCCGTTTTCCTAGAAAACATCGACCACCTGGCCGAGCGCGAGTGGGCCAACCTGAGCGCCCCCCAGACCATGCTGGGCTGTGTGGTGGCGGGTGAAGCCATTCGTCGCCGGGTGGAAGAGCAAATGGAGTTGTGGGACGTGACACCCAGGTGGGTTGTGCCCAGCGCCGCCGAGGCTGGTCTCACCAACGGCTATGACCACCCGACCCGCCTGGGCGCCGATCGCTGGATCGCCATGATCGGCGCCCTCGCGCGCATGCGCGCACAGACAGCCGGCGAGCCACCACGCCCCATGGTGGTGGTGATGGTGGGCACCGCGGTGACCGTGGAAGCCGTGGACCCCAATGGTCACTTTCTGGGCGGACTTATCTTGCCAGGACACGGCATCATGCTGCGCGCCCTGGAGTCGGGCACAGCCGGATTGCGGGTCCCCACCGGCGACGTCCGACCCTTCCCCACCAACACCAGCGATGCACTGACCAGCGGTGGCACCTACGCCATCGCGGGTGCGGTGGAACGCATGGTCATGCACGTGCGTGAGCACTGTGGCCATGAGCCCCTGTGCTACATGACAGGGGGGGCGGGCTGGAAGATGGCGCCCAGCATGTCAACGCCCATCGAGTTGGTCGAATCCCTCATTTTTGACGGCTTGCTGGAAGTCGCCGCGCGTCGCGACGCTGCGGCTCAACATCCAGCCGCCTGAACAACACGCTCAGCAGGGGCTTTTCGACAGGCCAGGGGTGGCGTCAGTTTTGCCGCCAGGGCAGCCCTCGCAACTTCCATCCACCCTTGATGGAGCGGTGTGCAAGGTCGTCTGGATCGCCCTCGAAGCCCTCCAGGATGTTGTAGGCCGTGGCGCCCAATTCGGTCGCCCGTTTGGCTGCGGCAATGGAACGCACGCCACTGCGGCACAGCATCAGCAGTGGCTTGTCTCGCAAGCTGGGGATCTGCGTGTCAAACGCCGGGTTCAAGGCCATGCCGGGCCATTGTTTCCAGGCCAGGGCCAGCGCACCGGGCACAAACCCCACCCACTCACGCTCGGCGTCGGTGCGCACATCCACCAGCACCGCACGGCCCGACTGGACCCACTCCCAGGCCAGTTGGGGCGACACATCGCCCGCGTAGCCCTCGGCGGGCTCGGGCTGCGTCAAGGCACGTTGACTCATCCTCTTCTCCAACACCATCACGTGATTCGAACGCTCAGATTGGGCAGGCCATCGATGTGCATCTCGATCACATCGCCGCGCACCACGGGGCCCACGTTTTCGGGCGTACCTGAGTAAATGATGTCGCCCGGGAACAGTTCGAACGCCTCGGAAAGCTTGCTGATTTGCTCGGCCACCGACCAGATCATCTGCTTGAGGTCGGCCTGTTGCTTGACCTGGCCATTGACCTTCAACCAGATGGCGCCCTGGGTGAAATGACCCGTTTGGGCCACCTTGTGCACGGGGCCAATGGGTGCGCTGTGGTCAAAGCTCTTGCCGATTTCCCAGGGTTTTTTCTGGTCGCCCATGAAACGCTGCAAATCACGCCGGGTCATGTCCAGGCCCAGGGTGTAGCCCCATACCAGGTCCAGGGCTTTGTCCACGGGGATGTTGCGCCCGCCCCGTCCCAGGAGGGCCACCAACTCGGCCTCATAGTGGTAGTTCTTGGTCAGCGGTGGGTAGGGATGGTCAGCCACCGTGCCGGTGGGCACCACCTGGATGGCATCGGTCGGCTTCTGGAAGAAAAAGGGCGGCTCGCGTGTCGGGTCCGAACCCATCTCACGCGCATGCGCTGCGTAGTTGCGGCCAATGCAGTAAATGCGGCGAACCGGGAAGACTTCATCACTGCCCACCACCGGCAGCACCACCTGGGGGACGCTAAAGGGCATGCGGGCTGACGCCTGCGAGACACCACCGGCCGTGGCACACCCGGTCAGCCCGGCGGCCAGGGCTGTGCTTCCCGCCAGCGCGGTGTGTTGGAAAAAATCTCGGCGCTGCATTGCGTGACTCCTGCTTGTCGAGGTCCCGTCGCCCCCGATCAAGGGAACGACTGCCTGCGGGGAACGTTGAGCTTCAAATTGTGCCGCGCTTTCCCCGTGCTCAGAATCACATACGGGATAACCTACATATAGGTAGAAACCCTCTGTTCCAGAATTGCAAATAGCCAAGAATTCACGGGTTGTCGATCAACTGTCTTAGACACAATCGTGTTAAACACATCACCAGGAGAATCCATGTCCGAGTCCAAGTCCCCCCGCCGCCGCAACCTACTCAAAGGCGCCGCTGTTGCCGCTGGTGCCATGAGCGCACCGATGGTGTCGCGCGCTGACACCATTTCATTCCGCTTCCAAAGCACCTGGCCGGCCAAGGACATCTTCCACGAGTACGCCAACGACTTCGCCAAGAAAGTCAACGACATGGCCGGTGGCCGACTCAAGATCGAAGTGCTGCCTGCCGGCGCCGTGGTGCCCGCGTTCCAGCTGCTGGATGCCGTGAACAAAGGCACCCTGGATGGTGGCCACGGCGTGCTGGCCTACCACTATGGCAAGAACACCGCCCTGGCCCTGTGGGGATCCGGCCCGGCCTTCGGCATGGACCCCAACATGGTGCTGTCGTGGCACAACCACGGTGGCGGCAAAGCCCTCCTGGAAGAGATTTACAAGTCCCTCAACATCGACGTGGTGTCGCATGTCTACGGCCCGATGCCCACGCAGCCGCTGGGCTGGTTCAAAAAGCCCATCGCCAAGGTGGGGGACCTCAAAGGCCTGAAGTACCGCACAGTCGGACTGGCCGTGGATATCTTCAATGAGCTCGGCGCGTCGGTCAACCCGCTGCCGGGTGGCGAGATTGTGCCCGCTCTCGATCGTGGCCTGATCGACGCGGCCGAATTCAACAATGCGTCCTCCGACCGCGTGCTGGGCTTCCCCGATGTGGTCAAGAACTGCATGCTGCAAAGCTTCCACCAAAGCGGCGAGCAGTTCGAAATCCTGTTCAACAAGACCAAGTACAACACCTTGCCTGCTGAACTCAAATCGATCATCGAGTACTCGGTGCAAGCCAGCTCCGCGGAGATGAGCTGGAAGGCCATTGACCGTAACTCCAAGGACTACGAGGAGATGAAGAAGCAGGGCATCAAGTTCTTCAAGACGCCCGACGCCATCCTGCGCGCGCAACTCGAGGCCTGGGACAAAGTCTCGACCAAGAAGGCTGCCGAAAACCCCTTCTTCAAGCGCGTCATGGATTCCCAGCGTGTGTACGCCCAGCGTGCCGGTCAGTGGCAAAGCGACTACATGGTCAACTTCAAGATGGCCTATGATTTCTACTTCGCCAAGAAAAAGGCCTAAGCTCATCGCATTCTGAGCACCAACCCATCCAGGCTTGCCTGGATGGGTGTTTTTTTTGATCCCGACAGAACATGAACACCCAATCCCTGCTCCATGCGGCCGACCGCCTCAGCATGGCGGTGGGCAAGGCTTTTGCCTGGCTCATCGTTGTGCTGATGTTGCTGGTCGTGGCCGAAGTTTTCAAACGTTACGCACTCAACGCCCCCACTGCCTGGATTTTTGATGCCAGCAACATGATCTATGGCACCTTGTTCATGATGGGCGGGGCTTACACGCTGTGTCAGGACGGCCATGTGCGCGGGGATTTTTTCTATGGCAGTGCCAAGCCTCGTACCCAGGCCACACTGGACCTGGTGCTGTACGTGCTGTTCTTCATGCCGGGGGTGATTGCCCTGACCTGGGCCGGTTGGAACTATGCCGCCGATTCCTTCGCCATTCGCGAGCAGACCTTCAACGCGGACCCGCTGCCTCTGTACCCATTCAAGGCCGTGATTCCGCTGGCGGGCCTGATCGTGCTGCTCCAGGGCTTGGCCGAAATCCTGCGCTGCGTGGTGTGCATCCGCACGGGTGAGTGGACACCGCGCCTCAAGGACGCGGACGAGATTGACGTGGTCGAACAGCAACTCTCGAGCAGCACCTACGTGGACGAGGAGGCACGGCAGCAAGCCATCGCCAACGCCAAGTCCATCGAAGAGTCCGCCCACCAGCGCGCCAAAGGAGGTCACGCATGAGCGATCCCGCACTCGGCCTGTTGATGCTGGGCCTCATCGTGGTGGTCATCATGATGGGATTCCCCACCGCCTTCACCCTCATGGGGTTGGGCATGGTGTTTGGCTTCTCCACCTTTTACGATCCGTCGCAACCCTGGTTCGACAACAAGATCTTCAACCTGATGGTGCAGCGCACCTTCGGGGCGATGACCAACGACACGCTGCTGTCCATCCCGCTTTTTGTGCTGATGGGCTATGTGATGGAACGCGGCGCCCTGGTGGACAAGATGTTCCACAGCGTGCAACTGGCCTTCCGCCGACTGCCGGGCTCGTTGGCCGTCACCACCCTGGTGATTTGCACCTTCTGGGGCATTGCCAGTGGTCTGGTCGGCGCGGTGGTGGTGCTGATGGGTGTGATTGCCATGCGCCCCATGCTCAACGCGGGCTATGACACGCGCCTGGCTGCCGGCGTGATCACCGCCGGGGGCACCCTGGGTATTTTGATCCCGCCCTCGGTGATGATCATTGTGTACGCGGCCGTGGCCGGGCAGTCGGTGGTCAAGCTGTACGCAGCGGCCATGTTCCCCGGTTTCTTCCTGGCCTTGCTGTACCTGATTTACGTGATCGGCTGGGTGCTGATCGACCCCAAGGTCGCCCCCAAACTGCCCCCGGAGCAATTGCGCGCCCCGGTCTCGCCCTGGGTGCAACACGTGGCCGATCGGTATTCGCCACGGATGCTGCCCGCCCTGCTTGCGGCGGTACTGTCGCCGGCGCGCGCGCTTGGCACAGGCGGCGCCCAACTGGGCCTGAGTTGGGTCAAGCTCGTCAAGGGCTTGCTCATGAGCCTGGTGCCGCTGATCATGGCGGCGGTCACGCTGGGAGCCGCCTGGTGGTACGTGGTGATTTATTCACAAGCCGAGAACCGCGCGGCTGAGGCCGCCTCGAGCGTGAGCGCTGCTGCCCCATCAACCTCATCCCCGACGACGGCCACCGAGCGCTCCGGGGTGCAAGAACCACCGGGCGCTGCTGCTGGCGTGCAAGAGCCCCCCGGAACCGAGGCTGTGAAAGAGCCGCCGGGCGCCTCGGGCGGTGTACAAGAGCCTCCTGGCGCCGATGGCGGGGTGCTAGAGCCCCCAGGTGCGGAACGCACGGGTGGTGTGCAGGAACCCCCTGGGTCTGACGGGGTACAAGCCCCACCGGGCTCCGGCGAAGATGAGCCCTTGCAAGCCCTGGGGGACGGCGACACGTCCAACGCGCCGCGCACCGAACCCGTGCCCGAGAGCTTCTACAGTGGCTTTGCCATCACCTGTGTGTTCGTCCTGGGCTTGCTGCTGTGGTACTACCGCGGCTTTGATGCCGAGCAGTACGAAATCCTGGACATGCTGGTGCGTTCGGTCATGCCCCTGGGCGTGCTGACCGTGGTGGTGCTGGGGGTGATCCTGCTGGGCATCACGACGGCCACCGAGTCGGCAGCGGTGGGCGCAACCGGCGCCTTCCTCATGGCGTGGGCTTCCGGCGGACTGAACTTTGAGCGCATCAAGGAAGCGGTCTACCTGACGGCCAAGACCACATCCATGGTGTGTTGGCTGTTCGTGGGTTCGGCCCTGTTCTCTGCCGTGTTTGCCATCCTGGGTGGCCAGCGGCTGGTGGAGGAGTGGGTGATGGCGCTCAACCTGAGCCCGATCCAGTTCATGCTGCTGTCTCAGGCCATCATCTTCATCCTGGGCTGGCCGCTGGAATGGACCGAGATCATCGTGATCTTCGTGCCCATCTTCCTGCCCCTGCTGGCGCACTTCCAGATCGACCCCATGCTGTGGGGCGTGCTGGTGTTCGTCAACCTCCAGGCGGCGTTCCTTTCGCCACCGGTGGCCATGTCGGCGTTCTACCTCAAGGGGGTGTCGCCACCGCATGTGACCATCAACCAGATCTTCGCTGGCATGATGCCTTACATGTTCATCGTCATCGTGTGCATGGTGCTGATGTACATCTGGCCCCAACTCACCTTGTGGTTGCCTAACTACCTGTACGGGCGTTAATCTGGCGGGGCGTCCCTGCGGGGGCGCCCGAGGTCTGGCCGTCAGCCTGCTGCCAGCCGGACTGTCGTATGATTCCAAATTGACGTTTACGTAAACGTCAATCAGCCCATCCCTGGGATGGACCGCAGGCGTGGTCCGGGGGAGGCTGTTTGCAGGAGACCTCGATGACCGACCTGTCCGCCGACTACCAGGCCCTCGCCCAGTACCGCCCCAAGCACAAGGTGCGTTTCGTCACCGCTGCGAGCCTGTTTGATGGCCACGACGCCGCCATCAACATCATGCGCCGCATTCTGCAAAGCATGGGCGCCGAGGTGATTCACCTGGGGCACAACCGCTCGGTCGATGATGTGGTGACGGCAGCCCTGCAAGAAGACGTGCAGGGCATTGCGGTCAGCTCCTACCAGGGCGGCCACGTCGAATACTTCAAGTACATGGTGGACCTCTTGCGCGCGCGCGGGGGCGAACGCATCCAGGTATTTGGCGGTGGCGGCGGCGTGATCGTGCCGGAAGAAATCCGCGAACTGCACGCCTACGGCGTGAGCCGCATCTTCAGTCCTGAGGATGGTCAACGCATGGGGTTGCAAGGCATGATCGGCGAGATGATCATGCGTTGTGATCAGGACCTGAGTGCGCACGCCCCCCAGACAATCCAGGCCATCCAAGGCCATGAAGACGCGGCCTGGCGCGCCCTTTCCCAACTGATCACCGCGCTGGAAAACGGCCAGGCTGACGCTGCGCTGGTGCAACAGTTGCATGCCCAGGCAGCCAAGACCCGGGTGCCCGTGCTGGGCATCACCGGCACCGGTGGCGCCGGCAAGTCCTCGCTCACCGACGAGTTGGTGCGACGCTTTCGCCTCGACCAGGATGATGCGCTGCGCATCGCGGTAGTGTCCATCGACCCGTCCCGTCGCAAGAGCGGGGGCGCCTTGCTGGGTGACCGCATCCGCATGAACGCGATCGGCCCCTGGAGCAAGGGTCCACGCGTCTTCATGCGCTCGCTCGCCACGCGCGATTTCGGCTCCGAAATCTCGGCCGCCCTGCCCG
>JACCDM010047498.1_pt1 | contig 12126 bp, 13 predicted proteins | sample 7445851 | NCBI WGS metagenome assembly JACCDM01 (sample SAMN15323438, study PRJNA562643) | freshwater metagenome | isolation source: river surface water | place: USA:Blue River Watershed | collected 2017-08-16
CTTACCTTTGCACCATAATTTGGCGGGGTAGCTCAGATGGTTAGAGCGTTGGATTCATAACCCAAAGGTCGGCAGTTCGATTCTGCTCCCCGCTACTAGAAATCCCTTTATGGGATTTTTTTATGCCTATGAAAAAGCCCTCGTTTGATGTAATCTTTATGGAACTGGCTCAGAATCTGGCGCTTCGTTCTCATTGCACCCGCGCTCAAGTGGGCTGCGTATTAACCAAAGATACCCGTATTATTTCGATCGGTTACAACGGGCCACCCGCTGGTACGCATAACTGTGATGATGAATTTGGGGAGGATGGTTGTCCTCGTGATTCTAAAGGAAGTTGCTCATTAGCGTTACACGCAGAGCAGAATGCGATTTTATATGCTTCTAAGAACGGTGTATCCGTAGAGGGATCTACGATTTATGTGACTTTATCACCTTGCATCGCTTGTGCGCGCATCATCTACAGCATGAAAATTAAAAAAGTAATCTTCTTGAATTCCTATGCGGCCTACAAAGGCTTGCCTTCAGATGAGGGAGTTGATTTCTTGAGGAAGTTTGGGGTGGAAGTGGTGGCTTATGCGGATTTGTAATTTTATTTTAAAGCATAGAGCATAAAGCACAAAGAATAAAGAAGGAATAAAAAAAAGGCGCAATTAGCGCCTTTTTTTGATGGTTATAGTTAAAAACCCTTCACGAATTCATCACCGCAAGCGATACAAACTTTATTCTTTATGCTTTGTGCTTTGTTCTTCTAAGCGGAACGCCCCTTTTGTTTTAATGATGCACTCCCCCTTCCCCATGCACGTGGCCGTGGGCGATTTCCTCTGGAGTGGCTTCTCTGATTTTTAAGATCTTTCCTTGGAACATTAAGGTTTTCTCCGCTAATGGGTGGTTAAAATCCATCGTGACCGTTTCTCCTTCGATAGAAACCACTAAACCCTGCATACGGTTTCCTTGGTCGTCTGTCATAGGAATAAAGTTTCCGATTTGTAGGATATCATCTGCAGATTGTCCTTCGGCTTGGAAAATAGATTTAGGTAATTGGATTATCGCGTTAGGATCCACGTTACCGTAAGCGTCTTCTGCTGAGATGCTGAAATCGAAAGTGTCGCCTTCGTTTAGGCCCAATAGGTTCTTTTCAAACGCTTCTGGTAGGCCGCTTAGGCCATGAATAAAGACCATTGGTTCTTTTTCATCTACGATTTCTACGACATCTGGTTGTCCGTTTTCATCTGGAAAAGCTAGTTGATACGAGATGAATACGACATTATTTTTTGCAATTGGCATGGTTGAGCTATTTTTTTGCCTGCAAACCTACGGGAAATACTTGAGATATTTTTCCATCCCTTCGCTTTTGCCTATTTTTGTTTAACTAATTTCACCTATGCAACAGAGCACTCAAGAAGTTTTAAAGGATATTAAGCAGAAAAAACTGGCTCCTATTTACTTGTTGCATGGCGATGAGCCTTATTTGATCGATCAACTGGTGGATGCTTTCGAAAAGCAGGTGTTACCCGAGGATCAGCAGAGTTTTAATCAATTTGTCCTTTTTGGAAAAGATCACAGTTTAGGATCTATCATTTCAACGGCGCGTCGGTATCCGATGATGGCGGAGCGTCAAGTGGTGATTGTGAAGGAAGCGGCGTTTATTGAGGCGATGACGAAAGCGAAGGAGAATGCGAAGGCTAAAGAGGATGATTTGAAGGTTTGGGAGGATTATTGTGCAAATCCGACGCCTTCTACCCTTCTCGTTTTGACCGTTAAATCTTTGCTTTCGGATAAATCAAAGGTGTTTACTGCGCTGGTGAAGCACGGGGTTATTGTTACTTCGAAGAAAGTATCAGAAGATAAATTGGGTGCATGGTTAGTGGAATATTTGGGCCAAAAAGGGATCAAAATTCAGCCTTCTACCGTCGAATTGATGGTTTCTTATGTGGGTGCGGATTTGTCTAGAATGGCTCATGAGGCGGATAAATTAGCCGTGAATGTGCCTGCGGGCGCTGAAGTAGGCTCTGCGGAGGTGGAGAAATACATCGGGATTAGCCGGGAATACAATTATTTTGAGTTCCAAAAAGCAATCATTCAGCGCAATACCGAAAAAGCTCAGAAAATCGCCTTCCATTTTGCAGAGAACTCAAAGCAAAATCCTGCCGCTCCCATGCTAGTCTTGTTATTTAACTTCTTCTCTAAAGTATTGCAGGTGCATGATGTGGGAAATGTCTCTGATGGAGAAATTGCGAAGCTGATCGGTGTGAATCCTTATTTTGTCCGTGATTACACCACTGCGGCAAGAAATTACCCTTTGGCGAAGGTGGTTCGCATTATTGAGGCTATTAAGAATGCAGACTTAAAAGTAAAAGGCGTCATCGGTAGCGCAGAGACGGACCGAGAAATCATTTTGGACTTAAGTTTCCAAATCCTGCACCTTTAGATTCTAGTTTACAGGCAAAAAGTCATCCTCTTTCACATAGCCTTGTTGGCTTTCGATCAGGCTATATACCCATATATCCCGCGTGAACCAATAATTAATTCGATTTCCCTTTTTAAGGAGGCGTTCCACCGGAGCGGCGGATGAGGGGAAGTTACGCATGTAGGACTTGTCTTTAGTAATTATCCCATAATTTAAAAAGCCTGGGAAGTTCGCAAAAAGCCAAATAAAGGCGATGTAGACAATTAAATAGGTGAATTGACTACTGCGAATGGATTTCTTCTGGAATACTGAATAGGTCAAAATCCCCACACCGTATAAGGCAATCAAAAGCAAGAAACCTAAAATAAAGGGGAAGAATCGGAAATAAAGCCAATAAATCTGATCCCAAAGGCTCATTTTAAAGCCATTCAGCCCCTGCTTCTCTCCTATTTCCTCCAAACGCTTTGAAATTTCCGGCCGCGCATTGGTTGCTTGAATACTCGATAAATAGTATAATTCCTTCAACCAGTCATTTTTTGCTTTCGCGATATAGGCGAGTTTTAACTTGATATTTTCTGTCTCGCTGGTTTTGGTCTTTAAATGAGACACGTAAATTTTCTCCGCAGTTAATAGTCTATTCGCTTTAAACAAAGAATCTGCTAATGCGAGTTGATTTCTATCTATTTGGCTATAAGCCCTTTGGCCAAATGCCAAAAGAAAAATAACGAGAAATGTAATTTTATTTAGACGAATGACTTGCATTATTTAAAAAAGGGTGCTAGTTTTGCACCGCAATAAGGGGAAAAAGTTACTCTTTTGCAAACGAAGGTCAACCAGTGGTTGAACTTCCCTTCGGTTCCAGAGTGAACCATTTAACATATACAAGCCTCGGCTTGACTGATTCCGTAGCTCAGTTGGTAGAGCAATACACTTTTAATGTATGGGTCCTGGGTTCGAATCCCAGCGGGATCACTTCCTAGCTAGTAAATAGCACTAAAGACTCCGATTTCTTACGATTTCGGAGTTTTTTTATGCCTTTTAGGCACTCTTTTGTCTCCTTTTGTATTGTTTCCTTTGGCTCGATTTATACTTATTCCCATCATTACTTCATTTCGTTGTAGTTTTTGTCTACTCAAATTGTATTTTATGATTAATTCTGTACTTTTAATTGTCTAACTCCCTATTTAAAAGGTTATAAAGGTCAAATTGTCGATTATGAAACCCTGGTACTTATTCATTCTTTATGCTAGTCTATTGATGATAGGTTGCAAGCAAGAGGAACTGAAACAGCCACAAAGTATCACTTCTGATGCCACTGACATTCAAATTGATAAAGCAACATTGAATGGAGAAGTTGTTAACGAAGGTTCCTCTGCAGTGATAGAACGAGGTTTTGTTTTTAGTAACTCTAATTCATTACCTACCATTAATGATTCAAAGGTTACCTCAGGAATGGGTAAAGGAATTTTTAATGCATCAATTTCAAATCTACTTGTAAATACAAAATACTATTTCAGATCCTATTCAATAAATGATCAGGGAATAGCATACGGTAATACACTTTATTTTTTGACTTTAGACTTCATCCCTCCGACAGTATCAACTGGTGAAGTTCAAAATTTATTGTTCTATTCAGTCACTTTAAATGGCAGTATTATAAACGATGGGGGTGCAAGTATTTTAGAGAGGGGTTTTTTGCTTACGGAATATGATGGTGGTTATGATGGTTTAATGGTCAGATCAGTAATTTCAATTCAAGTCGGTTCAGGAATTGGTAACTTTTTTAAATCTATTCCAAATTTAAGATCATATACTAAATATTCTTACAAAGCCTATGCCAAAAATGCTAAAGGTATCACTTATGGAAAAGAAGTAACGTTTACAACATTACCTGAGCCAGACTATAAAACTGTGGTTTCTGCTACAGGCAGAATTTGGTTAGATAAAAATCTTGGAGCAATTAATGTTACAACATCTATTTCAGATGCTAAATCATTTGGTTACCTATACCAATGGGGACGATCTTCAGATGGACATCAAGTCAGAGATTCTCCTCTATCCCAATCCTTAGTATATGCTGAGTATGGTTTAAATAATTCTTTTATATTAAGCAATAGTTCTTGGGGTGATTGGCTTATTGTTCCAATAAATAGCCTTTGGAGTGGACTTATGAATGGTGGAGATAATAACGTTTGCCCTATAGGATTTAGAGTACCAACAACACGTGAATGGAAAGAAGAAATAGAAAGTTGGGGTTCAAAAAGTGGTTATGAATCACCATTAAAACTACCTTTGGCAGGTATAAGAGATAGTGTTAAAGGCATTGTTCAAGGTGAAGGAAGCATTGGATTCTATTGGTCAAGTACTCCTTATTCTAATTTAACTAATGCCTATGGAATTGGATTTACATCAACAGGCACTGGAGTTCAAATTGGTTTAGCAGTTAAAGCAACAGGTGCTTCAGTAAGATGTATTAAGGAATAATTTTCTTAGAATAATTTCTATTTATGAAAAAATCACTTTCACTCTTTATTGTTTTTTGGGTGACATTTTCAGCATTTGCTGACTGTACCTTCAATGGATTATATGTATATCCTGGAGGAAAAACAATTAAGCAAAACTCTATTTTTATCATTACGGGATATGGAGCAAGCCAAGAGGTAATTCTAGGACTCAATAAAAAACATGATGTGTTTCTTAAATCTGGAGATACTAAAATTAAATTATTGGTTACTGAAACCCATGTTGGACAATTCTACCTGACACAAGCATTGTTAAAACCTGAAACAGAATTAGTCCCAGGCCAAGTCTATCAAATACTCATCGACAACTTACCTGAATATGAACAGTTTGGGAATTTTAATAGTTCTACCCGAAAAACTGAACCCTATTCTTATCAAGTCTTAGTATTGAAAGAATTTGAAAAACCTCAAATATCGACCCGACCCAAATTAATCAGAAAGACTTTTGTAGAATATGGATGCGGCCCTGAAGTGTATGCAATTTTTAGTAAACCTGTGACCGACACTCCAGACTTAATAGTGAAAACCACTCTAAAAGATTTGAATTCGAAGAAAAAAACAACATTTTATATTAATCCTATTGGAAATGAATTAATGGTTGGGCACGGTATGTGCGCAGGTGAATTCAATTTAGAGCAAGGCTACAATTATGAAATTGAATTTTCATTTATGGAGAGCTCAGGAAACTTGACAAATTGGAAAGGAAAGAAAATTAGTTTCACAAGACCTAAAGTAAAAGGATCTGGATAATAGAATGATTTTTAATGATTATTTGATTTGGATACGATGATAAAAAAAATTGGAAGTTTTCTTTTCTTATTAGTTTCATTCAATTGCCTATCGCAAAAAGGTCAAATTATAGACAATTTTACCCTTGAGCATATTGAATCTGAAGAATTAAGATCATTCTTGACCAAAGGGTTATTTGTTGATTCTACAATAAAGCTGCAATCAGCCTGGGTTGTAATTAAAGTTGAGAAAACAGGAAAGGTCTCAAATCTATATATAGCTGGAATTCTTGAAGAAAAGTTTAAGAAAATTATAGATTTGAATGTTCATGACAAAAAAGCACCTTGGCTGAAAAAGAATAGGAAGAAATACTTGTGGTATATACTCCCAGTGATATTTGGTCAAATTCAACCGAATTATGACCCCAAAGAACTTGAATTGGCAATACTATCCGAAGAGAATAACTTTAATGCATTAAGAGATATTATGATGAGATACCCTGGGCATATTGTACTAATCCGCTTATATAAAAATCTGACTAACAAGACAATGAGAGAAGTTTATATGTGATTTCTGAAATTCTGTTAATATATTAGTAACTGAATAAGATGACATCAAAAAATTAAACATATCCCTAATAAATTATCGGCTAATTATAAAACCAATATTTGTATTGTAATTGAATACTAAAAACAAACTCTTTTCCAATTTTACCAACCAATCCTTAAATTATTTCTCTGATTGAAATGGTATTAATATATTGCCGTTATACCACGTTCTCCTTCCTTTCCCCATTAAACTTGCCATGATCTCCCACTTATCTGGTCTAACAGTATAAAAGTATAAATGTTACTAGTAGGATAAAGAAAAAACCTACCGTTCCTTTCATCTGAATTGTTAACTAGTGAAATGTTGGATAATGAAGTCTCAAATCTATAATCATTTTCCATTCCCCATTGAACTTGCCACATTTTTCCATTTCTAGTATTTAACTTGATGAATGTGTACATATTTTTAGTGGCAAAAATCCTAAAAATTGCTTGGCTATCAGGAGAAATATTTTGCTCAGGTATTTCAGATGAGCTTTGAGCAAATAAATTGAAAGTTGAAAGTACAATTGCAAAAGTGAAAAATATCTTTCTCATGTCAGTTATCCTAGTAGTCCTGTGGCAATGTTTATTATTTCTTTTTTCAATGTGACAATATTTTCTAGGCCTTTAATTTCATGCCTTACTCTATTTAATTCAATAGAAAATTTACCTCTAGAGCTGACTATTTTACATATAATCTTATTTTTATTATCATCTACTAAAATGTTAAAACTGTTTTTTTGATCTCTGTAATGATTCTGTAAAGACTATCCGATGTTCAGAATTGATTTTTGAGCTTGTTCAATTTGATAATTTATTAAACTAAAATCTCCAAAGCCTCTTATTAGGAATTTTGTTTGCTCTAATTTCACTTAATTTTAATTGAAGTCTGATTATCTCTTCGGCATTCCTTTTATTCAAATCATCTTTCTTTAATTCATCCATTAAAATACTGAATCTTTTGTTCCATTCTCCATTAAGAATAGATTCGATGAAAGATACAGAACTAATTTTTGCTAAGATTGCATTACGCCCAACCCTTTGCGGGAATAGACAATAAAGAAATCCTTTTGAAGAACAAAATTCTATGCTATTGGTAATTGGCATAAAATCAAATACGACTGGAACAGAACAATCTATCCAAAAAGATGGTAGTAAATCTTCAATATTTGAAACTTCGAAAATGTCCTTTTTGTCTTTGTAATAAGTTGTTAAATAATGAGACTTCTTTTGGAAACGTTTATAATCATTGATTAATCTACTACCGTCCACAACCCAGATTAGGTTATTGTAAAAATTTTCACGTGATGCCCTTTCTTCTTTTTTTATAGAAGAGTGTTGGAATTCTATTGCTAGTCCATCAGGTGTGTAGATGTCTGCCCTGTGGATTTCCATTGTTGAATCATTCTTAAAAATTATCTCTCTATATTCTTCAGGGAATTTATTCTTCCAATCACGATGCCATAAAGTTTCAGGTTCCCACCATTTATCGCATTCTTTTCTATTATAATGCGACCAGTGGTGAACAACTATATTTCCACACTTAGCTATAACCTTGCCATTACACAACTCACATACTCCTTCCAGCCCTTTTTGAGCATGAGCACGAACTTGGTTAACTAGGGCGTATTGCATATAAATAAATTTACTTTTTTTTAGAATTAAATAATAACTTTATTAGAACTTAAATCTCAATTTTTATGCCAAAATTACTTTTAATTACCTTGTTAATTTGTTTAAGTCAATCATCATTTTCTCAAGCCTTTTCCAAAAATCTTTCCCCAACATATTCTTACTCATATCTTACTGTAATGGGTAAAACGTTCTCAAAAAAACTTAGTGTTGAAGTAGATTTAGGTGATACCCCAGAACAGATCGAGCTTGGGAAAAGTTATTCTGATATACTAAATAACAAGAAGTCTTATGCTGCAATCTTAAACTATATGGCTGATAAGAAATATGAACTTGTAGAGTCTCGTGACATAGTTGGCTCATACCAAGGTACTGGTGGTTCATATGGTATTATTCTGATTATGCGAAAAGTAGATAGTGATCAAAAATAGTGATTGTGGCTCGACTTTGGGTTTAGGTATACCAAATTGCTTATAAATGCGTGTATATGTGCGAGTTAATTTAAATTAAAACGCCCCAGCGGGATCACTTCTAAATTGAAAAGCCTCAGAGAAATCTGAGGCTTTTTTTATGTCATTAAGGTATCATCCACTGAAATTTACCCTCTTCATAATCAAAGAAAGCTCTTCGATGTCCCGCATGGTTAAGCCATAACCAATCAATTGATTGAACATGAATGGATACAATCCCAAAGTTTTCATAACCCCATTCACTTTCTGCTAGCGAAAAGTGTTCTTGTTCAATGTCTTTTGATAGTCCGCTTGTCGATGAATCAGCAAAGCTGGATGGACTATAGCGTGTTAAATAACATTTTCTACTGGATTGCGAGGTGGTTTCCCATGCTTTGGCCGTCAAATCATTTTTATGATGTAAAACCGCCTTTCCCTTCACCCGTAATTGAATTCGCTCGGCTGCATCATAAAAGAGCGCACTCATACTGGGGTTATTCAACAGTTCTTTCCATTTAGGACTTCTGATATCCGTGTGAAAACGCAATTCTCTTTCCAATGGTAAAGTCTTACGCAAAACAACCGTCCGTAAACTGATTTCTCCACCAGAAAAAGAAGCCACACTGGGCGTATGAAATGGATTTCTACTTTTAGTGGCACCAGTGACTAAACGGGCCCAGCAGTCTTGTTCCAGATCGTTTAAACTGTAATTGTCGTAAATTTCGCGATTAGGCTTGTTATTTTCCATTTCTTTTAATTAGAAGAGTTATCAAGAAGGTAATCGGTAATACTAAAATCCAGCATAAAATGGACAGAAAAAAGACATCGATTACTAAACTTAGTGGGCTTTTGATAGGATCCGAATCAACCAAAGCAAGGAATATGATTATGGCCAAAGCTATCAAATAGCTTATAATGATTGTTTTTTTCATCCCTCCCTAAACTTTTTACTTCTCAAACACCCTTTTAAGCAACTCGGTCGTCCTTGCCATCGGATTCGCACGAATATCTTTTTCTTGTTTGGCTATTTCGCTGTAGATTCCTTCTATGGCCTTTTCAGTGACATAAGCGCTCAAGTCCGTATTTATCTTCTTATTGCTGAATGGAATGGAATTGTAAGCAGTGATGGCTTTATCCCAGTATTTGGTGGCGTTCACTTTATCCAAGGACGCTTTGATAATAGGATTAAAGCTTGACTTTAATTCGGAGGTGGTTTTTGAGCGCAAATAGGTGGTCGCGGCTGTTTCGTCACCTTTCAAAATTGTGATTCCATCTGCGATAGTCATTTGTTTGATGGCATTGACAAAAATAGGTGCTGCCGTAGCGGAAGCATCTTCTGCTGCGCGATTCATACTGAGGATGAAATCGTCCGCTAATTGATTTAGACCTATGCTTCTGAGGGTGCTTTCTACTTTAGCAGCCTCTGGTGGCATGAGGATTTTATGGGTGGCATTTTTAAAGAATCCGTCTGGTTTTGCTAAGTTAGCACAGCCTTTTTCTGCACCGATGCGCAGGGCTTCTTTGAGGCCATTGGCAATATCATCAGCACTTAAGCTTGTTTTTTGTGCGCCAGAGGCTATTTCGGTGGCTTTTTTGAGAAGGCCTTGAAAGGATTGGGCTTGTGCGTTAATGCTCAGAACTAGTAAGATTAAGAGTGTTTTTTTTATCATTATTTGAAAGAATAAAGCTTATTTTAAAGAATAAAGCATATAGCACAAAGAATAAAGTAGGAATCCCCTACGGGGATGACCATATGAATTATTTCCTCCGGACTACTGCCCACTGCCCACTGCCCACTGCTTAAATTTACCGAAATATCCCTATCTTTAAAGCAACTATTTATTATTTGACTATGAAATTTCGTTTTCTGACCCTATTACTTCTTCCCCTCTTTTCTAGCGCACAATCCAATGTCGATAGTCTGTTCATCAAAAAGATGTCTGATGAGATTATGACAAACGGAAAGGCTTATGACTTATTGTATGAGTTGACTAAAAAGATAGGTGGGCGTTTAGCTGGTTCGCCGCAGCAACAAAATGCGGTGATTTGGGGAAAGAAGAGTTTAGAGGCGATTGGAGCTGATAAGGTGTTTTTGCAGCCTGTTAAAACGCCTAATTGGAAGCGTGGAGGGAATGATTTTGTGGCGATTACAGGGGTAAATGGTGAGGCGAGAATGCAGCCATTGGCGGCTTTGGCCTTAGGAAATTCATTAGGATCAAATGGGTTGATCGAGGCGGAGGTGGTCGCAGTGGCTAGTTTTGAGGAATTAGAAAAACGCAAGGATGAGGTGAAAGGCAAGATTGTGTATTTCCATAGTGTTTTTGATCCGACGAAGATTCAGACCTTTAAAGCCTATGGTGAAAGTGGCGTTTTTCGCCGTTCTGGTGCGAGTAGAGCCGCGAAATATGGGGCAGTTGCGGTGATGATTCACTCGCTGAGTACCGCTCCGGACAATATGCCACACACGGGGAGTATGAATTATGATGAGGCGTATCCGAAAATTCCGGCAGTTGCTTTGGGTCCGGATGATGCGAAGATATTGTATGCTTTGGCCAAAAAAGGAACCATCAAGGCTCAATTACAAACCTATGGTTTCTTCCTTCCAGACGCGGACGAAAACAACGTCGTGGCTGAAATCCGCGGGTCTGAATTTCCAGACGAATTCATCACATTAGGCGGTCATTTAGATAGCTGGGACGTAAACGAGGGTGCACACGACGACGGCGCCGGTATCGTGCAAACCATGGAAGTTTTGCGTGTGATGAAAGCCCTAAACTACAAACCAAAACGTACGATTCGCTTTGTTTTATTTGCAAACGAAGAAAATGGCGTTCGTGGTGGCAATGAATATGCCAATCAAGCCAAAATCAACAAAGAAAACCACATCTTCGTTCTCGAAAGTGATGAAGGCGGCTTTACCCCTCGTTCCATCGGAATAACGGCCTCTCCTACTCAGTTAGCCAGATTTCAAACCTGGAACCCCCTATTAAAACCCTACAGTTCTGAAATTACTTCAGGGGGTGGCGGTACGGACATTGGACCAATGTTAGTTGTAAATAAAGCCACCATTTTAGCAGGTTTAATACCGGACAGCCAACGTTATTTCGATCTACACCACGCAAAGACGGATGTATTCGAAAACGTGAACAAAAGAGAATTGCATTTAGGCGCTGTGAACATGGCGGCTATCATCTATTTAATCGATAAATACGGCGTAAAATGAGATTAACGACATTATTACTGCTTTTTGCTTTTGCTGGTTTCGCGCAAAAGACTTCCTTTTCGGTTTTGGTCTACACAAAAAATGGTCCAGGCTACGTGCATGATAATATTCCGTCAGCCGTGGCAGCGGTCCAAAAATTAGGCACTGAGAATCACTTTAAAGTAGATGTTTCAGCTGATCCAGTAGTATTTGAGGAACAGAATTTGGCCAAATACCGTGTCATTATCTTCACCTCCACTAACAATGACGTCTTCGACACAGACGCTCAGCGTGTCGCTTTCCGCCGCTATATCGAAGCCGGTGGCGGATTTGTGGGTGTTCACTCAGTAACGGGCACAGAACGCAAATGGAGCTGGTTCAAATCGATGGTAGGCGAAACATTTTCCTGGCACGCGAAATTCCAACCTTTCTCAGTCATCAACATCGCCCCATCTCATCCATCCCTAAAAGGTGTCCCCCTAAAATGGACGAAAGAAGACGAATGTTATTTTGGCTTTGAACTCTACCCCGGCATCCAAACCTTGATGATGCACGACGTTACTACCTTGGATCCCTCTCAAAAAGACCTAATCGC
>JACCDM011161772.1_pt1 | contig 12126 bp, 10 predicted proteins | sample 7445851 | NCBI WGS metagenome assembly JACCDM01 (sample SAMN15323438, study PRJNA562643) | freshwater metagenome | isolation source: river surface water | place: USA:Blue River Watershed | collected 2017-08-16
AATGAGGAATATTAATGATTGGAACAGACGTAAATACGTAACCATTTGGTTTAACTATTTCATAAATTTGTTTTACAGCTTCAAATGGATTATATAAATGCTCTATTGTTTGATTAAATAGGAAAAAATCAAATTCATTTTTAAAATGATTTGAGATAGTGTGTAAATCATATTTTGGGTAAGTAACAAGCGTTTTTTTTGAGGGGGATATAAATTCTAATTCAGGGTCATTATCACAAGTATAACCAAGGTGGTCAATACTAATATTATATTTTTTAATATATTCAATAAAATCTAAAATACACCATGCTCTTGGATAATCAAAATTATCCCAATTAAAATTAAACTTTTTAACAGGACACGGAGGTACTGTTTCATATTTCTTAAAATATGATATAGGTAGTTTAATTTTATTTTTATATATATTAAATATTTCTTCTTCAGTAAAAATCATATATATATATTATTAATTTTTAAAATAACGTCTTTAAACGCAATGATAATACAAAAACTATAACTTATACTTACTCATACATAGAAATTTATAAAAACGTTATTCTAAAAAGCGATTTGCTCCAAATCTTTAATATTCCAATATTCACAACCTCCCCCAGGAACAGGTCGCCTAATGATAAAAGGTATTTTCTTTTCCCTTAGCTCTAATTCTGCAATAATATAACTATCTACAATATTTTCCGGTACTTTTACCAACGGTTTGGCCCCCGTTTCAATCTGTTTAGCACGCTGACCTAAAACACGTGCTTTTTCATATTTGGTTAAATAAGGGATAGTTCTATGAATAGGGTCAACAATAATACCATCTTGATTTCTAGTAACAATAGATAATTTAGTTATTTCATCATAATTATGGTTTAAGCATTCAGGATGGAATTCATCTACATAATTTTTAATAAGTTCGCTGTCAAATTTTTGTAAATAATTATCATCAAATTCATCATCATCTTCATCGTCATCTTCTACAATTAATTGTGTTTTTTTAATAGGAACCTTTGACGATTTTGCTGTCTTTGTTGGGCTACCATTTTTCTCAATAATTGGCTCGCCATCTTCATCTAGTTCTATATCACTGTCTTCATCATCGTCGTCCTCATCTATAGCATCGTCGTCATCATCGTCATCTACAGTACCACCTATTTTTACAGGGTGGTCTTCTAATCCCTCCTCTTCTTCTTCATCATCATCCGATAAATCGGTACCCTCATTGTCATCAGGTTCTGAATCATCTACTTCAGCATCATCTCCGCTATATTTAACCTTACCAACTTTACTAGCAATTTTCATAGGGTTTTTATTTGGTTTTAAAGTAATTGAGGTATCTTCTTCATTATCAGAATTATCAGAACCATAACTGTTTTCGTCGTCACTCATTGTTAATATATTAACTAGAGATACTTTTTAATATATTATTTCATTTTTCTTTTAAAATAAAAATACAGGAAACTAAAAATTGGTAAACTAAAAAATTTGTAATCAAACAAATGTCTATAAATAGTTATACAGATTCATTTGTTTGCCAAACCGTGTCGCATTCTGAGCATAAATACACATATTTCATATTGCTATCATCATATCTAATATAAATTATTTCTCGTGGCACGCCTTCTTTATTAGTAGGGCAATCGGCATCCGGACATAAAACAGTATTAATTCGGGGTAGAGTAGGGTCTAATTTGGTATATTTATTGATAATATGACTAAATGTTTGTTCAGATTTTTTTATTTGGGTTTTTGATACACACACATTTTCTATAGCGAGTAATTTATCTTCATTTCCACATTTGCGACAATAATAGACTAATTTATTCGGATCATCGCTATTGATACGAATATAATACATATTGGAACAGTTAGAACAGAAGTGCATCTTTGTTATATATTTATACTTTTAAATTATTTATTTAATTCAATTTTCTTTTATATACAATATGAAATTTACTGCATTATAAAAAATTGAGTGTTTTTTATAATACATTTGTATGACATCACTAAAATCATATATATTCAAGAATGGAAAAAACACAAATGGCAAATATTCATATTAAAACCAGTATTTATTATAAATTTCTACATTGCGTATTTATAAAATCTAATCACGATGCTACAAAGTTTCAAACCGAATTTAATAGTTTCTGTGAAAAATATAAAATTACAAAAAAAGCCGAAATATATTCATTATTGGAAGAAACCAAAGATGAAAAAACATATAAAAAAATTACGACCGAAGATTCATATATTATTGGATACGCGCTATTATTTGTCATTTATTATTTGAAAAATAACAATTCAATATTTTATTATTTGAATATCATGCTTTTACTAATGAAGGCAACTTGCAACGCAAAATTTAAGCGGGAATCAATGGAATTGCGAGACGATGATATAGGTGATGAATTAATTGAAAAAACCATAGATAACTTAGAAAGAATTGATACTTTAGTAAATTTAACAAATGACCTTCAAAAAATTACACACCAAATGAATGATTCGTGTGTTTATGAAATAGAAACAACTATAATGTATGATACATATTTACAATTTATCCTTTTGTCAACAAATCATTAGCGTGTTTCAAACGCAAAAGTACATTGTTATAATCAGCGTTAATATTTATACTATAAAAACTAGTTTTGAAATTAATTGCCGTATTTTTGAAGTCGCTGTTTTTCTTTTCAGCAAATTCTATTAATTTAGTGTAGTTTTTAATAAAATTCTCCTTTACATACGGATAAAAATTTTCAAAGAAAGGCATATAAATACCGTCTTTTTTTTCAATGATATCACAAATTGCTATGTCTAGATTAGCGTATTCTATAATTTCATCGTAATACTCCATATCAGGATGACCCTTTCCCACACCAGGTTCATTTAATAATGGGTTCTTGCATAGTAAAGTACACAAGGTTAAAAGAACCGTAGAAATACTCTGACACGAAGTCCATTGTTCACCTCGCCACGTGTTTAATAATGAGACGCACACTTTACCACACGTATATAAATTAGGGTTAAAACGAATTTTTTTGCCATTTGTCCAATATTTAACTTTTGGTGGACTGTGTGGATAATCACGTGGATATTCAAACTCAAAGAAATAATTGCCGCCAAAATAAGGTGTTTCAGACGGCCCAATAATTAGCGCATACCCTTTTAGCATATCCGTATCATCGTGAATATAATATATACCATTTTCAGTAAGTGGGTTTTTGATAATTTGCTTTACATCTCGTAACAATCGAGTAATCGTTTCTTTTGATATAAAAGTAGTCATTTTCCTATATTAATTATTGTCTTCGTTTTATACCCTTTTGCGTGTAAAATTCCTATTTTCTTTATATCAAAAATGCAAATATATATAATTATATATTTGGGTATTTGATTATTCTATTTTAAAAAAAATGAAATAGAAAAATGTTTATATAATATATCAATAATGAATACAACAATGATATCATCGTCACAATACAAAGATTTAAATGAATTCTTAGCAAAGCATACTGTTAAGAATTCCGAAGGAACACGGGTTGGTGATTCAGTTGTTCATACACATACAAGAATACCAGATAAAGAACTAAACATTTATCCTGGTGCATACGTAATACCCAAAGAAGAACTGTCACTGTTTTATAGTTTATATTACGAAAGTATCTTTATTAAAAAACGTAAAGAATATTTGACTGAAAAACAATTAGAAAGTGGTGGTCCTATGGCAGTTGATTTCGACTTTAGGTATAATCACGATATTACTACTAGACAACATACTAGAGACAATGTTTGTGAAATGGTATGCGAATACGCCGAACAACTTAAGGAATGTTATTTAGTCCAACCTGAAGTACCATTTTCGATATATATATTCGAAAAGCCAAACGTAAATAGGTTAGCAGACGGATCCTTAACAAAAGACGGTATTCATATGATTATTGCATTACAAATCGATCATACTATGCAAACGATAATTCGTGAGAAAATGATTGAAAAATTACCCGATATTTGGGTATTTCCGCTGATTAACACGTGGGATTCAGTATTAGACGAAGGAATTAGTAAAGGTAAGACTAATTGGCAGCTATTTGGGTCAAGAAAACCAGGAAATGACGCTTATGAATTAACACATCATTATGTAATGAAATTAGATGGTTCAGATGGGCAATACAATATGGATGAAGAAGATGTAGCACATTTTGACTTGAAAAACAATTTCGCTAAATTATCAGTGCAATATGATAAACATCCTAAATTTGAGATTAACCCAAAAATACTCGATGAATATAACCGACGATTAGAAAATAAAGGTCAATCAAGAGGTGTAAAAAAAGCCTCTAGTAGAATACGAATGAATCTAATTGTAGAAGATGACAACGTAAACGAAGACGAAGACTTTATTTCAATAAATGACATTAAAGATAGTGAAACCTTAGAAAAGGCGGTGAATATAATGTTGAAACAATTTAAGTCAAATGAATATGAAATTATCGAAACTCATTATTTTACACAAGCATTACCGCCAAAGTATTATGACCCAGGATCACATTTATCAAATCGAATGGTAGCATTTGCTTTAAAACATACGGATGACAGACTCTTCTTATCTTGGGTTAAGCTGAGAAGTAAAGCATCTGATTTCGACTATAATAGTATACCTGAATTATATAGTTTATGGAAAAAATTTCACAAAACAAACCAAGATGGTATTAAAGTAACGCGCAAGTCTATAATGTACTGGGTTAGAAAGGACAATTTCGAAGAATACGAAAAAATAAAACAAAACACTATTGATTATTATTTGGAAAAAGCATTTGAAACCGGCACAGAATACGATATTGCTATGGTTTTAAAACAAATGTACAAAGATAAATACGTTTGCGTAAGTTACGATAAAAAAGGTATTTGGTACCAATTCAGAAATCATCGATGGGTAAGTGATAGAGGTTTATCACTGAGGTCGAAAATTTCCGAAGAATTGTATATTTTATTAGTTTCGAAAGTCGAACAAATGACCAAGGAGGTGTTTGAATATCAAGACGATGATGAACGAAAAGCATTTCTACAGAAAAAGATGAAAATAATCGGCGAATTGAGTATTAAAATGAAGCGAACATCGGATAAGGATCATATAATGCGAGAGGCTGCTGAAATATTTTATGATGGTGAATTTATCAGAAATATGGATACTAATAAAAATTTGATGTGTTTTAATAATGGTGTAGTGGATTTTGTTAACGAAACATTTAGAGAAGGTTATCCTGAAGATTATATTACGAAATCTACCAAAATAAATTATCTTTCATATGATGAAAATAAAAATAATGATGATTTCAAACAAATTGCTGCTGAAATAGAAGAATTTATGAATAAATTATTCCCTATAAAAGATTTGAATAGATATATGCGAGACCATCTAGCATCGTGTTTAATCGGCGCAAATAAAAACCAAACGTTTAATGTTTACCACGGTAGTGGTAGTAATGGTAAATCAATAATTGCTGATTTAATGGCTGTTACATTAGGCGAATATAAGGGTACTGTACCTATTACATTGGTTACCGATGTAAGAGGTAAAATTGGTGGAACTTCTGATGAAGTTCTTAAATTAAAAGGTGTCCGATATGCGGTTATGCAAGAGCCATCAAAAGGCGTAAAATTGAATGAAGGTATTATGAAGGAGCTTACTGGTGGTGATCCCATTCAAGCAAGAGGTTTGTATTCTGAATCGGAAATTTTCGAGCCACAGTTCAGTTTAGTTGTTTGCACCAATAATTTGTTTGATATTGAAAGTAATGACGATGGTACGTGGAGAAGAATCAGAAAGGTTGATTTCTTGTCTAAATTTATTGATGAAGGAGAAACATTTAATGATGAAACACCATATGTTTATAATAAAGATAAGAGTCTTAAAGATAAATTACCTTCCTTTGCACCAGTTTTCGCAAGTATGCTTGTAAAACGCGCTTTTGAGACGGGTGGTATTGTTGAAGATTGTGATACAGTATTAAATGCTTCGAATAAATACAGAAAGGGTCAAGACCACATCGCTGCATTTGTTAGCGATAAGGTAATGAAAACTGGAGATGAACGTCATAAAATTAAAAAGACTGAACTAAAGAAAGAATTTGATATGTGGTTCCAAGAAACCCAAGGTTCTAGAAAAGTGCCAAAGGGTGAAGAGTTATATGAATATATGAATAAGCGTTTTGGCGCGTGTAAAAGCACTGGATGGGTTGGTGTAAAAATAATATATCCTGAAGAAGAGGATACAATGGATAACTTTTAAAAAATACAACATAATAAAACAAAACATATCAAAATATGTGTAACTAAAATTATACATATTTTTACTCTTTACTCTTTACTAAAAATATTATTTAAAATTTTTTAATAGGTAATTTATCATCATTATATACATTTTTAGGTAATAAATCTAAACCGGTATTTGTTAAATATATAAATATACCCAAAATCCACGTAGAAAATAACGGAAGTGCAATAAAAAAAATTAATATAGCTATTTTAACAATAAACGTATATTGCGAAGGGTATATAAACACAAATATTCCAAAGCAAATCACACAAATAATGTATATACCTAATAAAAAATAATAATAGTAAAATTTTAAACTCTCTATTCCCTGATCCTCATAATAAGTTTTCCTTTCGTTCGTAAGAACGTCATTTGCTTGGTCTTTTAAGTCAATAGCTAACTTGGCATTTTCTGTCGAATATTTGCGTAATAATTCCACTGCATAATTATAACTCAACAAAATACCATCATAACTGCTTATTTGTGAACTAATTTTGTCAACTTCGTTATCAAAGGTTTCAGTGAATTTATCTGCAATAATTTGCGCTTTTTCCTCTAATTGACTATCGAGTAGTTCATTATATGCTGATGTGCCTTCGGTAAATTCTATATATTTTTTCTGTGCCACTTGTACAAGATGAGGTGCTCTTGCTAAATTTGTCTGAGAATCTAAGTATTTTTGCTTAAGTTTTTCTGCTTTTCTCTCTTTTTGACAATCAGAATTACATAATATTGTATCGGAAGCTTGTTCTAATAATGAATTTAATTGATTTATATCAAACGATTTGGTCATACTATAATATACAAATACTATAATATACAATTATAAGAATTTGTACAAATTTAATTTATTGTTATTTGTTTTTGATTTGTTTTATATTTGGTTACATCTTTGAATTATTGATAAAACTTTTGGACATTGGTGCTTGTATATTTGTGGACATATTGTAATCATCTTTATATTTGCCTATTTGTTTTTTAGTCAAAACCTTGTTTATCATTTCATTTTGATTTACGAACGTTTCAGTTGTTGTCGCATCATTTATAGCAGCAATACATTGACCTATTGTTGAATCCCACGATAGACCCTCAGAACAGCAATTTTCACCAATACAGGTTGAAGAAATATTGGATTTCCAAGGGTCGCTAGAAGTAGTTGTAGAAGTTGCTTTTGGAAGAGCACTAGCGTTCATAGGCCAGCTATATTCTTGATAATTCATATTATCACGTAGTATAATTGATGCGTAACGTCTCCAAAAAAAGAAAGCACCTATCAAAGAAATTATTACAATCAAAGTGTAATAAATAGAATTTGGTAAAAACCCTTTATTATTTAAAATCGCTAAAAGAGTAATTGGTACTAGAGTGAAAATGATGATTTTCATAAGTTGTGAATGCTCAACATATTTATCACTATAGTAGTTATTAATTTCAACTAGCCGAATTTTATTATTTCTCTCTGCCTCTAAAGCTTCTAACCGGCGTTTCGATTGATTTAATTCATTTTCAACAATATGAATAGCAGTTGTTTGTTCTTGTAATGTTCCAACGGATGAAGACAACGCATTTTGAAAAAAACTATTAACACCGCTTAATGTTTGATATAAATTTATACGCATATTTGAAATTTGGTTTATTTTTTCAATAATTTTTTCTTGTTCTTGCGATGTTAAAGTACTATTTGTTTCTAAATTATTAAATAATTGTTGTTCCATTTGTTGTAATAATTGGATATCAGTAATTAATTGTTCATTATTTTGTGAAATATTATTTGGATCATCAGACATATTATATAAATTATGACAAGATAATTATATAATAAATTTTTTTTATTTTTTATTTTTTTATAATATTCATTGCTACCAATACCGTTCCGGTTGCTAGAATAGTCCAAAATAAGTAATCGTAATTCTTTTGCAATACGGTAATATCACTATCGTTTAAAATATTTTCAACATTTGTTCCAAAGTTGTTAATTTTATGGTTTACTGTTTTAATTTCATTTAAATAATTCTGAATTCCAGTTATATTTGCTTTAGATTGATCTTGCACTTCTTTCACTCCGGCATTATAATTTCCGGTATAGCTCGTAATTTGACTCGATAATAAATTCATTTTATTTTGTAGTTGGGATAACAATTCTTTTTGTACAGCAGTTGCATTTTTTAGTCCGTCATTATTTGCGGGATTATCAGTATAAATATAATTATCATATGTATTAGAGTCAATGTTTGCTTGATCTATATCTGTACTATCCGGCACATCATTTACATCCACAATATCATCCGTCCCTGTAGTGAAACTTTCTTTCACGATTGTTTTATTATTGATATTATTCGCGGCAGAGTTTTTATTTTGTGGATACGCGTGTAAGACAGCATCCTGGTCCACATATGCGACTTTTGATAAATCGGATAAATTGCCTGATTTACCTATATCATATAATGCATTTCCGGATATACCTGCCCCATAATTCCCATCAGACATTTTTTTACAGTTTGTTGTTTGTGTAAAGGTGTATAATACTAGATTACCGTCTGACTGCATAATTAAGGCGATGTTACCGTTGGTCGACCCAATAAAATCTCCAGCCGCTAATGTTGAACCACTTGCCACCCAGTTTTTGCCATATTTACCATTTATAGCGGCAAACATTGGATTCGGATCCTGTTGTTTTTTATTTGTTCCCGAACACCAAATCAATCCTTGATTATCAGAAGGCCCTGTTCCGTTATATATACACATATTACCATTGTCTTGTAAAATTAAAAAACAGTTACCTAGCGTATTTAAATTATCCGTCGCGTATATAGAAGCAGCACCACTGCCCCCGGTAGTTTGATTTTTACATTTTTGTGATAAACCGTCTGATTTGGCAGTGTCTAAATCATTATAACCCAAGCAACGTTTAACATTTGTACCTCTATTATTACCGCCAACGCCAAAATACTGGTAACCTTTATTTGTTGCCAAATCCTGGCACTGTTCAAAAGTTAAAGTGTATCGATCGGCTATTTCATTATCCTTTGAATCATTATCAAGTTTATAGCAACCAATATAAGGGTTTGGTTGAGATTTTACACTGTCAGGTACTGGAGTTGTAAATATAGTTGATCCTGCAGAATTATTTACTACCAAGGTTCCATCGCCATTTAACATTGCAACAGAACCTTGGTTATCACCTATAGTTTCGGACGACCATAATGCGGTTTGTCCGTTTATAATAAAACTATTGCCTAAACTCGTAGCAGTTGTTTTATTATTACCGGCCGCACAATATCCCTTTGAGGTTGAATAGTCAACACCTTGTAAGGCAAAATAACGATAACCACCATTAATAGCAGCATCTTTGCATTGGTCGTATGTGTATGAACCGGCGGTAGCTGTACTACCAGGCGAACCACCTAAAAAGGTCATTAACGGACTTGTAGAACTATCGGCGTAACAACCCATATAGGAAACAGTAGGGTTACTAATTAACTTATTGACAAATACATTCGAACCTTCATTGCCACAACTTTGACCAGCTACCATAGGGGTACCCACAATTAAAGGTGGGATGCTTGAAATCGTAGAACCAATTGTATTCATATCACCCTCGCCATTTATAGCCATATATGCAGTGTTTGGGCAGCCGTTTTGTCCTGCGGTAGAAGTGAATGTATTTTCGTCGGGATATAATTTAAATACACCTTTTTGGGTTACATAACCACAGGAACCATTTGGTAAACAAACATTTTTACCTAAATATGGATTTGTAGGATTTACTCTATCTAAATAATTAGTTGTTGTGTTCTTAATTTTTTTTACCAAATTGCCATATTCATTTATTGTGTTTTGATATTCTTGTTTTAAATTATCAACTATTGCTTGTTGACTAGAAAAATTGTTTTTATTTAAAACAGTATTGGTTTGATTTGTTAAACTATTTGCGTTTAATTCAGGAGATCCGTTTTGGAACCCTTCTTTGGAATTTACATTTTCAATTCTTTTTTCTAAATTCTTAACAATTTTGTTTTGGTAGTATTTAAATTTCTCTCCTTGATGTAAAGCAGGTGAATTCTCTAGAAATTTTTTTGGCACCTTGTACTGAGAAACGCTTTTATTAGATGGTGTTGAGTTTGTTAAATTATTTAATTTTGAAAATATATTATTTATTATACCTGACATTAATATATTGCTATACAAAAATATAATACAATAAATACAATAATTACAATAAATACAATAATTACAATAAATATCAATACATTTATTATAATAAAAATCTATAAAACCATGTAACCTAAATGCCCTAATAATAATACCTGTTTACTAAAAAATGTATAATTAGAATGATTATGATTATTCCAAAAACGACATAATACGGGTTTGAACTACTAACGCCGCTAGTTTGCGATGTTATTCTCACCAAATTTTGGTTACTTGAATACTTAACCAAAAAATAAATACTTATAATAGCAAAAACAAATAATAAAACATATGAATAATAGTTTTGACTAATTTTAACATTTCCTTCATTTTGTTGTTCGTCTAAAGTTTGATATTCATTCATCAATTGTGCAATTTTTGTTCTATCAGCAATTAATATGTTATATTTATCTATTAAATCGGAATTCTGTACTTGACTTTCTTGTAAATTTGAGTCATATAAAGGCTGTCCTTCTTTTTTCTTTGATAATATTTGCTCGTTAATATCCGTAAGTTGTTCATTTATGTCTTGAACAATAGAAAGTAAATTTTGCGCCTTATTTACAATTGCATAATCACCGTCTTTGCCTACAGCGATCTTCGAAATACCACTTCTAAGCCAACACATTGGCTGCTCATAATCGGTTGAATTATAAGTAGCTCCTGTGCATCCATCGGTGTTAATACAAGAAGCCTTACATTCACTTAGACTATTAGAAATATTTTGCGAGATACCGTTTGTACCCCAATATGCCGATCCTTGAATTGTCATCATTGAACGCGTACTACTATTATCAACAGCCTCTTCATTTACGTAATTAATATAATTTAATGCTGCTTGTTGATATTCAATGAGTAAAGTCTGATATTTTTTAGTTAAAGTTTCTAAATCTAATACAATTGAATTGCTTTTTTCATAGGTATTTTTGTTGTGAGATTTTGGTGTATCCATTTATATAATATAAGAAAACTTATTCGCTTTCTTAAGTTATTAGAAACAACTCGAACATTATAATCAAAATAAAATCAAAATAAAATTAAATTATTTAACAATGGGAATAGGATTTGGTGCTTTATATATTTTGGCAATCGTACTTCCAACCACCAAAATACTCAAAAACAACGCCCAATTACGTAAATAGCCATTCTCATACATTTTTTTGTAATCAGTTATCATTTCGAAAGCCGCATTATTTTTATGTTCAACAATACCCAATTTTTTTTTCAGTTGCATATTTTTATCTTTTTCATTTTTAATTAATGTATCAATGCTTGAAAAATCACTATTCAGTTTGTCTATATTACTTTGAACATCGTTTGATAATGCGAATAACTCACTGTTTACAGTGTTTAAATTACTTTTGATATTTTGAAATAGTTGCTGGTATTCAGGATATTCGGGATTTTTATTATAAAATACGTAATATTTTTTAAAGTCTTCTAAAATCGAAGGTAATTGTGATTGCAATGTTTCTAGTTTCTGCGTAAATTGTTCGGTTTTTGTATGATTAATTGTATTTTCATTATTGTTGAATAAGTCCATTAATATATAGTAATAAAATATATATAGTAATAAAATATATTGCACATGTATCTAAAACTCCATATTTTCATCAAAG
>JACCDM010125330.1_pt1 | contig 12122 bp, 13 predicted proteins | sample 7445851 | NCBI WGS metagenome assembly JACCDM01 (sample SAMN15323438, study PRJNA562643) | freshwater metagenome | isolation source: river surface water | place: USA:Blue River Watershed | collected 2017-08-16
GATGCAGAAGATCGCTACGTGGTTCATCTACTCGGAGCCATTCCACACCGACTCGAGGGTTTGAAAATTGTTGTCGACTGCGCCCACGGCGCAGCTTCCGGAGTTTCGCCTCAGGCATTTGCAGATGCAGGTGCAAAGGTAATTGTGATTGGTGCAGATCCTGACGGACACAACATTAATCTTGGTTGTGGTTCTACACATCTATCCGCTTTACAATCTGCAGTTCTCGAACATGGCGCAGACCTCGGCGTTGCTCACGATGGCGATGCCGATCGTTGCCTAGCCGTGGACCACAACGGAAAGATTGTCGACGGCGATGAAATCATGGCGATACTTGCGCTCTCATTGAAAGAACGCGGACAGCTTGCTCGCAACACTCTCGTTGCCACCGTAATGTCTAACCTCGGTTTGAAAATTGCAATGAAGAATGCCGGTATAGAAATGATTGAAACCGGAGTTGGCGACCGCTATGTGCTCGAGGCCATGCGAGAGGGTAGCTACTCACTCGGAGGCGAGCAGTCTGGCCACGTCATCTTCTCTCGTTTCGCCACCACTGGCGACGGCATTCTCACCGGGCTAAAACTAGCCGCAGAAGTTGCTCGCACCGGCAAGCCGCTAGCCGAACTCGCCAAGGTGATGACCATCCTTCCTCAGGTCTTGGTCAACGTAAAAGGGGTAGACAAATCTAAGGTCGACTCTAACCAGGCTCTCCAGGATGTGGTCAAGCAAGCAGAGGCAGAACTTCAAGGCACTGGTCGGGTGTTACTTAGAGCTTCGGGTACCGAGCCTCTGGTGCGCGTGATGGTTGAGGCTGCCGACGAGGGCACGGCTCAGGGCTGGGCAGATCGCATCGCTCGCGTAGTAGAGCGCGAACTGGCACTTTAATTCCTTAAACAAAAGTGGGCCGCCTTTCGGCGACCCACTTTTGCTTCAAAGGAGGACGGGCTTATGCGTCCTTGAATTCGGTCTTTGCGAATTCTTTGTCGTCCTCTGCCGACTTGATTCGCGCAATCGAGAAGATCACCAGACCAAATAGACACTTGGCCAAGATATCCGCGATGCTGTAGCCAACTTCGCGAGCCACAAACTGGTTGGCATCGAATCCGGTGCTTCCCATCGCCAAGATGAAGGTGATTGGGTATACGCCCCAGGTTGCGATTAGCAAGATTCGAAGAAGCTTTACCTTCTTTTGTACTTCAGCGGACTGACGAGACAAACTCTTGCCGAGCTCGATGAAGAGTACGTAAAGAATGTAAAGGAATGGAAGTGTTGAGAGTAGACCCCATACGCTGTTGTCGAACCATAGGTTCAACTTTGCGTCGCCTGGGTAACCCAAGATGATCATCAACGCAGCAGCTGGTACCAAGCGGTTGAGGATTGAGCGCTGTGCGGCTTTTGCCAAGGCAAGTACAGCTACGAGTTCGACTAGTAGCAACGGCACTGTTAGTAGCCAGTCGACGTAACGATAACCGACGTTGTAGGCGTCTGGGTTGTTTTCAGCCATGCCCGCGAATGCGTGGTTGAAGTTATCGAACATTCTGAAGTAGTGATAGGTAGCAATAGCGGTTACGGTTCCGGAAACCATTACTGCCATGCGGTAACGAGGAGCTACGCGCTCGCGGGCTACGAAGAGGAAAACCGAGGTAAATAGCATCGATGCTAGGCCCAAGGACAAAACGTTATAAACAATATTGAACTGTCCGTTGGAAAGTGTTTCTGACAGGGTGTTCATTTAAAGCCTTTCAATTGATTAACTTCTTAGAAAGTCATCGTCTTTAATCGTCGATGGTGCCTAGGTGAAGCACCTGGCGATCTCCATACGAGTGGCTCAACTCAATACAACCGAAATGAAGTCTGGGAATTTCCTGAAAATGTAACGTTTAGATAACGGTGAAGGCTAGCTTTTTCTGAGCAAAACCGACTCGACGGCGTGTTCTTTGCCCTTTCGAAGCACCAGAGTGGCGCGCGACTTGGTCGGTTGAATGTTTTCAATCAGGTTTGGCAGGTTGATGGTTCGCCAGATTTCATTGGCCCGCTCAAGGGCTGCTTCGTATGGCATTTCGGCGTATTTATGGAAGTAAGACTTTGGGTTGGTGAAGGCACCCTCGCGAAGTTGTTCGAAGCGATTGAGGAACCACTCGGTGATGTTCTCCACTTCGGCGTCGACATAGATTTTGAAGTCGAAGTAGTCGCTCAGGGCCACGTCTTGGGTTTGACCCGGTGACTGCAAAACGTTCAGCCCTTCGATGATCACCACATCTGGTGATTCGATTACTACTTCTTCGTTGGGCACTATGTCATAGCTGAGGTGAGAGTAAACGGGCGCAGTTACTTTCGCCGCACCCGACTTAATATCGGCGACAAACTTTAGTAGAGCCAGTCGGTCGTAACTCTCAGGGAAACCCTTGCGATGCATGAGATTGCGTTTTTCGAGTTCTGCGTTTGGGTAGAGAAAACCATCTGTGGTGATTAGGGCAACTCTCGGGGTGGTCTGCCAGCGGGACAACATTTCTTTTAGCAGACGGGAGACCGTGCTCTTTCCGACTGCAACAGAACCGGCGACTCCGATAATAAAAGGCGTGCGTTTGGCTCGCTCGCCCAAGAAGTTTGAAGTAACGTCATGAAGTTTTTGGGCCTCGGTCACGTAAAGGTTAAGTAGACGACTCAGCGGCAGGTAAACATCGGTCACTTCTTTGAGGTCAAGGAAGTCGCCGAGACCTCGGATTTGGGTGATTTCGGCCTCGGTGAGGGGAAGTTCGGTATTTTTGCCGAGTGCGGCCCAATCTGAGCGAGATATCTCGACGAATGGGCTAAGTGGGCTCACTTTAGCCATTCTGCCGTAAATTAGTAGTCATGTGCGGAATCGTGGGTTATGTAGGCCCAAAGGCCACCCTCGACGTTCTAATCGGGGGACTTCGTCGCCTCGAATACCGCGGCTATGACTCGGCCGGCGTCTCGGTAATCACCTCCGCTGGTCACCTCGAAACGCGCAAAAAAGCCGGCAAACTAACCAACCTGGTTGGCGAGATTGAAGCTCATCCGGTGCCCGAGTCGCACATTGGAATCGGTCACACCCGTTGGGCTACACACGGAGCCGCAACCGACGGCAATGCTCACCCGCATCTTGGTGGGCCAGAAAATAAACTTTCGCTGATTCACAACGGCATCATTGAAAACTTTGCCGAGCTCAAAGCTGAGCTTCTAGCTGCCGGGGCTCGCTTTGCATCGGAGACCGACAGCGAAGTGGCGGCCCACCTAATTGCGGCCGAGTACTCGAAGTCAGGCGATCTGCCGACAGCTTTTGCTGCGGTGGTAAATCGACTACACGGAGCTTTCACCATTTTGGTGATTCACGAAGACCAGCCGGATGTAGTTTTGGCAGCACGTCGTAACGCTCCATTGGTAATCGGTTTGGGCGACGGCGAAAACTTCTTGGGTTCAGACGTGGCCGCGTTCGTGGAGCACACCAAACGAGCAATTTCGGTTGGTCAGGATGAGATTGTAATTCTGCGAGCAGGTTCGGTTGAGGTAAGAACTTTTGGCGGAGCAAAGATTACCCCCGAAGAATTCACCGTTGACTGGGACGCATCTGCGGCTTCAAAGGGCGGTTGGTCTTCTTTCATGGCGAAAGAAATTGCAGATCAGCCTCAGGCTGTTGCCGATACTTTGATGGGTCGTTTGAATTCTGATGGATCGGTGCGCCTTGCAGAGATAGATGGCCTAACAGCGGACGACATCAAGAAGCTAGAGCGAATAATCATTGTTGCCTGCGGCACTGCAAGTTACGCCGGCGACATCGCAAAGTATGGAATTGAAAAGTGGTCGCGCATTCCAACTCAGGTTGAGTTGTCGCATGAGTTCCGTTATCGCAATCCGATTATTTCGAAGAACACACTCGTGGTTGCTATTTCGCAGTCTGGCGAAACCATGGACACTCTCATGGCCACGCGTTACGCGAAGGAACTTGGCGCCAAGGTTTTGGCAATCTGTAACACCCAGGGTGCGACCCTGGCTCGAGAGTCGGATGCTGTGATTTACACACACGCGGGGCCAGAAGTGGCAGTGGCATCGACCAAGGCACTTACCGCTCAGATCACCGCCGGTTACCTGCTTGGCCTGTTTCTGGCCAGCGTTCGTGGGCAGGTGGCAGAGGCCGAACTGCAAGCGATTGGGCTGGACCTATTGAAGATGCCTGGCCGTGTAGCCGAAGTGCTGGCCAATTTGAAGCAGGCAGAAGACCTCGGCACCAAGATGGCCTCGGCTAAGTCGGTCTTGTTCCTCGGCCGTAATGTTGGCTTCCCGGTGGCCATGGAGGGCGCGCTAAAACTCAAAGAGCTTGCCTACATTCACGCCGAAGGTTTTGCCGCGGGTGAGTTGAAGCATGGACCAATTGCTCTGATTGAAGAAGGTCAGCCGGTAATCGTGATAGTGCCATCGCCACGCGATGAAGAAAGCTTGCACCCGAAGGTTATTTCAAACATTCAGGAGATTCGCGCTCGCGGAGCAAAGGTAATTGCAATTGCAGAAGAAGGCGACCAGCAGGTTGGTGACTACGCTGAGCACGTAATTTTTGTTCCACAGAGCGAAAGCATTCTCGCACCTATTCTCACGGTGATTCCATTGCAGGCATTCGCCCTTGCTCTTTCTACTGCAAAGGGACTCGATGTCGACCAGCCGCGTAACTTGGCTAAGTCGGTAACGGTCGAGTAGCAAAATGATTATCGGTGTTGGAGTCGATTTGGTTGACATCAACCGTTTCGAAGCTCACCTGGAAAAAACTCCGGGCCTCAAAGAAAAAATCTTTCACGCAGACGAAAGAGAAGTGTCAATCAAAACTTTAGCTGGTCGTTTTGCCGCCAAGGAAGCACTGGTTAAAGCGTTTGGTGGTTCGCTCGGTATGCACTGGCACGATGTGCGTGTTTCAAAAGACGAGCAAGGCAAGCCGGAGATTTCACTTTTCGATGCAACTGCAGATTTAGCAGCGCAAAAGGGCATAGCCAATTTGCACCTTTCTATCTCGCACGACGGTGGCATGGCCACGGCTTTCGTGATTGCCGAGGGTGGCGACTAATGCGCGAGCTGATTATTGATCTAGATGCCATCGCTGCAAACTTTCACACCATGAAAAACCGAGCCGGCGGGGCAAAGGTTATGGCTGTAGTAAAGGCCAATGCCTACGGACACGGCATGGTCGAGGTTGCGCTCAAGCTCGAGGCCGAGAAGGTCGATTACTTTGGCGTTGCCGATGTTGACGAAGCACTTGAGCTTCGCGAATACGGAATAGAGACACCGATTTTGGCCTGGTTGCATGACCCGGACGACCGCTTCGTTGAAGCCCTAGACAACAACATCGACCTCGGAGTGGCCAACATAGAGCAGCTACAACGCATTGCCGATGCCGCTCGCCTCACCGATTTCACAGCCCGGTTACACCTCAAGGTGGATACCGGATTGAGCCGCAACGGCGCGACGATGCATGAGTGGCCGCTTCTGCTTAGCGCCACGAAGGAATTGATTGAAGCCGGTTTGGTAGAAGTTATCGGGGTTTTTAGTCATCTATCATCCACAGGTGAGGCAGAAGACCGTGAGCAAATTGCCAAATTCAATCAGGCGGTGCAGCAGGTGCGTGATGCTGGCATTGACTTTGAGCTGCGTCACCTAACCGCGTCCGATGGTTCATTGAGCTATCCAGAGGCTCACTACGAGATGGTGCGAATCGGTGTGGCTCTCTACGGGCTTTCACCATTTACTGATCACCACAGCGCCGAATATAATCTTCGCCCGGCGATGACCGCTATCGCACGTATCACTCAGGTTAAGCGGGTTGAGGCCGGCACCGGAATTTCCTACGGATATTTAGCCAGAGCGCAAAAGCAATCGACCCTTGCCCTGGTGCCAGTGGGTTACTACGAAGGTCTACCAAGAAATGCCACAGGCAAGCACGAGGTTTCAATCAATGGCAAGCGTTACAAAATTGAATCTCGCATTGCGATGGATCAGTTTGTGATTAATGTTGGCGACGACGAAGTTTCTCCAGGCGACGAGGTAATTATTTTTGGCGACCCGGTAGCAGGTGTTTCGAGTGCAGATGATCTTGCAGCTGCCTGCGACACCATCAATTATGAAATCGTTACTCGCATGGGCGGGCGATTCAAGCGAAACTATTTGGGCTCAGTCGAATGACTCACTTGCAAGTGCGCGATGCAGATGAAATGCACGCGCTTGGAATTCGCATTGGCAAACAACTTCGTGCCGGAGACCTGGTTGTGCTGGTCGGGCCACTGGGTGCTGGTAAAACTACGCTGACCAGAGGTGTGGGCGAAGCTCTTGGCGCAATCGGAAACGTTTCGTCACCAACTTTTCTGATTGCCCGCACACACAAACGCGAAAATGGTGCGGCTCCAATGGTGCATGTGGATGCCTATCGTCTTGGCTCTGCAGACGAACTTGACGATCTTGATATTGACTTTCCCAACAGCATCGTTTTGGTGGAGTGGGGAAAGGGCATGCTAGACGGCATTAGCGAAAACCTGCTCGAGGTAGAAATTGTTCGTGATCACACCGGCGAATCGGAGACTCGTGAAGTCACCATTACCGGAAGCGGAGAGCGGTGGACTGGGGTGACTTTCTGATGGGGGCAACCCTGGCTATCGACACCTCAGCAGGAACCACTGTTGCCCTGGTTCGCAATGGACAGGTGATTGCCGAGTCGCACCACGATAACACCATGGGTCACGCCGAGACCATCGCCGTTGCGATAGCCGAAGTTCTGTCCGCCGCGCCAGGGGTAGGCGTTAATTCCGTGGTGGTAGGACGAGGTCCGGCGCCATTTACCGGCCTGCGAGTTGGCATCGCCGCGGCCATGATGTTTTCCGAAGGCGCCAAAGCGCAGCTATCTGGGGTGATTAGTCACGATGCAATTGCACTTCTTGAATTGCAGGAAAACTCAGCCATCGATTCATCCACTCCGCTACTGGTGGTCACCGATGCCAGGCGCAAAGAGGTTTACTATTCCCTTTACTCAGGACTTAACACTCATGGTGTTCCAGTTCGGATTGATGGACCCGCGGTTATCAAGCCGGCGTTATTAGAAGAACTACTCGTCGATAAAAACATCACCGCTGTTACCGCGACTAAGGCAGTTACTGCAGTAGCCATTGCAAAATTAGCAGAGGCGCAACTGCGCGAAGGAACTTTGAGTCATGATGTGACCGCGCTGTATTTGCGTCAGCCCGATGCGGTTGAAGGACAATTTGGCAAGAAGGTTAGCGGATGAGCAAGCCCTGGGCAATTCGCATAGCCGAAGAAAGTGATCTCGATGCAATCATGCAAATCGAGCATGAATGCTTTGGAAGTGATGCCTGGTCTGCAGATGGAATGTTTGAGGAACTAACCGGTGCAGAAAAGTATTACCTCGTTGCCTACCAGGGTGAATCACTCATTGCCTATGCGGGTCTAAATAAACTTCCGACTGTGCACCAGGCCGAGGTTCAGACCATCGCGGTAAAACCAAGTGCGCGGGGAAGTGGACTTGGAAGAGATTTAATGCATCATCTTTTGCAAGAAGCAATCCGAAGTTCTTGCCTTGATGTTTTTCTTGAAGTTCGCGCCGATAATCCGGTAGCCCAACAGCTTTACCGAAGCCTCGGTTTCGAACAAATTGACATTCGCAAGCGTTATTACCAACCTGATGGCGTTGATGCCATCGTCATGCGTGCTCAATTGAGCTCAGAGCCTATGCGCGAACCTTTAGTGCTCGGGATTGAATCATCCTGCGATGAAACCGGAGTTGGTATCGTTCGCGGAAATACACTGCTGGCCAATGTAATTTCATCGTCGATGGATCAGCACGCTCGCTTCGGCGGGGTGGTGCCCGAGGTAGCCGCCCGCGCCCACCTGGAGGCGTTGCTGCCAACACTGCACGAGGCACTGGCCAAGGCCAAGGTATCGCTCGACGAAATAGACGCGGTTGCGGTGGCCAACGGCCCTGGGCTAGCCGGAGCGCTAATGGTTGGCGTTGGAGCGGCTAAGTCGCTCGCCGTCGCCCTCAACAAGCCGGTTTACGCGGTCAACCATTTGGTTGGTCACGTTGGAGTCGACATCTTGGAGCGCGGTGAACTCGAGACTCCCACGATTGCGCTTTTGGTCAGCGGAGGCCACACCTCGTTGCTGCTGGTGCGCGATCTGCTCGACGATGTCGAATTGATTGGCGAAACCATCGATGATGCTGCCGGTGAGGCATTTGACAAGGTAGCCCGGGTGCTCGGGTTGAAATATCCTGGTGGACCAGAAATCGATAGGGCAGCTGCCGAGGGCGACCCAAATGCAATTCGTTTTCCACGCGGATTGATGCTGCCTAAAGATATGGAAAAGCATCGCTACGATTTTTCTTTCAGTGGACTCAAAACTGCTGTGGCTCGGCACGTTGAGGTTCTCAACACCAAGGGCTTAGATGTTCCAATCTCAGATGTGGCAGCTAGTTTTCGCGAGGCAGTGGTCGATGTTCTCGTTACCAAAGCAATCAATGCCTGCGTTGATCACAACGTGCCAAGGTTGCTTCTCGGTGGTGGAGTTATTGCTAACCGGCGTCTTCGTGAAGTTGCTCAGCAGCGGTGTGATGAAAAAGGAATCGAACTACGAATTCCTGCCCTTTCGCTTTGCACCGATAACGGCGCAATGATTGCGGCCATTGGGGCCCAGTTGGTCATGGCTGGAAGAAAACCTTCCGGACTTTCTTTTGGGGCCGACTCAACCCTGCCGGTAACCACAGTTCAGACTCATTAAATTGCCAGCCCTTTCACAGGTTCTGATGGTGTTGTTTGAATATGGCAAAAAACGAAGCAACCACGGTTGCACCTAAAAAGCATTTTGATTTCACTTCTCTAAACACGCTGTCGGTGGTTTCTCTCGCCACCGCAGTCACCGGTTTCGGTGCCCTGGCCGCAATTATCACCGGCCACATCTCTCTGGCACAGCTCAAAGACTCTGGTCAGAGTGGACGCGCGTTGGCCATCGCCGGCTTGGTTGTTGGTTACGCCACAATCGGTTTCTGGATTATTGCCGGAATCGGAATGACCTTCCTGCGCCTGAAATACGGCTTCGACGGCCCAATGGGCCCTCGCGGCGGAATGATGGATGGCCGCTGGGGCAGAGACTAAATCGGCTGGGCAACCAGCACTCGGTGAGCGTCGCCAATTCTCGTAACCACGAGAGTGGCGGCGTTTTCACCTTTAAGCTGCAGTTCTTTTCGAAGCTCCTCGGGCACGATGTCGGCACCGCGTTTTTTGATCTCAAGAGTGCCGATGTTTCGTTCGCGCAGGTAGGCCTTAAGTTTTTTACGATCAAATGCCATCTCATCGAGCACTCGGAAACCTCGAATGAAAGGTGATGAGATTATGTTTTCACTAGAAAGATAGGCAATTTGCGGTGCAATCAAAGTTGCACCTATTTGTTCGGCTAATTCGGCAATCAGGTGCGAGCGAACCACTGAGTTATCTGGTTCGTATAAAAATTCTTTGAGTTCAGCAACCGGGGCAGATTCACTCGTGAGGTTTTCTGATACCAGCTCATGTCGGCCATCTTTATTTATCAGCGTTGCGGCACGGGCAACTTTTGGCCTGCGCACTTCGTTGAACCAAAGTGAAAGTTCCACTAAGTCGCCATCGATGGATAACCACTGGGCTTCGGCTTCTTGGGGTATGGCTTCGTGCGGGTGTCCGGGGCCAAGCTTGATGCCGGCCGGTTTGGTGCGAGCCTGTTCAACTACCCAGTCAAAGTTTGGTGCGAAGTCACTTGGATCAAATTTGCGACTGGCTCGTTCGGTTTTGCCGCCGAGCTCGCGACGAGCAGGGTCAAAGAACAAGGATTCAAACTGAAACATGTCGAGTGTGGTGACATCTGCGTGAGTCACTTCGACATCATCGAATGCACCCAGATTGAATGTAGCCAGTGCTGCAGTAACTTCATCTATTTCGAATGCTTTGACCTTGAGGTCGACCGATGCAAAAGCGAGAGACTCGGCACCGATGCCGCAGCCCAAGTCCGCAACCTCGGAAACCTTGGCTCCACGAAAGCGGCCGGCGTGCAGCGCTGCCGCTTGCAGACGGGATGCCTGTTCTAGGCCTGCCTCGGTGAATAACAGGCCATCGGTGAAGTCGCCGAACTTCTTGCGGGCGCGTCTTCGCAGCTTGGCCTGGGTAAGAACCGCTGCCACCAGTGAGGGGTGGTATCCCTCGGCTCGAAGGCTACTGACTAGCTTGACCACATCGGCCTTGGCATCGAGATCCCCAATTGAACCCAGCAGCATGAGTGCCTCAGGGGCGAGGAGGTGGATTAGTTCGTCGCGCTGCATTGAAACAGGCTAATCGACACCCGTGGTGCTAGCACTCTCCTTGACCGAGTGCTAGACCATGAATTAGAGTTTCTAGGTAGCCAAAACGGCTAACTAACACTGTTGATTCTTAGTAGAAGAGGTCATTATGTCGGTTTCAATCAAGCCGCTTGAAGATCGAATTGTTGTTCGCCCAGTTGAGGCTGAGCAGGTAACCGCATCAGGTCTGGTCATTCCAGACACCGCTAAGGAGCGCCCTCAGGAGGCAGAAGTAATTGCTGTCGGCCCAGGTCGCGTAGACGACCACGGTAACCGAGTGCCAGTCGACGTAAAGGTTGGCGACAAGGTGATTTTCTCAAAGTACGGCGGCACCGAGCTTAAGTACAACGGCGAGGAGTTCCTAGTACTCTCAGCACGCGACGTGCTGGCTATCGTCGAACGCTAGACTCAAAACATGAATAACCCCGAGCATAATTACGCTCGGGGTTTTTTCTTTGGCTTAACCGCATACATAATTTGGGGCGGATTCCCAATCATCATTTCGGCTCTCGGATTTGCTTCGCCGTTTGAAATTATTTCTTGGAGAATCGTATTTGGTTTTCTCACGGGAATTCTCTTAGTTGCCTACACAAAGTCTTTTGGCCAGATCCTCGAAGTTTTCAAAAATAGGAACACACTGAAATGGGTACTGACCAGCACATTCTTGATTTTTCTAAACTGGTCAATCTACGTTGTTGCGGTTTCATCTCATCAAGTTGTTGAAGCTTCACTCGGATATTTCATCAACCCACTAATCACAATTTTGCTTGCGGTGGTTTTCTTAAAAGAAAAACTGGGTAAAGCGCAGTGGGTTGCAGTTGGATTTGGAACGCTGGCAGTGTTAGTTCTGAGCTTTGATTACGGTCGGCTGCCTTGGATTGCCCTGAGCCTGGCGGCAACATTCGGAGTCTATGGATTAGCAAAAAACAAAATGGGCGGAAAAGTCACTCCGCTCACAAGTTTTGTAGTTGAAGCAGGCTTGGTTGTGCCAATCGGAATATTCCAGTTGGTGCTCGTGGACTTAATTGGTGGCGGATTAATGTTTGCCAGCCAAGGCTTCGCCGGTAGTTTTGGTTTGGCTTTTTATGGAGTGCTCACGGCCATACCGTTGATCCTCTTTGGCACCGCGGCTAAATACGTTCCGCTTAGGTACATCGGTTTTATGCAGTACATCAGCCCAATTCTTCAGTTCCTAGTTGGCATTCTCTACCTAAATGAACCGATGCCGGCAGCTCGATGGTTCGGCTTTGTTTTGGTCTGGTGCGGCCTCGCGGTGTTGATATTTAGCGCAATTAGAGACAGTCGAAACCAGATTGTTATCAATCGGGAATCACTGTAATAACAAGGGGAATATCGCCACGCGATACCCGGTATTTCCCTTTCTTACCCACCCGTTTATAAGTCTGAAACATACCGCCGATAGAATTTTTCAGCGGCAGAGACATGGATGTCCTGTCCTTTCGAATATCAAGGAGCTACATTAATGAGCACTTTCTCAAAGAAGAAGGCCTCGGCGGCAGTTGCACTAGTTGCAGCAACCGCACTTGCGCTTTCTGGCTGTGCATCAAACAGCAGCGAATTCGCCGCAGGCGATGGCGTTGTTAAGTTTGCTGGAATTATTCCACTAACTGGTGCATTGGCTTTCCTTTCACCTCCTGAAATTGCTGGTGCTGAACTTGCAATCCAGGACATCAACGCAGCTGGTGGAGTACTAGGTCAGCCTGTTACTTGGACCGTTGAAGACTCTTCAGAC
>JACCDM010915623.1_pt1 | contig 12117 bp, 12 predicted proteins | sample 7445851 | NCBI WGS metagenome assembly JACCDM01 (sample SAMN15323438, study PRJNA562643) | freshwater metagenome | isolation source: river surface water | place: USA:Blue River Watershed | collected 2017-08-16
AGCAAATAAAACAAAAATTACCCCGAGGGCAGCAAGCGGAGAGCCTAAAATAGGTATTTCTATGGATATGATTGGAACGGCTAAATTGCCCTTTTTCGCCTCGTTTTGGGAGGGGGCAAGACTAACTGGCCTTACTACCAAAAGTACGGCTGTGAGCCTGTTTTCACTCGTTTTTGACGCTATTAAGGGGCGGGGTAGTCTAGATGGGGTTGCTGGCCCCGTAGGCATGGTGGGTATAGTTGGAGATGCTTATGGATTCGGTCTAGCTTACCTTATGTCTTTTGCTGCACTGATATCTATAAATTTGGGAATCATCAACCTCTTGCCATTTCCAGCGCTCGATGGTGGTCGGCTTTTCTTCTTGCTCATAGAAAAGATAAAAGGTTCGCGGATAAAACCCAATATAGCAAACACCGCAAACGCAGTTGGTTTTTCTATTTTGATTTTACTAATGATTTTTATCACCTATCACGATATAGTGAAGTTGTTTTAAGGTATGGAAACTAAGTTAATCCACGAAGTGCGGGCGGTGAAAAGTAAACAAGAGCTCGCTAATATAATTTCTGCCCAGAGAATTTCTGAGCAAGTTTTAGAACTCACACTTAAACAATTAAAAACTGGGGTAACTGAATTAGAAATTACTGACTTTATCAAAAAATCTTTTGCAAAACTTGGCGCACCGATTTTGGCTTTTCCGCCGATTGTGGCTTTTGGTAAGAACACTGCGAACATTCATCACGAACCAGGAAAAGCAAAATTAAAAGTGGGTGATACGGTGATGTTTGATTTTGGTACCACTGTAAACCATTACTGTTCCGACATGACCCGCACATATTTTTGGGGCGAGCCGAGTGCGAGGCAGAAAAAAGTTTACCTCGATGTTTTAAAAGCGCAAGAATTAGCATTTCAAAAATTAAATTCAGGCGAAAAGAGAGCCGGAGTGATCGATAATATTGCACGAAAATTTTTAGCAAAAAAATATAAAGATAATTTTAAGCATGGGCTCGGGCACGGCGTCGGCACTGTCATCCACGAATGGCCAAATTTTAAACCGAAGTGCGAAGATGTTTTACCTGTGAGTTGTGTGATGACAATAGAGCCGGGGATTTATCTCGAAGGTTTTGGTGGCGTGCGTATCGAAGACATGTATCTAATCACTAAAAATGGTGCTAAAAGCCTCACCAATGTTCCCAAAAGCCTCAAAGATGCAGTTTTAAAATAAGGTGGTATACTGGAAAAATGGCAAATAAGAAATTAAAAATCGGAGTGCTTTTGGGTGGAAAATCGACCGAACACGAAGCGTCTTTGCAGACTGCTCAATTTGTAATCGGAATGTTGGATAAAAATAAATACATAGTCACAAAACATAAAATCCCTAAAAACGGAAAGTTTAATTTTAATGAAATAAAAAAATATGATGTAGTATTCCCAGTCTTGCATGGACAGTTTGGTGAAGACGGCACCGTGCAAGGGCTTCTCAAGCTTGCTGGAATTCCTTTTGTCGGGGCTTCGGTTTTAGGCTCAGCCGTAGGTATGGATAAAGATGTGATGAAAAGACTTTTGCGTGATGCCGGAATTCCAGTCGGGAAATTTGTTACTTTTACCCAAGAAAATATTCATACTTTTGTTGATGTAAAAAATAAACTTGGTTTGCCAATATTTATCAAGCCTGCCAATGCTGGTTCATCTGTTGGAATCAGTAAAATAAAAAATATCAATGAATATAAAAAAGCTGTAATTGGTGCTTTTAAATATGACACAAAAGTTATTGCCGAAGAAGCTATTGAGGCCAGAGAGATAGAGTGCGGAGTTTTGGGAAATACTGATCCGGTAGCATCTGTGCCTGGAGAAATAATTCCCAAACATGAATTTTATGATTATGAAGCAAAATATATTGATGTGGATGGGGCTACGGTAGAAATTCCAGCTAATATATCGAAAGAAAAGGCAAAAGAGATTCGAGAACTCGCGGTAAAAACTTTCAAAGTTCTTGCTTGCGAAGGTATGGGGCGAGTAGATTTTTTCTTAAAGAAAAATGGAGAAGTTTTAGTCAATGAAATAAATACAATTCCAGGACCGGTAATGTTTCGTAAGCTCTGGGAAGCTAGCGGTATGCCATATTCCAAAGTTCTAGATATTCTAGTAAACCTGGCAATAGAGCGTTTTAGAAAAGAACAGAAATTAAAAACAAATTTTTAGAAATGCAGAAGACTGACGATAGACCAATCGGAGTGTTTGATTCAGGAGTGGGTGGACTCTCGATTTTGATTGAATTAAAAAAACTTTTACCAAATGAAAACTTTGTTTTTTTAGCTGACCAAAAAAATGTACCCTACGGAGAGAAGAGTAAGAAAGAGTTGGTCAAACTTTGTACAAATATTACTGATTATTTTGTAAAAAATCATGACATTAAGATGATGGTTATCGCTTGTAATACGGCCACTTGTTATAGTATCAAAGAGCTGAGAAAAAAGTTTCATATTCCAATAGTAGGCACAGAACCAGCGGTCAAACCAGCTGCTATCAGCACAAAGACTGGAACTATCGCCATTATTTCAACGCCTGCTACATCGAAAAGTAAAACTATAAAAAGACTTATTGCTGATTTCGCGATTGGTAAGGATGTATTCAATGTTGGTTGCCAGAATTTAGAAAATACTGTAGAGCAAGGTGAGCTAGCTAGTCCGAAGGTCAAAGTACTTCTCGGTAAATATTTAGGTGATATTAAAAATTCCAAAGCAGATAGGCTGGTCCTAGGTTGTACGCATTACCCATTTCTCAGAGACATAATACAAAAAATGCTTGGTAGAAAAGTAAAACTTATAGATAGTGGCAGGGCGATAGCTAAACACACTAAATACCTATTGACGATGAATGGTTTTCAAAATAAGCAGAAAGGGAAGGGCAAAACCACCTATTTTACTACTGGACTAGCCTCGAAGTTCTCCATGGTGGCTAGTAAGCTTCTAAAAGCCAAGGTGGTTGCATTTTCAGTAAAATTGTAGTAATATTATACCCATGTCACAAGATAGACTTATAAAGCTGGCCTGCGGTACTTGCAAGCGCATAAACTACTGGTCAAGTAAAAACAAAAAACTCGTTACTAAAAAAATCGAGCTCAAGAAATTTTGCCGTTGGTGCAAGAAGGCTACCAAGCACAAAGAAATCAAGAAATAGATCCTGTCGTTCGCGAACGACAGGATAGATTTTCTGATTATTTGTGCTACACCCCCACACCTATTTATCCTTGATTTAAAATAGGTGTGGGGGTACACTTAAAGCGACCCTATGGGGTTGTTTTAGTTTGAGGGCGATTAGTATAGTGGTAGTACAAAGGCCTCCAAATCCTTTGGCGGGGGTTCGATTCCCTCATCGCCCGCAGAGTTTACAATATGCATAGACAGACCTTAAATAAAATACTTATTGTAGGAGATGGGGGTCGCGGTAAATCCACATTGGCAGAAAAAATTTCTAAAAAATTGGGTATACCATTTTATTCTACGGATGATTTTTATTATGAAATAAAATTCTCAAAAGTACGTGATAGGCCAGAAAGCGTAGAGTTAATTAAGGAAGTTTTTAAAAATGATAAATGGATTGTCGAAGGTACCACTGAGCGATTAATAAAACATGGCTTAGATTCCGCGGATCTAATTATTCATCTTCGGCATAAAAATGTTCTCATTCAATGGGCAATTTTTTTCAAGAGATATTTAGCAAGAGAAAACGAAACTTTTAAGGGTCTACTTGGGCTGATGAAACATGCTCTTTATAAAAAATACAAACTTGGGTACAGAAAAGAAAAACCAACACCGACAGAGACTGTTGAACCACATAAACACAAAGTAGTTACTCTATCTTCATTTAAAGAAATAGATAATTTCTTTGATTCTGTGTAATTCGTGATAATATTTAATTATGGAAGAACCAAACAAGGAAATACCAATAGTTACACCAGAACACATTTCAAGTAATAGTGAAATCAAACGAGTACTACAACCTCAGGAAGAAATTTTCCAAACAGCTGAAGAGCTTGACGCAGAGATAGTTGCTGGGGAATTATCTATTAAGCAAACCAAAAATAGAGTACAAGAAATTAGAGCTGGGTTGGGTTTACCTTTGGATGAAAACCTTGATATTCCATCAATAAAGTGGACAGAGGCACGGATTGCTGATTTGGCTATTAAAAAATCCAGATTTACTCTTACAAAACCTGAAGGATACGGAGCAGATAAAGCAAAAAAAATTTCCTTGGATAACTTACCCGTTCCGCCTAATTCTACATTCAGAGAATTGCATAGGACTGGAGAGAAGGTGACAGATGATCTTGGTGTGGAAAAAGTAGTTATGAGTGCAAATTATGATCTTGGAGGTGATACAAAATTACATATACGAGGTAGGGATTATGCATACCAAAGTAAATCAAATCCAGGGAATCGATTATCTTCAGAGTATGATAAAAACACTGGGCAACTAGTAAAGATGCATTTTAGTTCTGACAACCCTTATTTTTCTGGGAAAACTATAATTGACATGGTGGAGAGGATTCCGCCGGGTACAGAAATATTGGGTGGAGAAGTTAGTATGTCTACGGATTCTTTTCCATTGTTACTGAACGCAGTTTCCAAGTATCTTTCTAAAACTCCAGATCGATTTGACGTATCACAAAATGGAGAAATGGAGCTTAATGATCAAGGATTATATAGTGATATTTCAAAAGTTCCAACAGTAGATGAAAAGATGGATATGCTAAATCAAGTTATTGATAATTTTATTAGTAGGACTAAAATTGTTCTTAGCCACGCCAGACAAGAGAATACAGAGGATGGCCCAAGAATTTTTATTCCAAGGGTTAAAATAATAAAAAAATACTAATTTAATAAAGCATTAAAGACAACTTTCTATTGATGTTTTGTGTTAGTCCCATGAAGATATTTATATATTTTATCAATATATGCTATATTGCAAGGGTTATTTAAAACGGTTTTTGCCAGAGAATTTATAGTATGCATTTTTTTAAAATTATCGGGCGAATATTGGTGATTGTTTTTACCATCATCGGGTTAATTTTTTCCGGGGTTTTTATGGCTATGAAATTGGGCTTAACTAATGTGAGGGGGACTATCGCCGAGCGGAATGCTACATATTTTAAAGATATTGGAAAAGGTCAAACAGCAAACCCAGATGACAACAATGGAATTATTGTTTCTTGTAAGATTCACGCTTTGGTAAATTATGCACCAGATACAGCCAAGAAAATTGAAACAGCATACCGGATGACTGGCAATTTGAGCTTGATAAATAAAATGCTTGAAAATGCTAGTTTTCGTTTTAAAGACACGCCACTAGTCTCTGATTTTTATAACTGCGCCAGAGAAACTACATTAAATGATACGCCGATCGCGCAGACTGCATATAGTTGGGCAGATTCAGATGAGTGGGCAGTTTTAAAATCTGTTTTTACTCGCGATCAAGATACTATAAAAATAGCAGCCAGAGATGCTGGTATCCAGCCTCGCATTTTGCTTGGTGGCGTTATCGGTGAACAATTTCGCTTCTTTTCAAATAGTCGGGAATCTTTTAAATCATATTTTGAACCATTAAAAATTTTAGCTAGTTTGTCTAGTTTTTCTTATGGTATCGCTGGTTTAAAACCTGAAACTGTGGCTAGAATTGATGAAAATTTGAAAAATATAAATTCACCATTTTATCTCGGACCAGAGATGGAAAATGTCGTCACTTATCCGGAAGGCGTCGACAGGGTAAAAATGCGCTTTGAAAGAATTACTGATACAAAAAATACTTACTATTCTTATTTATACATAGGACTTTTCATGCGACAAGTGACAAATCAATGGCTGTCAGCTGGCCATGACATCAGCCAGAGTCCGGGCATCTTAGCAACCTTGTACAATCTAGGTTTTAATCGCTCGATTCCAAAAAGAGAGGCCGCGCCAGGAGGAGCACCGATCATGGTGAATGGTCACAAATATAGTTTTGGTGAATTGGGTGAAGAATTTTACTATTCTGGAGAGTTGCTTAGAGAGTTTCCTTACTAATTTGACCCGGTAGTAGAACTTTGCGATATGTAAACACACATCTAAAGTAGACGGGTGTGTGTTAGAATATAAATATATGAGTCAATTTTTCGACATTCCGTTTATCATCAGTACTTACGGATATGTAGGTATTTTTATAATTGTTTTCCTAGAGTCTGGTATTTTTTTTCCACTACCAGGAGACAGTTTGCTTTTTACTGCGGGCTTACTAGTAGCAATCCTACACTTAAATCTTTTTACTTTGATACCGCTTATATTTGTGGCTACTTTTTTGGGCGGAGTGATGGGCTACGAGATAGGTATAAATCTCGAGAGGCTACGCAAGTATGATTTCTTTCGGAAAATTTTGAAAGAGAAATATATAGACCAGACTCATAAATTTTTCGACAAACATGGAGGTTTTGCTATTATTCTTTCTCGCTTTGTTCCATTGGTGCGCACATTTATGCCCATCGTAGCCGGTATTGCTCGGATGGATTATTATAAATTCATCAAGTATAGTTTGATCAGCTCGGCGCTCTGGTCTACCAGTGTCACTCTTGTTGGTTTTTTCTTGGGGCAGATTTTCCCACAAATTAAGGACTATATATCCCTCATAGTGCTCATCATTATAATTGTCTCCATATTCCCAATGATTTTCGAATATATGAAGCACAAGAACGAGTAGCGGGGAACCATTTGATCTCTTTGTCTCGCTTGAACCAAGTCATCTGTCTTTTGGCATATCGACAAATCTCTAAATTTAATTTTTCTACCATCTCTTGTTTAGATATTTTATTTTGTAGATACAAAGCCATATATTTGTATTCGAGCCCTAGCTCCTCCATTCTTTTCCATGACAAGCCTTGCTCATGCAGTTTCTGAGCTTCTCTGAGCATGCCAATTTTGATTCTCTTATCTAGTCTGGTTTTTATTTTTTCTTTTAATTTATTCTCGGGCAAATGTAGTCCAATTTTTATAAAATAATATTTTGAGGATACTTCTTTGATTTTCGGCACTTTCCCCAGAGCTTTGGCTATTTCGATTGCCCGAATCAATCGCACCTTATTTTTACTATCAATACTATCGGCCCTGGCAGTATCCAGTACCTTTAGTATTTTAAAAAGTTGCTCAGCTGTTTTTGTGTCTAAAGTTTTCCTCAGTTTTAAATTTGGTGGTACTTCAGGAAAGACAACGCCTCGAGTGACTGCATCAATATAAAAACCAGTACCTCCACAAATTATCGGCACCCTCCCTTTTTTTATAATATCAGCTATGGTGTACATAGCTATTTTTTGGTATTCAGCGACAGTAAATTTTCTTTTAGGGCTGGCCACATCGAGCAGGTGGTGGGGGATTCCGAACATTTCTTTTTTTGTAATTTTTCCACTACCAATATCTAGTCCCTTGTAGACTTGTCGAGAATCGGCAGATATTACTTCACCATTGTATTTTTTAGCCAGTGCTACCGCCAAGTCACTTTTGCCTGTGGCTGTCAGGCCCAAGATTACTATAACTTTTTCCTTTTTCATCTAGCTTTCAATTATTTTAATTTCTGCACCGATGGAGTTTAGGCGCTCAGCGATTTCTTCGTATCCTCGGCTGATCATGTAAATGTTTCGTAGTATTGATGTACCGTTTGCGCCCAGCATCCCGAGGAGCATGACCATAGCAGGACGAAGTGCTGGTGGGCAGGAAAGCTGTGCGGGCTTGAGTTTGCTTCTACCCGTTACGTACAAACGATGAGGATCAGCCAAGGTGATTTCTGCACCGAGGCGGTTTAGTTCGGTCAGGTATATGGCACGGTTTTCAAAAACCCAGTCATGGATCATAGTCTGACCTTTGGCCTTGGTGGCAATCAGGGCAAAGAATGGTAGATTGTCGATATTGATACCAGGGTAGGGATTGGCGTGAATTTTGTCTTCGAGAGCCATGAGTTTACTTGGGAAGAGTTGTATGTCTACCAAGTTCGTTCGATCGTTGTAGGATTTGTAAACCTTAGAAACTTTATAACGCAGTTTCATTCGCTTTAATTTTTCTAATTCGAGAGCTAGAAAGTCTATCGGGGCTCGAGTGATGGTGAGTGCAGAATCAGTGATTATGGCTGCGGAAATAAACATCATTGACTCGATAGGGTCTTCGCTATTCCAGTATTCCACATTTTGATTTATTTCTTTTACGCCATGTACAACTAAGGTCGAGGTGCCGATGCCATCTATCTTTACTCCGAGCTTTTCCAAGAAGAAACAAACTTCTTGGACCATATAGTTTGCACTAGCAAATCTTATGGTAGTGATGCCTGGTATCAGGGCCGCAGCTAAAAGTACGTTTTCGCAAGCAGTGTCTCCGGCTTCGTACATGACAATATTGGAGGGTTTCAATTTATTTCGGCTTACTTTGTATGTGTCGTTGGTGGTTTTTATTTTTATTCCCAGATTATCGAATGCATATGTATGTGCCGCTATGGTGCGTTTGCCTAGTTGGCATCCGGAAGCATGGGGTAGATAAAATGAAGATAGGAAGTGAACCAGTGGACCCATCAGCATAATGATCGATCTAGTTTTGATTGCCGATTCACGATTTATACCTCGGATATTAAAACTTTTTGGTGGTTTTATTACTAGAGTATTAGTAGCTACCCATTTTATATTCACCCCAATGCTTTCTAAAATTTCTATTATTCGGTAGACCTCTTCTATACGCGCTATCCCATGAAGGGTAGTGGTGCCTTTATTTAAAAGTGCTCCACACAAAAGCCCCATAGATCCATTTTTAGAAAAATTTGTTTTGATTGAGCCACTCAACTTTTTGCCACCAACTACTTGGAAATCTATAGAGTTACTAGTGGAAACTATTTGGTGATTTAAGATTTTACTTATCTTGGAGAGTAATTCGGTGGTAAAATTTTGCTCACCTTTTTCCATGCGGGGAACAGAACTCTGGGATGTACCCAAGGCTTTGGCAAATTCTTCTTGGGTCATAAAACGGTGCTCACGAACTTCTTTTATTAAATTTCCAATCTTTTGTTGCTCAGTTATTGGTTTTTTCATGTAGGTTAGTATATCTCATATATGATATAAATGCAAGTTTGTGTATAAAAACAAGGACCCCGGGCGAACAGGACCAGAGTCCTTGTTCGCGACCGGGGTCGCGATGGGTAGTGTTAGCGTCCGTACCGATTCTCTTTGAACCTTTCCCGGACGTCCCTTCCTCGGAAGGATCGGGGACCTTTTAGGGGTGTACCCATTGCCGCTACTCGGCGCTCCCGAATTTCTTCGGCTGTCTCCTCTCTATCCTCCTCATCCTTCACTGGTTGGGCATTTTCGTCGCTGGCCATATAACTAACTTCCCCCTACTTACGTCTGTTAATCTCGTAGTAGACCTTCGGTCTACCGGTTCTTGTTCTGATTGTATTAAAACATAAAAGTAATTTAAAGTAAATACTTTGGTATATTAAAAAGCGAAAGCCCCGTCCAAACGAGCACGGGGCTTCGTTACGAACGGGGCGCGATGAGCCCTTACTTAGTTGTGGAACTGGCTTAGGTGCGGAACTGGGTCACTGCTTCGTTGATGAGTCGGGCCATCGTTGGCCCGCCACCGTCGCACTCACAGGGAGTGATTTGGAAGCCGTACCCCATGGCGAACACCTGCTTCTCTTGGAACCCGCACACGCAGGCGAGAATTCGAGTTCCTTCCCTGGGGAGAAGTTCCCGAACCATGGACTTCATGTCTTCTCCGCCCTTCTTGCCGAGGTATACAACCGCCCGGGGGAACGCCGGAAGGTGAAGTTCGGTGGTGATCGCCTTCCTGATTCCCAATACGGCGCCAGGCACGTCTTCTTCCTTGGTCTCGTCCGTCAGTCCTGCGCAGTAGACGACGACTCTTTTGTCAACGACACGATTCAGTCCAGGAGAGAGTCCAGGAACTTGTCGGTAGGTGATAAACAATGTGGGAAGCATGCATGAATGTCCTCTGGTTGGGTGGTTGATGAAGGTACGTCTTTTTTTGTGTCTGGAAACAGACTAACTCTCAAAATAATTTTTGTCAATTTGTATGCGCCTTCACGGGAATAAAAAATGAGTTCTTGCACCTACATTCCTTCAACCTCGGCCATATTTTTATAGTCTTTATATATCCACCATAAACCTATTATTGAAACAATTATCAATATGGCGTATGAAGAGTATGTGTGTTTTGAGATTAAGTTAATAAAGTAATAACCAAAAAATACCAGAATAAAGTTCGATATTATATAGAATATCGAATTGATTGTGGAAAATATACTAAATTTTATATTGGTTAACCCACCAGCATACGCCAGTACCTCAGGCATAGCAAACATAATTATCCGTGCTTTGATAAAAGACCTAGTGTTTTCTAGTACTTTAATAGAATTAGTAATTTTCTCTAAAAAATTTTTACCAACAAGTTTAACAATAATTTTATCTCCATAATTCCTGCTCAACATAAAACAGATTGTTGAACCGATTATATCTCCAATGAGTGTAAATAAATATCCATTAAAACTTCCGAATAGATTTCCAGCAATAAGATAAAGAGGCGTGCCCCCAAGTGGAGCCAATACAAGAGTAGAAATTTTAAATAAAATAAATATGATTGGAGCCCAGATTCCAAGTGAAGATATTTTTTCAGCAAGTGAGCCATCTCTTGCCATCTGGATAGATAAAACAAAAAGTATAAACAAAAACACCAACCATAGAAACTCTACATACTTTTGGTTATTCTTCATTATCGTGTGCCCAGGGAGAGAATCGAACTCTCATGATGTTGCCATCGATAGATTTTGAGTCTATTGCGTCTACCAATTCCGCCACCTGGGCTTTTAGAAAAATATACTGCGTATTTTTCTTGCTTCGCACCAAAGCCCAGGTGTCGGCCTCCTCACTTTGTTCGGATGAAAATCAAAGCAGTTTGATTTTCATCCACCTGGGCTTATTCACATATTCTACACAAATTTATGCCCTAAATCAATTTTTTGATTCTTTTTAAATATGTTAAGATACAGGCATGTCTGAAATATATTCCAATTCAATTTTCTGGATAGACACCGATAAAATCAAACCAAATCCTTATCAACCAAGGCGCGAATTCGACGAGGCCAAGCTAGAAGACCTAGCAAACTCTATCAAGCAATACGGTGTACTTCAGCCACTGACGGTATCTCGCGTGGAAGTAGAAAAAGAAGAAGGCGGGCTGGTGACTGAATACGAACTCATTGCCGGCGAGCGCAGACTTCGGGCCTCCAGGCTAGCCAGAGTGGCTCAAGTCCCAGTGATCATTCGTGTGGGAGATACTGCCATCATGAAGCTCGAACTCGCAATTCTTGAAAACCTACAACGGGAAGATTTGAATGTGGTGGATAGGGCTCGAGCATTCTTGCGTCTTTATACAGAATTTAAATTTACTCACGCCGAGATTGCAAAGAAAATGGGTAAAAGTCGGGAGTATGTTTCAAATTCTCTTCGTATCCTCAGCTTGTCAGATGAAATTTTAGATGGCTTGTCTGCTGGCAAGATTACTGAAGGGCACACCAGACCACTTCTCATGTTGGCTGATCATCCAGAAGAGCAAATAGTTTTGTTCAAGGAAATTGTTTACAAAAAAATCACCGTGCGTGAGGCAGAAAAATTGGCACGCAAGATAGCCTTTGATCGTGTGCGCAAGAAAGAATTTATGCCAGATCCAGAGATTACCGAACTCGAAGAAGAATTTCAAGAAAAGCTCGGCACTCGCGTACATATCGACCGCAAAGAGCTTGGGGGGCAAATCAAGATTGATTTCTTCTCGACTGAAGATTTGCGGACTATTTTAGATTTGATTCAAAAAGGGGAAAGTGAAAAGAAACCAGAAGAGATGCTAGAGAATCACATTGCAAATACAGAACCACCAATAGATGACAGTACACCAGATGAAGTAAAAGAACCTGCCCGCAATGCTTCCAGTATGGCTGATGCAGGCGGGGACGATTCAAACCTATACAACATCTCAAACTTTAGTCTCTAGTTTTTTCCAAAAGATTTTAGCTTAGAAAGCAAACTATTTTTTTCGAGATAAGACT
>JACCDM011472454.1_pt1 | contig 12113 bp, 8 predicted proteins | sample 7445851 | NCBI WGS metagenome assembly JACCDM01 (sample SAMN15323438, study PRJNA562643) | freshwater metagenome | isolation source: river surface water | place: USA:Blue River Watershed | collected 2017-08-16
ACTGTTGAAGTTCTCGAAGTTGATTTCGAGCGCGAGCGTGTATCACTCTCACTCAAGGCAACACAGGAAGATCCATGGCAGGCATTTGCTCGCACCCACACAATCAACACTGTTGTGCCAGGTGTAGTGACAAAGCTTGTTCCATTCGGAGCGTTCATCCGTGTTCACGAAGGAATTGAAGGACTTGTTCACATCTCAGAGCTCGCAGAGCGCCACGTTGAGATCCCAGAGCAGGTTGTTGCAGTAGATGATGAACTCTTCGTCAAGATTATCGATATCGATCTTGAGCGTCGTCGCATCTCCCTCTCATTGAAGCAGGCTAATGAAGGACAAGATGTTGAGGTCGAAGCATTCGATCCAACTCAGTACGGAATGGCTGCTCGCTACGATGCAGATGGAAACTTCATCTATCCAGAAGGCTTTGATCCTGATTCACAGGAGTGGAAGCCAGGATATGAAACACAGCGCGAAGAGTGGGAGCGTCAGTACGCTGAAGCTCAGCAGCGCTTCCTTGCTCACAAGAAGCAGAAGGCTGAAGCGCAGGCAGCAGAGGCTGCAGCAACTCCAGCTGAATAATCTTCACCAGAAAGACCCTCGACCATACAGGTCGGGGGTTTTTCTCTTTCTCGGTAGAGTTCCACCATGTTAATCGTGGGGCTTACTGGTGGGATCGGTGCGGGTAAGAGCACGGTTGCCAATATGTTCGCCCAGCTCGGAGCCCTTGTGGTTGATGCAGACAAGCTGGCACGAGAAGCGATCGAACCTGGGACTACTGGCTTTGATGAAGTAGTAGCTGAATTTTCAAAGAAGGTTGTTAAAGATGGCGAGATTGATCGCCAGGCACTTGGCAAGATTGTCTTTAAGGATGTCGAGAAACGAAAGAAGTTAGAAGCGATTGTGCACCCACGAGTGCAGGAAGCTTTGGCTAAAAAGATTAAGAGTTTGAGTCCTGGTGACATTCTTGTGTATGAGATCCCGCTCTTGGTGGAGACAGGTGCGGCAGATAAGTTTGATTACATCATTACCGTCGAGGCCGATATCGAAAATCGCCTCGATAGACTCTTTGAGCGCGGTATGGATGAAGATGAAGCTGAGCGAAGGATCGCTGCTCAAGCATCACAATCTCAACGTGAAGCAGTGGCAGATCGAGTGATTATCAATGACGGTGATAGAGCAGAGCTCTTTGCTGAGTGTGCTCGAATTTGGGAGAGCGAGCTCAATGCGCCCCGTCAGTGAGGTGCAGCGCAAGGTTGCGCCATTTCAGGTAATTAGCGAATACGTTCCGGCAGGTGACCAGCCAGCTGCGATTGAAGAGATCGCCCGTCGAATTAATGCAGGGGAGAAAGATGTAGTTCTCCTGGGAGCAACCGGAACGGGTAAGTCTGCGACCACTGCGTGGTTGGTTGAGAAGTTACAGCGACCAACTCTCGTCCTAGCGCCTAATAAGACTCTCGCCGCCCAGTTGGCGAATGAATTCCGCGAACTCTTACCAAATAATGCCGTTGAATACTTCGTCTCGTATTACGACTACTACCAACCTGAGGCATACGTTCCACAGACAGATACCTTTATCGAGAAAGATTCCAGCGTTAACGATGAAGTCGAACGTCTGCGCCACTCGGCAACCAACTCACTTCTGACCCGCCGCGATGTGATTGTGGTGGCAACGGTTTCTTGTATTTATGGTTTAGGTACACCACAGGAGTACATCGACCGCATGATTCACCTGAAAGTCGGCGATGAGATTGAGAGAAATGCCCTACTCCGTCGTTTTGTCGATGTTCAATACAAGCGAAACGATGTTGCTTTTGAACGTGGGACATTTAGAGTTCGCGGGGATACAGTTGAGATTATCCCGATGTATGAAGAGCTCGCCATCCGCATTGAAATGTTTGGTGATGAAATTGAGAAGATCACTACGCTCAACCCTTTAACTGGTGAGATCGTGCGCGATGAAGAAGAGATGTATATCTTCCCAGCAACTCACTACGCCGCAGGTCCTGAGACGATGAAGCGTGCCATGAGCGATATCCAGGATGAACTTCAAATCCAACTCAATACCTTTACAAAGCAGAATAAATTGCTAGAAGAGCAGCGACTTCGAATGCGCACCACCTTTGATTTAGAGATGATGGAGCAACTTGGCTTCTGCTCAGGAATCGAGAACTATTCTCGCCATCTCGATGGACGCGAACCTGGCAGTGCGCCTAACTGCCTCTTGGATTACTTCCCAGAAGATTTCCTTCTGGTAATCGACGAGAGCCACGTTACAGTGCCACAGATTGGCGCGATGTATGAAGGTGATGCTTCTCGAAAGAGAACTTTGGTAGAGCATGGATTCCGATTGCCGAGCGCGCTCGATAACCGTCCACTCAAGTGGCCAGAGTTTCAGGAGCGGGTGGGTCAAACTGTTTACCTGTCGGCGACTCCAGGCAAGTATGAGTTAGAGAAGGTAAAGGGAGATGTGGTTGAGCAGGTGATTCGTCCAACTGGTCTAGTCGATCCAAAGATTGTTATTAAGCCGATTAAAGGCCAAATCGATGACTTGCTGGAAGAGATTAACATTCGCGCCGAACGCAATGAGCGAGTCTTGGTTACAACTCTTACCAAGAAGATGTCGGAAGATCTCACTGATTACCTACAAGAGCGTGGAGTTCGAGTGCGATATCTCCACTCAGAGGTCGACACTCTTCGCCGCGTAGAGTTACTTCGCGAACTTCGATCTGGTGATTATGACGTCCTTATCGGTATCAATTTGCTTCGAGAAGGCCTTGACCTACCTGAAGTTTCACTCGTTGCAATCTTGGATGCTGACAAGGAAGGCTTCTTACGCTCTGCAACATCTCTGATTCAGACAATTGGTCGAGCAGCACGTAACGTCTCTGGTGAAGTACATATGTATGCCGACAATATGACTGCATCTATGGAGAAGGCGATCGATGAGACCAATCGACGCCGCGCTAAGCAGGTTGCCTATAACCTCGAACGTGGCGTCGACCCACAGCCACTTCGTAAGAAGATTGCTGATATCACCGACATGATTGCCCGCGAAAGTGACGATACCGATGAACTGATTGCTGGTATCAAGGGCGCGAAGGGCTCAATTCCGTTCGTCGAACGGGGTAAAGGCTCGCTGGCGCGCCAAGAACTCGCCTCGTTGATAGGCTCCCTCACCGAGCAGATGCGCAGCGCAGCTGATGAACTTGCTTTCGAACTCGCAGGGCGACTGCGTGATGAGATTAAAGAGTTAAAGCGTGAACTTCGATCAATGGATGAGGCGGGTCATTAAAGGTGAGCATTGAGAAACTAGTTGTCCGCGGTGCCCGCGAGCACAACCTCAAAGATGTCTCGCTCGAACTTCCGCGCGATGCGCTCATTGTTTTCACTGGCCTATCGGGATCTGGAAAATCTTCCCTTGCCTTTGACACTATCTTCGCTGAGGGACAACGCAGATACGTTGAATCTCTATCAGCTTATGCTCGTCAATTCTTGGGACAGATGGATAAGCCCGACGTTGACTTCATCGAAGGTCTCTCACCTGCTGTCTCCATCGACCAGAAATCAACCAACCGAAATCCCCGGTCGACGGTCGGAACAATCACCGAGGTATACGACTATCTCCGCCTTCTCTTTGCACGCGCTGGCCGCCCTCATTGCCCTAACTGCGGCAAAGCGGTCTCGCGCCAATCGCCACAACAGATTGTGGATCAAATTCTTACCATGCCAGCTACAACAAAGTTTCAGGTATTGGCACCAGTTGTGCGAGAGCGCAAAGGTGAATTCGTAGATCTCTTTAGCGATCTTGTAACTCAGGGATATTCACGCGCTCGTGTTGATGGTGAAACGATTCAGTTATCTGAACCGCCAAAATTGAAGAAGCAAGAGAAGCACACCATTGAAGTCGTTGTGGATCGCTTGACGGCAAAAGCAGAGAGCAAGTCTCGTCTGACAGACTCAATTGAGACTGCTCTTAAACTGGCAAGCGGGTTGGTCATTCTCGATTTCGTTGATGCTAAAGGCGAGGAGAAAGAGCGCACATATAGCGAGCACCTTGCCTGCCATGATTGCAATCTCTCTTTTGAAGAGCTCGAGCCACGTTCCTTCTCATTTAACTCACCCTTTGGTGCCTGCCCAGATTGTTCTGGAATTGGAACAAAGTTAGAGGTTGATGAGGAGCTGATCATCCCTGATGATTCAATTTCTATCGAAGAAGGGGCGATTGCCCCATGGGCAGGCGGTCAATCTTCGGAGTACTTCTTACGTCTCCTTGATGCATTAGCAAGTGAGTTGAAATTTAAATTAGATACGCCGTGGAAGAAACTTCCTGCAAAGGCGAAAGATGCTGTCATCAATGGCTTCGATTATGAAGTGCATGTGAAGTATAAGAATCGTTATGGTCGTGTTCGTAATTACTCGACTGGCTTTGAAGGTGTTATTCCATTTATTCACCGTCGCCACTCAGAGACCGACTCGGATTACAGTCGTGAAAAGTATGAAGCGTATATGCGAGAGACGCCATGCCCTGCATGTAAGGGGGCTCGTCTCAAGCCAGAGGTACTCGCCGTCACCATTGGTGGAAAATCGATCGCTGAGGTCTGTCTCCTCTCCATTGATGATTGTGCTCAGTTCCTTAAGGGGATTGAACTCAATGCGCGCGAAGCACAGATTGCTGAACGAGTCATGAAGGAAGTTCACGCGCGACTTGGTTTCCTCCTCGATGTCGGTTTGGATTACCTCTCTCTCGATCGCCCAGCTGCGACCCTTTCTGGAGGTGAAGCACAGCGCATTCGTCTGGCAACTCAGATAGGTTCCGGGCTTGTTGGCGTTCTCTATGTCCTTGATGAGCCAAGTATTGGTCTGCATCAGCGTGATAACCGCCGCCTGATTGACACACTCACACGTCTTCGCAATCTTGGAAATACATTGATTGTTGTTGAGCACGATGAAGAGACAATCCGAACCGCAGATTGGGTTGTTGATATCGGGCCTGGTGCGGGTGAACATGGAGGCCATGTTGTTGTCTCAGGATCTTATGAAGATCTCATCAACTCCAAGGAATCGATTACGGGCGCATATCTCTCCGGACGTAAATCGATTGAGGTTCCTTCACAACGACGCCCAGTAGATCCAAAGCGTAAGTTGGTCATTAAGGGTGCGAAGGAGAACAACCTCAAGGATATTGAGGTGGAGATTCCTTTAGGACTCTTTGTATCTGTAACAGGAGTTTCCGGCTCTGGTAAGTCGACTCTCGTTAACGATATTTTGTATACAACTCTTGCTAATAAACTAAATGGCGCCCGATTAGTTCCTGGACGTCATCGCACCGTCTCCGGAATTGATCAACTCGACAAGGTTGTCCACGTTGACCAATCTCCGATTGGTCGCACACCACGTTCAAACCCAGCAACCTACACGGGTGTCTTTGACAAAGTCCGAGCACTCTTTGCAGAGACATCGGAGGCGAAGGTCCGCGGATATCAACAGGGTCGATTCTCCTTCAACGTCAAGGGAGGACGATGCGAGAACTGCTCAGGTGATGGAACAATCACTATTGAAATGAACTTCTTGCCTGATGTTTATGTTCCATGCGAGGTCTGTCATGGGGCCCGTTATAACCGCGAGACCCTTGAGGTGCACTACAAAGGCAAGACCATTGCCGAGGTTCTTGATATGCCGATCGAAGTGGCTCACACCTTCTTCGAATCTGTGCCGACTATTGCTCGCTATCTCAAGACTCTCTGTGATGTGGGACTTGGATATGTGCGACTCGGACAATCAGCGCCAACTCTCTCAGGCGGCGAAGCGCAGCGAGTGAAGTTAGCTACCGAACTCCAGCGCCGCTCAACCGGTCGCACTATCTATGTCCTTGATGAACCAACTACAGGTCTGCACTTTGAAGATGTCAATAAGTTGCTCGGCGTTCTCAAACGATTGGTTGAGACCGGCAATACTGTTGTTGTTATTGAGCATAATCTTGATGTCATTAAATCCTCGGATTGGGTAATTGATATGGGCCCAGAAGGTGGATTCCGAGGTGGAACTGTTGTCGCAGAGGGAACCCCGGAAGAAGTCGCTAAGGTAAAGGCGAGCTACACAGGACAATTCCTTGCAGAAGTTCTCTCTCACAAGGCTCCTACTCAGACCTCGGCTAAGAAAACCGCTGCAGTAAAGAAGAAGTAGCGATGGCAGACCCAGCCAGTTACCGCCCTACAGATATCCCTGAGGAGCCCGGTGTTTATCGCTTCTATAACAAGAGCGATAAAGTCATTTATGTCGGCAAGGCGAAGAATCTCAAGAATCGCTTAAGTTCTTACTTCGGATCCAATTTGGCGCAGAAGACTTACCGAATGGTGCATGAAGCAGTTCGTGTTGATTGGACGATAGTCAATACCGAGCTCGAGGCACTTGCGCTCGAATTCTCATGGATCAAGCAATATCACCCAACATATAACGTGCAATTTAAGGATGACAAGTCTTATCCATATCTTGCGATATCCCTGGAGGATGAATTTCCGCGAATCTTTATCACACGTAAAGAGAAACGATCTGGACTTAAATATTTTGGCCCATATACCAATGCCTGGGCGCTGCGGAATACCTATGAAGTACTTTTGAAAGTATTCCCAGTCAGATCGTGTAGTGCGGGAAATTTCCAACGTGCGCAACGCACCAATCGACAATGTTTATTGGGCGATATCGGAAAGTGCGCCGCGCCATGTGTTGGATGGGTGACTCCTGAAGAACATAAGGCAATCGCCCACAAATTAGATGCATTTATGGAGGCAGGGATGGAAGATCTCATCCCGACCATGCGGGCCGAGATGGAGATAGCAAGCCAGCGGGAAGAGTTTGAACGCGCAGCGCGCATCCGTGACCAGATTGAATCTTTTGAGAAGGCGCAGCGCTCTACTCAGGGAAATCTCTCTGATGACTTGGATGGTGATTTCATCGCAATCCACGAGGAGGGTCTCCACGCCGCCGGTTCAATCTTTATCGTTCGCCGCGGCTCGATTAAGGGCTCGCGCTCGTGGATTGTCGATCAAGAACGAACTCTGGAAGGCGATGACCAATACGGTTCATTACTCTTTAGCATTTATGGAGATGGCACAACTGAAATTCCTGCAGTCGTTCATATCAATTGCGAACCGGCAGATCGGGAGGCGCTAGGGGAGTGGCTTACCTCCATCGCCGGCCATAAGGTGACTATCAAAGTTCCGCAACGGGGCGAAAAGGTAGAGCTCCTTGAAACAGTAGCGCGAAATGCGCACTATGCGCTCGTTCAATTTATGAGTAAACGAGCAACCGATGCTGCAGTTTCAGGCAAAGCGCTCATTGAATTGGAAGAGCAGTTGGAGCTTCCTCGAACACCACTTCGTATCGAGTGCTATGACATCTCCAATATCTCGGGAACCTCGGTCGTGGCATCTATGGTCGTCTTTGAAGATGGTTTAGCGAAGAAGAGCGAATATCGTCGTTTTGCAATCGATACGAGCACTGCCACCGATGACACCAGAGCTATGCATCAGGTAATCACTCGCCGAATGAAGAGATTGATTGCGGATCGCCAGGTCAACCATAGTGAAGTTGCTGAGACCGGTGGAAAGTTATCTAAATTTGCCTATCCACCACAGTTGATTGTTGTTGACGGTGGTGCACCGCAGGTTGCAGCTGCTCAACGCGCACTCGATGAACTAGGTGTTACCGATATTGCTTTAGTGGGTCTTGCTAAGCGCTTGGAAGAGGTCTGGCTACCGCATTCAAGTGACCCACTGATTCTTCCGCGCACGAGTGAAGGAATGTATTTACTTCAGCGCATTCGCGATGAAGCTCACCGTTTTGCCATCACCTTCCACCGCAGCAAACGATCCAAGGTGATGCTGGAATCCTTGCTCGATGAGATTCCGCAATTAGGTGAAGCTCGCAGAAGCGCGCTCCTAGAGCACTTTGGTTCTGTTTCGGCGATACGTAAAGCCAGCCTCGAAGAACTTGAGAGAACGCCAGGTATAGGTGCGACGATTGCTGCGATTATCTTCTCCCACCTCGAGAAGATGAGCACTCCCCAGATAGATATGGCCACTGGAGAGATTCTCGAAAGGTGATTGATAGGGCAGAATGGTGCTATGAGTAATCGCGAGCTCTTGATTCTGACGGGAATGTCCGGAGCAGGCCGTTCGACCGTGGCCCACGCATTGGAAGATCTAGGTTGGCACGTGGTCGATAACCTTCCTCCGGCCTTACTTCCAGAACTTGCGACAGAGATGGAGAAGACCGAATCATCTGTAGCGGTTGTAGTCGATGTTCGTGGTGGAAAGTTCTTTGATGCGCTGGCTAGCGCTCTCGAGTCGCTAGGCAAGAGCGATGTTAAGTATCGCCTACTCTTTCTCGACGCTAGCGACCAGGCGCTGGTACAGAGATTTGAATCAACCCGCCGCCCACACCCGCTCCAATCGTCAGATCGAATAGTCGATGGAATTGCTCGTGAGCGCGTGAAGTTGGAAGATCTACGCTCACAGGCCGATGTTGTTATCGATACCTCAAACCTTAATGTCCATCAATTAGAGAAGCGCACCGCTGAGATATTCGCAGCGGGTATGGCTAAAGCGCTGCGCATCAACGTTCTCTCATTTGGATATAAGTACGGAATTCCGGTTGATGCGGATTTGGTACTCGACTGTCGTTTTATTCCAAATCCACATTGGATTCCGGAACTTCGACCACTCTCTGGATTAGATGATGCTGTCTATAACCATGTATTAGCAAGTGATGGTGTTGCAGATTTTGTGAAGTCATATGTCAGTGTTGTTGAGAAAATGATTCCTGGATACCTCACTGAGGGAAAGAAGTACGTCACTATTGCAATTGGATGTACCGGTGGAAAACATCGATCTGTCTCGGTCGCACGAGAGGTTGCAGAACAACTCAACCGTGAACATGGAGATTACGCAGTATCAGCCCATGCAACCCATCGCGATGTTGGTCGTGAATGATCAAAGATCCAAAGATTGTTGCACTCGGTGGCGGACACGGCTTGGCCGCTACATTGACAGCGCTTCGTAATGTGACGAGCAATATCACTGCAGTTGTCACCGTCGCCGATAATGGTGGTTCGAGCGGACGATTACGTCAAGAGTTTCCCATCATGCCACCTGGTGATTTGCGCATGGCTCTTGCTGCGCTCTGCGGCGATGATGCCTGGGGTCGGGATTGGGCCGACATCATGCAATATCGCTTCACGAGTGAAGGTGAGATGAATGGCCACGCGCTTGGAAACCTTCTATTGGCAGCTCTATGGGATCGCGATGAAGATGTAGTGGTCGGCCTCGACCGCGTTGGCGCACTGTTAAAAGTTGTAGGACGAGTTCTACCAATGAGCGCAGAGCCACTTGATATCGAGGCCACTTTTGAACAGAACGGTATACGCGTTGAAGCTATTGGCCAGGTAGCAGTTGCAACGACCGCTGGCAGATTAGTTGATCTTCGTTTAAGACCTGAGAGTCCTACAACTCGGCCAGAGGTCCTTGCGGCAATTGGCGATGCTGATCTCATCACGATGGGTCCAGGTTCATGGTTCTCTAGCGTGCTTCCACACCTACTAGTCCCATCACTTCGTCAGGCGATCATTGATTCTCCAGCAAAGAAGGTTCTACTACTCAATCTAGACTCCAATGCCGACCAAGCCGCGCAGGGTGAGTACGCCGGTTATTCTCCGAAAGAGCATTGCGAGATTCTTCAGCGCTATGCCCCAGAACTTCGATTCGACCTGATAGTTGGCGATAGCTATCTCAATGGGGGAGTAGAGCTGAAGGATTACTTGAAGAATCGTGGAATCGCCTACTTGGAGAGCGATTTACGCGACGAGAAGGTCGCTATCCATCATGATGGGCGAAAATTAGCCTCAACTTTCTCTCACATAGCGCAAGAAATGCTGGTTTGATATCCCCATGGCAATGACAGCGGCGGTCAAGGATGAGCTCAGCCGGCTCACAATAACCAAGCCATGCTGCCGTAAGGCCGAAGTTTCATCACTGCTTCGTTTCGCCGGTGGCCTTCATATCGCCTCTGGAAAAGTTGTGATTGAGGTTGAACTCGATACTTCACAATCAGCGCGCCGCCTTAAGAAAGATATCGCAGATATCTATGGACATGACTCTGATCTCGCAGTCCTCTCTTCTAGCGGACTGCGAAAAGGCTCGCGCTATGTTGTGCGCGTTATCGAAGCTGGCGAAGCACTGGCACGTCAAACTGGACTTATCGATGCCAACGGTCGCCCTATTCGAGGTTTACCGCCACAGGTAGTTGCGGCAAATGTCTGCGATGCAGAGGCGGCATGGCGTGGTGCATTTATGGCACACGGTTCGCTGACAGAACCCGGTCGATCATCGTCACTAGAAATTACCTGCCCAGGACCTGAAGCGGCACTTGCATTGGTAGGCGCGGCGCGTCGACTTAATATCGCAGCAAAGGCGCGCGAGGTTCGCGGGGTAGACCGCGTGGTAATTCGCGATGGTGATGCGATTGGTTCTCTCCTGACTCGCCTTGGTGCGCATGAGAGTGTTCTTGCTTGGGAAGAGCGTCGCATGCGACGTGAAGTTCGAGCAACCGCTAATAGACTCGCAAACTTTGATGATGCAAATCTCCGTCGCTCAGCACGCGCTGCTGTTGCAGCAGCGGCTCGAGTGCAGCGCGCGATGGAGATTCTCGGACCTACAATTCCTGACCATCTGAAAGAGGCGGGAGAGTTGCGCATCGCTCACGGCCAAGCATCTCTGGAAGAGCTCGGCTCGCTCGCCTCACCTCCGATGACCAAGGATGCGATTGCCGGTCGAATTCGCCGCCTCCTTGCGATGGCCGATAAGCGTGCGGCAGAGCTCGGTATTCCCGATACTGAGGCGGGTCTCTCACCCGATCTCCTCGGCGAATAACCTGCCAGTAGATATAACGCTGGTATCCTTCACCTCAGTCCCAACGTTGTGGCGCAACTAAGGCCACCCTCTATCTTTCAATAAGAATCCCTATCGGATATTTGATTTATAGATGTGCTCTTGGGACTCACATTGGAAAGCAAATCGCCCCGAAAAGAACGAGGTTTAATAATGATTAATGTCGGAATCAACGGTTTTGGACGTATCGGACGTAACTTCTTCCGTGCAGCTCTCACCAACCCAAATATCAATATCGTCGGAATCAACGACCTTACAGATAACGCAACTCTTGCCCATCTCCTTAAGTACGACTCAATCCTCGGTCGCCTCGGCCTAGAGGTCTCACATACAGAAGACACCATTACAGTGGGTGGAAAGACAATTAAGGTATTTGCAGATCGCGACCCAGCTAACCTTCCATGGGCATCAGTCGGCGCAGATATCGTTATCGAATCAACAGGTCACTTCACAAAGGCAGCTGATGCGAAGAAGCACATCACAGCTGGCGCAAAGAAGGTCATCATCTCTGCACCTGCGACAGATGAAGACATCACAGTCGTTATGGGCGTAAACCACGATAAGTACGATCCAGCAAACCACCACGTTATTTCAAATGCTTCATGTACAACAAACTGCCTCGCACCAATGGCGAAGGTATTGGATGAAGAGTTCGGAATCGTCCGCGGTTTGATGACAACAATCCATGCTTACACAAACGATCAGGTAATCCTTGACTTCCCACATAAGGATCTTCGTCGTGCGCGTGCAGCAGCCACAAATATCATTCCAAGCTCAACCGGTGCTGCGAAGGCGATTTCACTCGTCCTTCCACAGCTCAAGGGAAAGCTTGATGGATTCGCTATGCGCGTTCCAGTTCCAACAGGATCAGCTACTGACCTCACAGTCGAGCTTGCAAAGGAAGCAACTGCTGAGCAGATCAACGCTGCGATGAAGAAGGCTGCTGAAGGTTCACTTAAGGGCTTCCTCTCATATACAGAAGATCCAATCGTTTCATCAGATATCGTGACAGATCCATCATCATGTATCTTCGATGCACAGCTCACCAAGGCAATCGGAACAACAGTTAAGGTTGTTGGTTGGTATGACAACGAGTGGGGCTACTCAAACCGCCTCGTCGACCTCGTTGGTTATGTAGGAAAGAGCCTCTAATTTAAATGACTACTTTGAACG
>JACCDM010093309.1_pt1 | contig 12112 bp, 8 predicted proteins | sample 7445851 | NCBI WGS metagenome assembly JACCDM01 (sample SAMN15323438, study PRJNA562643) | freshwater metagenome | isolation source: river surface water | place: USA:Blue River Watershed | collected 2017-08-16
AGCTACCAAATGGGCTATCGTCACCACCACCACCGAAGATATCTCCAAACTGAGAGAATATATCTTCCATGTTCATCCCTTGGCCTCCAAATCCGCCACCACCAGCAGCTCCACCCATTCCAGCGTGACCAAATCGGTCATATTGAGCTTTCTTTTGGGAATTACTTAATACTTCATAGGCTTCAGCTGCTTCTTTGAATTTCTCCTCGGAAGCTTTGTCGTCCGGGTTTTTATCTGGGTGATATTTGACCGCTAATTTGCGGTATGCCTTTTTGATTTCCTCCTCAGAAGCTGATTTGGATACGCCTAATACCTCGTAATAATCTCTTTTCTGCGCCATTATAAATTAGTTACCAACCACCACTTTTGCGAAGCGAATGACTTTTTCGTTTAATGTATATCCTTTTTCAACTACCTCCATGACCTTGCCTTTGTCGTCCTCAGTAGGAGCAGGGAATTGCGTAATGCAATCATGTAGCTCAGCATCAAAGACCTCGCCTTTTGCAGGTAATTCTTTCAGTCCTTTAGCTTGCAGCGTAGCTGTTATTTTAGCAAAAATCAATTGAATCCCTTCTGAAATTTCTCCAGCTGGTGCATTGGCTAATGCACGCTCATAATCATCAATGACAGGAAGTAAGTCTACGATTAGGCCAGCAGATGCTGTTTGAATTAAGTCTATTTTCTCCTTCGCCGTTCTCTTTCTGAAGTTTTCGAAATCTGAATATAAACGAAGGTATTTCTCTTTCATTTCGGCCAACTCATCTGGCGCTTGTGTTTCTTCAGTCTGTGCTTGTTCAGCAGTCTCTTGTACGATCTCTTCTTCGATTGGCTTTTCAGTCTCTTTCTTTTTCATAAGGCAAAATTAATAGGGTTTTCCTCTACTCAAATCATAGGCCAAAAACTATTTTCTGACAGTTTGGCATAAATTCAATGAGCTTCGTAATTTTATGGCACATGAATGCGTCACCTTCCCATGTTTCCCAAACCATTAAACGACTTGCAAGCCAACATGGTTTTCAATTTTGTGGGATTTCTAAAGCCGATTTTTTATCCGAACAAGCTCCGCATCTGGAACGCTGGTTAAATCAAAATATGCATGGGGAAATGGCCTATATGGCGAATCATTTCGATAAACGATTAGACCCCCGAAAACTTGTTGACGACTGCCAAACAGTAATCTCACTCGCCTACAATTACTTTCCAGATCCTTCCATTCAAGTAATGGCTGACTCATTTCAGGTGTCTAAATATGCCTTTGGCCAAGATTACCATGTCGTCATGAAAGACAAAATGAAGCTTCTTTGGGAAGATTTACAGCGAGAAATAGGGGATTTTTCAGGTCGGATGTTCGTTGACTCTGCTCCCGTACTCGAAAAGGCTTGGGCTAAAAAATCTGGATTGGGGTGGATAGGTAAAAATGCCAATTTGATCATTCCGAAACAGGGGAGTTTCTTTTTCTTAGCTGAATTATTGGTGGATTTGAAAGCAGAACCCGATGGCCCCATCAAAGATTTTTGCGGCACATGTACACGCTGTATTGATGCTTGCCCTACTGATGCGATTACGCCCTATGTAGTCGACGGATCAAAATGCATTAGTTATTTTACGATTGAATTGAAAGATCAGATGCCCGTGGAATTAAAAGCTAATTTTCAGGATTGGATCTTTGGTTGTGATATTTGTCAAGATGTTTGTCCTTGGAATCGTCATTCAAAACCGCATCAAGAAGTAGCTTTTAAGCCCAATGAAAGGTTTTTAGATTTATCTAAACAAGACTGGGAAGATTTATCGGAGGATCTTTTTAAAGAATTGTTTCAATTCTCGGCGATAAGCCGAACAAAATTGAAAGGGCTTCGAAGAAATATTGCTTATGCGAAAAAAAATGGGTCACGAAAATCATGACCCATTTCGGTACATTAAACCCTAAAGTGATTTTCTTATGATAAACTGTAAAGCTAATTCATGGCTGCTTTTATCATTATCTTGAATGAGTTGAGCCGCCATTTCTCCCAATAAAGTAGGTTGATTCGATAATACGGTAATACCGCCAGCGACAATTTCCTTGAAGTGACAGTCATTGAATGCGATGAGACCCAGGTTTTCACCTACGGTTAAACCGTTTCCTTCCCCGTATTTGATAGCCTTCACCAAGTCTTTGTCGTCCAGCGTGAAATAAATTTCACCAGCACGTACATCCACTGGATCTAGGCCATCCAATACTTGGAACTCCAGGCCATTCGTTTCGCAGAATTCACTGCAACCATTAATTAATCCAGCATCGAAATAATCTTCCTCTGAAACAACTAAATTGAACGAATGGTATTTATTAAACAGGTTTATTTGGTTTGAAAAGTGAACATTCAAAGCCGTTTTAGGCTGAGAAGTAATGCTTGCATGCGCATTGGACATGCTATTGAAGTTTTGGTCTAAGAGAATCAAACGGTCACCTGAAATCTTTTTCAAGCATTTGATGTTCTCCTCCTCTTCTTCAATTAAATGTGGCATAATAACATAGTAGTGGTAGTTGCCCAACTGCTGTGCCATGATTTCTTGAAATTGACGCGTCTTGTATTGGTAGGTATAAATGTCTACCATGACGTTTTTGCCCAATGATTCACAAAATGAATCGAAAATCTCCTTATTCGTATTGGTTATTTTACCCACCAAAAAAAGTACTTTGGTTTTGGTCTTTATAGACGAATTTGAAATGAAATATCCCTTACGAAAGATCGAAGTGATGACACCCATTTTGTGTAATTCAGTATAGGCGCGCTCCACCGTATCTCTAGACAAATAACATTCCTCCGAAGCTTCGTTAATGGAAGGTAATCTTTCCCCAGGTTTCAATTCGCCCATCTCAATATCTTGTAATAGGGAATTGATTAATTGCTGGTATTTCGGAAGTTTATTGTCCGAGTTTTTGGCAGAAAAAGAAACGAATGTCTTAACCATGTGTAACTAACGATTTCTTAAATGAAGTACGTAAACAAATGTAGGTCTCCTCGTTTTCTTTCAATTGGACAAATCTTTCAAATTTGTGGACGTTTCTTGCAATTGTTGTCGTTTGAAAGAATTATGCAAGTATTTCGCGTGCAACTACCCCGAATATATACCTATAAGTCGGCGTAACTTTTGCCTTTAATTTTCTAATTTAGAGATTCTATTCTGAAGACTTTGAGGACTTTTTTATGTTTGATGTGGCTCTTGATTTCTACTTCCCTGTTAGGGCAAGTTGGCAGTCGGTATGAGCGTTTGTCAACAGCCTCCGGATTATCTCAAAGTTCGATTTACAAGATTATTCAGGACAAAAAAGGCTTTCTCTGGTTTGCGACTGCTGATGGATTAAATCGCTACGATGGCCATAATTTTAAAATTTATCGGAATGATCCGAGTGATCCTTCAACGCTCAGTGGGAGTGATGTTTTCTCGATTGTAGAAGATGATGAAGGGAATATTTGGGTGGGTACGCGCTCTTCCGGTTTAAATCATTTGGATTTGCAAACGGGTAAAATAACTCGATTCATGCGAGGGCCTAATGGTCAGGATATTAGCAATTTGAATATTCCATCCTTGATTAATTTGGGGAATCACCGGGTAGGAGTGGCTGCTTTGGGTTTTGGTCTTTTGGTTTATCATACCCAATCAAAAAAATTATTAGCTGCTGAATCGGAATTGAAAAATCCTTTGGTCAAAGAAGTCGTACGAACTTTTAAACACAGCAATGGTTCCATATGGCTGGGAACCCGAACGGGCCAATTGATTTCTGTCCTCGGAAAACATAGTTTTATGCCATTTTCTATTGGGCAAAACCAGGTAAAATCTCGTATTCGAGCTATTTATGAAGCCAAAGACGGTCATATTTTAGTAGGCACCGATGGCGCTGGTTTATTTCAATTTAACCCGTCAAATCAAAAATTTCAGTCCGTTTTTTATCAATCTTCAGATCCATTAGCGCGTCAAAATATCGTTACTAGTATCACGCGTGATGCCTTGCGAAATCTTTGGATTGGTACTGACAATGGTGTATATGTCATGGAGGGTGATAATTTTAAGCGATTCAAACACATCCCATCGAATCCAGATCCCGAGTTAGGGATTAGTTCATTTTCGGTCATGAGTTTATTTACCGATTCAAACCTAAATACGTGGGTGGGTACTTATGAAGCCGGCTTAAATATTAGTTTCTTTCAAAAACCCCGTTTTTCAGTTTTAAGATATAAACCCAATACCGTTCAAGGACTTTTGAGTAACAAGGTTTCAGCCATTGCCGCTTCTGATGCCTCTGGGGTTTGGATTGGTAGTAATTTAGGACTTTCGTTTTTCGATCATAAAAATCGAAAATTGAATCATGTGATTTATTCAGAATCGACCAATAAACTTTCTGCTGCCGGAGATTATGATGTGAATTTCCTAAAGGCTATGCCTAATGGCGAGGTTTGGGTCGGTTTTTGGGGCAAGGGATTAAATCATTTGTCGCCTACCAAAAAATTAACTGATTATCCATTTTTGCCAGGTAGACGCGAAGCCAACTTTAACTGTATACTTCCATTTCAAAATCAACTATTACTTGGATCTGTTGGACTAGGTGTTGTTTCCTTCAATCCTCAAACGAAACGTTATTCGATCCCATTTCCGGAATTAGGTATTAAGACTTTTCAGAATCGTTCTATCTCAGATTTGGCATTAATTGATGGGAGCCAGCTTTGGATCGGTACGATCGGTTCCGGATTATATCAATATGATTTGAAAAGTCATCAGTTAAACCACTTAGTGAAGTCGGCAGATCCCCAAAGCCTTAGTTATAACCACGTTACTCAGATTTTTCAAGACAAAAAAAAGCGAGTTTGGGTACTGACCAATGGGGGTGGGGTGAATTTGTATCTACCTGAAAATAAGGAGTTTCGCGTACTTACCGTTAAAGATGGATTGTCCAGTAATACCTTACGGGGTGTCGTGGAAGATGGGAAAGGGGATTTGTGGTTCACAACGACCAACGGTATTTCTAAAATGGACGGTAAGACGTTGCGCTTCATCAACTTTGAAGATGCTGACGGGTTGCAAGGAAAGGAATTTACGTCCAAGACTTTTGCTTCCAATAAACAAAATTGGTTGTTTTTTGGAGGAGTTAATGGCTTGAATTATTTGAAATCAGATAGTTTGCGTATGCGATTAGATGTCCCAGATGTCTACGTAACGAGTTTTAAATTATTTAACCAAGTCGTTGAACCTGGTCAAGAAGGCAGTCCTTTGACCTATGATATTAGTCGGACGACCAACATCACCCTTCAGCCTGGACAATCCGTATTCAGTTTGGATTTCGTCGCATTGGAGTATCAACGCCCTAAAAATAATCGCTATGCGTATTATTTAGAAGGTTTTGAGAAAGACTGGAATTACGTGGGGACGAGTAGGTCGGCGACGTACACCAACTTATCTCCAGGTGATTATACATTCAAAGTGAAAGCATCTAATTCGGATGGGGTCTGGTCTGAAAAACCCACTGAATTGTTCATAACGGTGTTGCCACCTTGGTATCGAACCTGGTGGGCCTATATGGGATATGTTCTTATGCTAATAGCGGTGATTTATTTATTTATTCGGGAAGTGAAAATTCGGGAGGCTTTCAAAACCGATATACGGATGAAGGAAATCGAAAAAGAACGTATAAGGGAGCTAGAGCAAGTAAAAACTCACTTTTTTACGAATATTTCCCATGAATTAAGGACGCCCCTTACCTTGATCATTAGTCCCATTGAGAAGTATTTTATGCAAAATGCTTCCCTGTCTAGTACACAAGAAAAACGGATTTCTTCGATTTATCAAAACGCTCAGAAGCTATTAAGATTGATTAATCAATTGCTTGATTTATCAAAAATTGAATCCGGTAAACAGCAACCTGTTATCGCTAAACATGATTTAGTTCTTCAGTTAAATGGGATCATTCAAGGCTTTGAGAATTATGCACAGCAGAAACAAATCAAGTTGACATGGAAAGCACCCATTCCTTCTCTACTCGTTTATTACGATGCCGATATCATTGAGAAATGTGTGAGTAATTTATTGTCAAATGCGTTCAAGCATACGCCAGAAGATGGAAAAATAGGTGTTTCGTTAGATTTGGAATCCTCATTTGTGGATGGAAATGAAGAGGTTAATCAAATATATATACGCGTTATTGATACTGGTAAGGGTATTTCTGCAGAACATTTACCGCATATTTTTGATCGCTTTTATCAAATCCCTGAGTCGATGTCGGTGGTGGGTACGGGCGTCGGACTTTCGCTTTGCAAGGAATTAGTGACACTTCACTTAGGGGAAATCGAAGTTAAAAGTACCTTAGGATTAGGTAGTGAATTTGGTTTAAAAATCCCGGTACGTAAGTCGAATTTTGACCCATCATGGGTTCAGGAAAAACTGATGACCATTAAGTCTCAGGAAGAATTGATTACTCCTTCCGATTCCATTGAAAAGGAAAAGCAGATCTTGTTAATCGTTGATGACCATACTGAATTAAGAAAATTTGTCGCTGAAATATTTGAATCTAAATTTCAAGTAATGGAGGCATCACGGGGCGAAGATGCGCTTGAGATGGCCTTAACCTATTTGCCAGATGTGGTTATCACGGATTGGATGATGCCAGGAATGAGTGGCGTGAATTTATGTCGTGCACTCCGCCAAAACCCTAAAACGAATCATATTCCCTTAGTATTATTGACTTCTAAAAGCGCGCAGGAAAGTCAAATTGAGGGAATGCAAGCAGGCGCTGACGATTTTGTAAGTAAGCCTTTCAATGCGGATATTTTAGAAATTCGCGTGAATAAATTGTTGGAGTCCAAAGAGCGAAATCGGAAGAATTGGCAAAAGCAGATGATCCAACAGGAATTGAGTGAAGGTAAATTGCCTACCTTTGAGGATGCTTTCCTAGTGAAGGCCACGCAATTAATTATTGCGAATTTGGGTAATGCTGATTTTGATGTAGAGGACCTTGAAAAAGGCCTAGATATGAGCAAAATGCAGTTATATCGTAAGTTAAAGATGTTGACATCCTTAGCGGCCAATGAATTTATCAGGTCTATTCGATTGCAGCAGGCTAAAGTTTTATTAGAAAATTCGAAGTTTAATATATCAGAAATTGCTTACCAAGTAGGATTTAATGATCCTGCCTATTTCGCTAGAGCCTTTAAAAAACAATATGGCAAAACGCCAAAATCATTTATCAAACCAACAAATGAAGAAAATTAGCCTATTCATTCTTGTCCTCTGTTCGTCTTGGGGATTTTTAGCGCATAAGACCTTGCAACAAGTATCCATTTACCAATTACCAGATGGTTTGGCGTCGTATTTTTATGCAAATCAAGAATATATAGTCCAACAATCTATCCGTCCAGATGTTCGTCGGAAAGACGACAAATTGGAAGATGCGAAGCATTATTTGGATATGGATGCGGAGTTGTTCGGTGCTAATTACAAGACAGATATCCCACACGATTTTAACGCCGCAGTTAAAAAGTATACGCTAGATAGTTTGCGCAAAGAAGGATTAGTGCCTTGGGAAGTGACACGTGTTTATGGTCGATTAGTAAATGCATTCAAGCATGAAATGCGTGATTCAGTCTTATTTTATGCGGCTGATTTAGGGCATTATGTAGCTGATGCGCACGTACCTTTACATACCACCAAAAACCACGATGGCCAGTTGACTGGACAAAAAGGAATGCACGTTTTGTGGGAAAGTTTGGTGCCAGAGGATCAATTGCAGACTTATTCGTTGAATCAGGTAGATGGTGTTCAATACATCGCTAAACCTCAAGATTTTATATTTCAGATTTTATTAGAGTCTCATGCCATGTTGCCTACGATGTTTAGTGCTGAAAAAGAAGTTCGATCGGCATTAGGAGAGGATGGATCATTTGAAATGGTGGAGAAATACGGTCGGAAGCAGCGCTATTATACCAAAGCATTTATTCAAGCCTATGGAGCTAAAGTAGGGGTGTCGGTTCAAAAACGCATGTTATTGGCTTCCTCACGGGTGGCATCCTTTTGGTTCTCTGCCTGGAAAGATGCAGGCTCACCGGCCTGGGTAAACCAAGATGCGGCGGTCAACGTTCGTTTAGCTGAAGAGCGCGTTGTTTGGAAAAAGAATGCGCTTATATCTACTGGGGCACTTATTTCGGTCAAAGCTAAATAAAATGGTTAAGGTTTTATTACTCTCTGATACGCATAGTTATTTAGATCCACGTCTGGATGAACATCTGAAGGCTTGTGATCAAATTTGGCATGCGGGGGATTGGGGCTCAGTGGAGCTGGCAGATAAATTAGCTGCTTATGGTAAGCCAATTGCAGGCGTGTACGGAAATATCGATGATCGTACCATTCGTAATATGTATCCCAAAATTCGACGTTTTCGTTGCGAAGATGTGACAGTTGCGATGACCCATATCGCAGGAGCTCCTTCGAATTACAAACCAGATGCCTTAGAGGCATTCGCCAAAGGTTTGCCAATGATTTTTGTTTGTGGGCATTCACATATATTACAAATTAAGCGCGATGCCAAACGTAATAATATGCTCTTTTTGAATCCGGGTGCGGCGGGCCAACATGGTTTTCATCCCGAGCAAACGGCCTTACGTTTTAAGATCGATGGATCTAGGATATATGACATGGAGGTCATTCAAATGCCACGCATTAAAGTAAAATTAACTCCCGAAGAGGCAAAATTGATGCCTTAATTGGCTACTTCAAAAGATTGCACGTGCTCAAAAACGCTCCCTTTTTGGAATGATTTTAAGATCCAGCCACCACCAATAACATCATTTCCTTCATAGAAAACGGCGGCTTGTCCTGGGGCAATGCCACTGACTTCCGCGTGAAAGTCAACTTTGATTTTAGCGCCGTGCTGGTATATGATTGCATCTGTTCCGGCGTCTTTGTATCGAACCTTTGTCAAGGTTTCTATCCCTTCAGCAGGGATTTCTGCGTATTTCTGTAGGTTAAGCTGTCCCACCCACATGCCGGTCCGATTTAAATCAGCGATCTCTCCAATCACCACTTCATTGGTTTCTTTTCGAATTTCAATGACATAGGCGGGGAAACCAAAGGCTTTGCCTAAACCTTTCCGCTGACCTACGGTATAAAACGGATATCCTTCGTGTTTTCCGATCACTTTACCAGAGGTGTCGACGAAATTGCCACCCGCGACTTCGGCTTCTAATTCAGGTAATCGACGCTTTAAAAAACCGCGGTAGTCGTTATCGGGTACAAAACAGATTTCGTAACTCTCTGATTTATTAACCAAATCTACAAAACCACGCTCGGTTGCCATTTCACGAATACGTGCTTTGGTTAAACCGCCTAAAGGTAATATGGTGCGTGCAAGACTGGATTGAGAAACACCCCAGAGCACATAACTTTGATCTTTTAGGGTGTCCACACCTTTCGAAATGATATGTCGGCCATTCTCTTCTCGTACCTGAGCATAGTGTCCAGTTGCGATGAATTCACAGCCTAACTGGTCAGCCCGACGAAGTAGTGCGTCCCATTTAATGTGCGTATTACACATGACACATGGGTTTGGCGTGCGGCCGTCCACGTATTCTTGCGTAAAGTAGTCGATGACAGAATCACCAAATTCTTCACGTATATCTAATATGTAATGGGGGAATCCGAGCGATACGGCGATGTGTCTCGCGTCGTTGATGGAATCAAGGGAACAACAGCCGGTTTCTTTTTTGTCTCCACCTGAACTGGCATAATCCCAGGTTTTCATGGTCATTCCAATGACCTCATAACCTTGTTCGTGTAATAAAACAGCTGCGACTGAGCTGTCGATGCCGCCGCTCATGGCGACTAAAACGCGTCCTTTTGATTCCATATTTCCTTACAGGTTCAAAGCCTGTCGTAAATTTTCCGCAAGTTAGGATTTATTTCTCCAAACGGCGAATAATCTTGGTATTTACCCGTTGAAAACGTATTTTTGTCCTCGTTTATTTCAATGACACGCGATGTTAAAAACCCAGGTTAAAGTTTCTTCGATTGCTAATTTATCTGATGCGCGGTATTGTGCCGGCATGGGAGTAGAGTGGTTAGGTTTTCCGTTACAAGAAATTACGCTTGAACGTTTTACTGAAATTCGTAATTGGTTGGCAGGTGTTCAAATTGTCGGCGAATTTACGAAAGCGACTGCGGAACAGATTCGGGAGGCGGTAGCCACGTATCAGCCAGATGTGATTGAGATTGATTCCAGTGTTTCTTTAGTAGCCATTCATTCGATTGATGTTCCTAAGATTTTGCGAGTGAATATCGATTCGGATAATTTGCCGGCCATTTTTGCTGCTTCTGCACCCTATGTAACACATTTCTTGTTGGTGGGCAATGATGCCAATTCATTGGCTGGCATGGAAGCCTCGGTTGAAATATGGGCGGCACAATATTCAATTATTCTTGGATTAGAGATTCCTGAGAGTGATTTAGATGAGTGGGTAGAACAAAGTTCGATTCAGGGAATTGGCCTAGTGGCAGGGGAGGAAGACCGTCCTGGCTTTCGTGATTTCACGGATTTAATGACTATCTTAGAAAAATTAGAAACGGAATAAACTATGCTTGAGCAGATACAGCACTCTTTTTCACGTGGTAAGGCATGGGTCCAACAAGCGATTATGAAGCTTGTCCATTTGTCACTTTTGGGTATCAAAAAGGTGATTGGTGATAAGAAATATGCGGCATTGGAGGCGGCATGTCAACAGGCGATTGGTTTCTATGAATTAAAACAACAAGCGCTTCAGGCATATTACGATGCAAGAGTAGACAAAAATTCACCTTATTATAAGCCCATCGTTCGTATGTGGCGCATTACAGGTAAAACGATATTTTACGGATTGGTTTATTTGTTTGTCATTGAGACCAATATATTTTGGTTGACAGGGCAAATGCCAAGCGTAGATGACCTTCAAAATCCTAAATTATCACAAGCCTCAGAGATCTATTCGGCAGATGGCGTGCTTTTAGGTAAATATTTTGCGGAAAACAGAACGCCAATTCGTGATTATAATTTAATCTCACCCTATTTGGTTAAAGCTTTAGTAGCTACCGAAGATGCCCGTTTTTATGAGCACACCGGTATTGATTTTCAAGCTTGGGCTGGCGTTGCGATTGGGATTGTAAAAGGAGGAGATCGCGGGGGTGGAAGTACAATTTCGCAGCAATTAGCCAAGAATTTGTTTAAAACACGGACCAAAAAGAGTTTTACAAAGACCGGTTTATTGGGTTACATTCCTGGCTTAAATAAATTGGTTTACAAAACAAAGGAATGGGTTACAGCGATCAAATTAGAGCGTTTTTATACAAAGGATGAAATCATTCTTTGGTATTTAAATACCGTGGATTATGGTAACAATGCCTATGGGATTAAGGTCGCCGCTAAAACCTACTTTAATACTTCTGCTGATAGTTTAAATATTCAGGAAGCAGCCATTTTGGTCGGTCTGCAAAAGGCGACTACAACGTATAATCCGAAACGCTACGATGGTAAGCCATTAGCTGAAAATAAGGCATGGAAGCGTAGAAATGTGGTTTTGGCTCAGATGGTTAAGGCTGGATACCTGAAAAAAGCCGAATATGATTCGTTAGCACCATTGCCTATAGTTCTTCATGAAAATGAGGAATCACCTTATGACGGAACCGGTAATTATTTCAAAGTTGCTGTCGCTAAATACATTCAAGAATGGGCGAAGGCGAATGAGATGGAGATTGATTTGTATCGGGATGGTTTGAAAATTACCACGACCATTGATTCTCGTTTACAATTGCATGCTGAAGAGGCAGTCGAAGAAGGTATGCGTTCTACGCAGAAATCGTTTGATAATCACTGGTCTGGTCAAAATCCATGGGTCGATGAGTCAGGGAAAGAGATTCCTGGATTTATCGATTCTGTGGCTAAACGGACAGAATATTACAAGGCTTTAGTGCGACGTTATCCTAAAAATCCGGATTCAGTTTTATACCAAATGAAAAATGTGAAGCGGAAAATGTGGGTTTATTCACGCAATACCTTGGGCGAGGAGCAACAAACCATGAGTGCCTACGATTCCATTCAATACTATAAGCGCTTTTTGCA
>JACCDM011780131.1_pt1 | contig 12095 bp, 9 predicted proteins | sample 7445851 | NCBI WGS metagenome assembly JACCDM01 (sample SAMN15323438, study PRJNA562643) | freshwater metagenome | isolation source: river surface water | place: USA:Blue River Watershed | collected 2017-08-16
AGAGATCGTCAACCAAATCAATTCTGAAATTGCAAAAATTTTGGCCATGCCTGAGATCAAGAAAAAGGCTGAAGATGCTGGCACTTTGATTGACCACATGAATCCTTCACAGTTGGGCGAGTACACCCGCAAGGAATTGGATTACTGGGGACGCGTCATTCGCGCAGCCAAAATCACAGCTGAATAAATTATTGCGAATTCATTTAAAAAGCCACTGACTTAAAAAATCAGTGGCTTTCAATGTGGTGGGCCCACCAGGACTTGAACCTGGGACCAAAGGATTATGAGCAGCTTCAAGAAATAAAACCTCAACGAAATCAATAGGTTACAAGCGATCTACAGAGGTGTGGAAGCAAATGTGGAAGTTTCACTCAAAAATAACTGATGATTCAAGAACAGAACTGAACATACATGATATTGATTTCTTTGTCGATGGAGTCACTCGACTTTAATATGCCGTTTGCGCACAAAATTGCCCCGCCCGCGCAAATCATTTCGAACCAGCTTTACAAATTATTCAGACTATATAGAAGGTATTTCAGAAAACCCTAGTTTGCGCCAATAATCTTTCAATTCGGGCAGCACCGATACAAGACTTATTTAAGAGCTAAGCGTCGGCACATCATCAAAATCTTTTGATTAGTGTATGGCATCAAGGCCTCTTATTTTGTATCTTGGTGATTGTTAACAAACAGGGCTCCAAGCAATGGATGCAGCCTTGCTTATTCAGGCTTGATGCCAGCGCTCTTAATCACGCGAGTCCATTGGTCAAGTTCTGACTTTACAAACTCCGTATAGGGCTTACTGCCTGTTACTGGAATGACAAAGCCTGTGCTTGTTAATCGCTGGCGAAAGTTAGGAGATTGCATCGCTTGGACCATGGCGGCTTCTAGTTTGTCCACAATGGGCTGAGGCGTTCCTTTAACCACCGACAAGCCAGACCATGACAAAGCTTCAAATCCTTTATAGCCTGATTCAGAGATGGTCGGTACATCAGGATACAGCGGGTTACGCTCCTTGCTGGTGACTGCCAAAGCGCGCAATTTTCCAGCCTTAATGTGAGGCAATGCCACATCTTGATTGAGGAAAATCATTGGCACGGTGCCTGCCAATAAGTCATTGAGCATAGGACCACCGCCTTTGTAAGGGATGCCAGTCATGAAAATGCCTGCAGTCTGTTTGAACAACTCCATGGCCATATGGCCTGAGGCTGCATGCGTATATCCGTAATCGAGTTTTCCAGGGTTTTTCTTCGCAAAGTCCACCACATCTTTGACTGTTTTAAACGGTTGAGCCGGGTTTACCAATAAGACGTTGGGGCCAGAGTGCACTTGGGTGAGGTGGATAAAATCCATCAACGAGTTGTACTTCAGATTAGGATCTAGACCGTGAGCAACTGCATTTTGTCCAACACCTGTTTGGATGATGGTGTATCCATCTGCAGGCATTTTGACAGCACGGTCTGTTCCAACCACACCACCGGCGCCACCAATGTTTTCAACCACGACGGGTTGCTTGAGAACCTTTCCCATCTCTTCAGCCATCAAACGTCCCATTACATCACTTGTGCCTCCTGGCGGAAACGCCACGATCAGTTTGATGGGCTTATTGGGATAGTCGGTTTGCCCATAAGCAGCTGAATTGATCAACCCCAGTGTGGTGATCGTGCCAATTACCCATAATTTTTTAACTAAAGAGTTGCTGTACTTCACGGTTGTGTCTCCTCAATCTTTTCGTTGTTTGATTATTTAATAACGCGGTTGTTGTCCTGTGAATGTCGGATCGTACTTTCGCATTTGCCCCAAGTCATCACGGTTCCGAATGCCACACTGAAGATAGTTGTCATGAAGCCGAGCCAGCGCTTCCGGATCAATGCGCACCCCTAAACCAGGACCACGTGGCACGCGCAATGAACCATTTTCAAATTTTAAACGTCCCCCCTGCACCACCTCATCGTCCTGCCAAGGGTAGTGAGTGTCGCAAGCATATGACAAGTGCGGTACGGATGCAGCCAAGTGTGTCATTGCAGTCAAACTGATGCCTAAATGAGAGTTGGAATGCATGGACAATCCCATGTCAAAAGTGCTACACAGCCGAGAGAGTTGCTGAGTCACCCTCAACCCCCCCCAATAGTGATGGTCTGAGAGGACGATGCGAACAGGACTGCCCATATGCACGTTTTGCGCAAACTCAGAAAAGTCAGTTACCACCATGTTTGTCGCTAAGGGCACGTCACACACTTTTGCAAGTTCTGCCATGCCTGCCAATCCTGGCGCTGGGTCCTCAAAATACTCCAAAACGCCGCGCAACTGTGCCACCATTTTCAAACTGGTTTCGACGGACCAGTTGGCATTAGGGTCAATGCGCAAGGGAGTCTGGGGAAATGCCTTGGCCAGCGCCAACAAAGTCGCAACTTCTTGCTGTGGGTTTAGGGCACCCGCTTTCAACTTGATACTTTGAAATCCGAACTCAGCAATCATGCGTTGAGCTTGCTTCACAATTTGATCCGGTGACAGGCCCTCCCCCCAAGGATCTGGCGGGTAAGGCTGTTCAATGTGTTGCGTGTATTTAAAAAACAAATAGGCACTGAAGGGCACTGCATCACGTGCTGCGCCACCTAACAAATCGACCACGGGCGCATTAGCTAACTGGCCCTGCAAGTCCAGCATCGCCACCTCAAATGCGCTGATCACTTTGGCCACATTTTTGGATGCATGGGTACCAGGGGCCAAAGAAACTCGCTGACCCAGAAATTCAGAAACTTCACCGCTTGGCTTCACCAACGATTGAACTCGCGCGTCCATGGCGTTCAAGTCCCAAGGGCTTAAACCCTGTAACGCGGGTGTTGCCTTCGCAAGTACCTCGAGCATGGACTGATCACCATAGGTTTCATTGATACCCACCAGTCCCGAACTAGTTTCGATTTCAATCACACTTCGCAAAGCCCAAGGCTCATGAATGCCAGCAGAATTGAGCAAGGGCGGGTCTCGAAAAGCGATCGGTGTGATGCGCACATGAGCAATCGCATGACTGGACATTTTGAGTCTTTCTTTTTAGAGCTCAAAGACTGTGGTCTCGCGCGTCCATGCCCGTGCTTGTTCGCTCAAACTTAAACCCAAACCAGCTCGTTTTGGCACCAACATGCGACCGTTGGCAATCTCAATGCGTTCGTTGAACAGAGGCTCTAGCCAATCAAAATGTTCAACCCACCCTTGACGTGGATAGGCGGCGGCCAAGTGAATGTGTAATTCCATTGCAAAATGAGGCGCTACCAACAAGCCTTCTTGATCGGCTTGCGACGCTACTTTTAAGTAAGGCGTGATGCCGCCAACTCTTGGCGCATCGGGCATCAAATAATCAGCTGCACGATGGCGTATCAACTCACCATGCTCTGCAGCACTGGTTAACATCTCGCCTGTAGCAATAGGTGTATCAAACTTTTGAGCTAGAGCTGCATGACCTTCATGGTCATAGGCATCCAAAGGCTCTTCGATCCAAACTAAATTGAATTGCTCAAAGATGCGGCACATGCGCTGAGCTGTAGGGCGATCCCATTGCTGGTTGGCGTCAACCATAATGGCCACTGAATCTCCTAAATGCTGCCGTACGGCTTCGAGCCGTCGAATGTCTTTCTGATGATCAGGTTGACCTACCTTGAGCTTGATGCCACCGATACCTCGTTCGAGAGAATTTTTTGCATTGATCAACAACTGATCTGTGGGTGTGTGCAAGAAGCCACCAGATGTGTTGTAGCAGGGTACCGATTCGTGATAACCGCCAAGCAATTTAGCCAAGGGTAAATCGGCACGACGAGATTTCATGTCCCACAAGGCTACATCAAAAGCGCCGATGGCCTGCGTAGCCATGCCACTGCGCCCAACTGACGCACCCGCCCAACACAATTTGTCCCATAAGCGGCCAATGTCACTGGGGTCTTCACCTAAAAGGCTTAGAGCAATTTCATTCGCATGAGCAAATTGCCCTGGACCACCAGCTCTTTTTGCATAGCTGAGTCCCAATCCTGAATGGTTATCTTGTGTTTGAATTTCAACGAAAAGCATCGCCACTTCAGTCATGGGTTTTTGTCGACCTGTAAGTACCTTGGCATCACTGATAGGCTGTGCAAGCGGTAAATAAACAGATGAAATCTTGATACGGTTGATGGTCGACATAAAATTTGTTAGCTAACAGAGACTGATGGCTTATTCTGCTCGAAATTTGTAATCATCATGCAATCTTTATTGACAGGCATAACTGGACGCTACATTCACATCGGTTCCTTTAAAAACCGCTTTCTTGGGATGCACACAAATTGGCAAACTCAAAGCACCTGAAGCCGAGGTCAAGTCGATTCGCTCTGGCGCCACTCCCTTCTCCACCCATGCTCTGAGTGCGTTAAACATCTCGTCACGGCCAGTAGCTGGCTGTGGCAGAGGTACAGCACTGAATTGTGTAACAGTTCCATTAACACCAATCGAAGCGCTTTGATTAAATGATCCAGCATGGCCCATACCAGGAATCAAAAACAAGCGATTGAAACTCTGAACTTTTTCTAAACCGCCCATGTTTTCAACTAATCGATCGAAATAATTTAGTGACCCTTGGGGCATGATCAATTGATCTGAGAGGCCATGGTACGAGATTACTTTTGCACCTCTATCGCGAAGACCTCTTAAGTCAACGGAGTCAGTGTTGATGTTGGAATAGGTTTGCTGCATTGCAAGACCTTTTTCTGCCACGGAAACCAAATCTGCATACGTCAAATTCTTCCATCCGTCATCTGCGCTCCCTGTGGCATTTGTGAACATACCTTTTTGAGCAATGCGCGGGTTTCCAAGTGTGAGTGCTGTCAACTGCGAGGCAATGGGAAACGGTGCCTGTTCGCCCGAAAGTGCCGTGAGATCAGTACCTCGAGTTTGACCCCACCAAATTTGTCCAGCACTGGCATTAAGTTGCCCTGTCATTCCATTGTCAGCTGAAGGATCTGGCGCAACACCATCACGGGTCATGCCATACCAAATTTTATTAATAGCGATTGCCTCTTTGTGTTGCAAGCAAGTTGCTGATGTATTAGTTCCAACGATGCCGTTTGTACCTGTTTCACCAGAACACAAAGCTGCAGAATCACGCGCTGGGTTGTAGGTACATGACAATGGGTCCAACAAGAAACCCCAAGAAGCCTGGGCGCCACCACAAGAGCGCATTGCGAGCGCGCTGGCTGCATGCAACTTAGCGTTCGGAATTGTTCGCCCCAAGTCTTGTTGCATCACGATTTGAGGATACAGCTCAGCAGTGATAAATTTTGTCCAATTAAAAGCTGGTGCACCGGCCAAAATTCCATCGTATTGGTCTGGATATTTTTGAGCTAACTTATAGGCCTGTCTTCCACCTGTTGAAAACCCATCGAAGTAGGCTTTTTGATGAGCTTTGCCATAGTAGGCTTTAACAATCGCTTTGGTTTTTAGTGCTTGCTCTAACATGCTTCGCTCTGCGAAATCTTGCCATACGACTGTATTGATAGAGCCATCAGGGTTCATCCCAAAGGAAGCATTTCGGCCAGAAACTGTTCCTCCATGCCCGTGGTCTGAACCACTGACTGCATACCCTTTCTGAACAGCTCCTAAAAACATTTCATTGGCACCACCAGTTTGGCCAATGCGCGTTGGATCTGCGTAATAGCCGCCTGCCCAACCACCACTTCCAAAAGAACGTATAACTTGATTCCATTGATCACGTGCAGGCATCCAAACTTCAATACCTATTCCAGGTGTCGTGGAGGGCACATTGGCTGGTCCAGGATTGCCAGGCCCAACTACTAACTTAACCATGCAAACATCTAAAGATGTTTTCTTGTGCGGTCCTGGTGAATTCGACAAGCGAACTTCCTGACCGGCTTTGAAATTTTGTACGGCAACTATTTTAGTTTGATTGTCAATTTGCAGTTGGCCCAGACCTTGCGAATCGCATGCCAATGGTGAATTTAAACTTTGATAATTTGAAATACTTGCGCATGAAGTCAACAAACTTAGCAAAAGTAAACGTGTCAGTTGAAATGAAAGCTTATTTTTAATTAAGTTCATGGTGTATCTAAATTAATTAATGAATGTGAGTGCCACCATTGACATCAATAGTTGCTCCCGTTATGAAGCCAGATAAATCAGAAGCCAAAAACAAACATGTACCAGCCATCTCCTTAGTTGTTCCCATGCGTTTCAAAGGAATCGATTCGGTGATAGATGCAAGTCGCTCAGGACTCAAACTATCAATCATAGGCGTATCGATCATTGCAGGACATATAGCATTGGCGCGTATTCCAAGATGACCAAATTCCCTGGCGATGCTTTTGGTCAAACTAAGCATGCCGCCCTTAGATGCTGCGTAATGCGCGCCGCCAACCAAGCCACCGCCGCGTTGTGCGGCAAGAGAAGCAACATTGACAATAGTGCCGCTCTTTTGTTTGACAAAAACTTCCAACACACTTTGGCACAAGTAAAAGGCACCTTTTAAATTGATGTCTAACATCAAAGAGAGCTCGGCTTCACTAATGTCCAAGATGGGACCAGATCGAACAATGCCTGCTGAATTGACCAAGCAATCAACCGTACCGTACTTTGACTGAACTTGAGCAATCAGGCGATCACACTCGCTTTTTTTGCTGATGTCGCATTGAATGCCGTCAATCTTGATAGTGAAACCTAAATTTTTCTCAATTTCAAATTTGATTTGATTTAAGACATCATCATTCATCATGACATCGGTCACAACGACATGAGCGCCCTGCTTGATGAATAGTTCAGCCGTGGCGTAACCAATACTACGCAATGAAGAAGCGCCTGCAACGATACAAACTTTATCTTTCAGTAACATCTTGTTTTTTTCTTATCATTCTTTAGATTACCCACGCATCTCATTCAGAATCCAGGCCTGAACTGATGTGCGTTTGGGTTTCCAATTCAATTCGCTGCGGGCACGCACAGCCCTGACGCGACTGTTGCTTCCGAGAGAGAACAGTGCGCGCGCCATACCCCATCTGTCAGCAGCTGTCTCAGCAGGCAAATGTTCAATGGTTGGTATGCTCAGTCGCATAGAAATTGATTGGGCAATTTCGCGGAATGTCGCTTCACCGTTTTCGGCAAAGTAAAAAGATCCGGCGGGCGCCTTTTCCAGAGCCAGCAAATACAGATCCACCAAATCTTCTATGTGGATGTTTGACCATGCATTCAAACCTTGGCCTACTATCTGAACTGAATTATTTTCAATTGCATTGCGTACTAAAAATGGCACCTGAATGCTGTTTTTTTGAATGCCTAAGCCATATCCATAAATCAAACTTGGAATAATCACACAAGACTGAATTCCAGTTGAAGCAGCTTCAAGCACTTTCATATCAATGTTTCGTCGCGCTTGTTTTCTGGCATCCACAATCAATGGCGTGTCTTCGGTAAAAATGACAGGACTCAGTTGATTGCCACGGGCATCGTCACCTACGATGCTTGAACCGCTGGTGTGTATGATTTTCTGATGGGTACCTGTTAAACCATCTAGCAAGGCCAACACGGCATCAAGATGATCAGCATTGGCCGTATTAATAACGGCGTCTGCTCGAAATGCTTCAGATTTCAATAACTCTAAATTATCCAAGTCACCCAACACAGGAACCATTCCAAGGGCTTCCATTTCATGCGCTGATTTTTTGCTTCGGGTTAAGGCTCGAACTTCATGTCCTTTTGACAACAAAGCAAAAGCTAGTGACCCTCCTATATAGCCACTCGCACCCGTTAAAAATATTTTCATGATGGGTATTTATAAATCTGGCTTTAAAGCATGAATGTGGACAAGACAGGGAATGCGGCAATGACCACAACACCCACCAACAATGCAGCGATATAAGGCCAAATTGCAACAATCACATCGTCAGGCTTGGCATCACCGATTCGGCATGCAATGTAAAAACCAACTCCTATGGGCGGCATCATCAATCCAACATTCATGGCACACACAATGACCATGGAGTAATGGATATCGTTAATGCCGAGTTTTTTGGCAATTGGAAACATGATGGGTGCCAGTAACAAAACGGCTGGCAAGCCTTCTAAAAGACAACCCAAAATTAAAAACACCAAGACCGTAACAGCCATGAAGGCAACCCAACCACCTGGCAATGTGGTCAGAAATGATGAGAGCTGTTGAACAACACCACTTTGGGTAATAGCCCACGCCATGGCGGATGCTGTTCCCAAAATCAGCAAAATTGCGCCACTCAATGCGGCTGTTTCTACCAACATTGCATATGTTCTGCGCCATCCAATACCACCATACAAAACTTGGCCAATGACCAGCGCATAAAGAACGGCAATAGTAGAAACCTCGGTTGCAGTGGCCACACCACCGCCAACAGCACTTCGAATTAAGAAGGGAAGAACAAGCGCAGGCGCTGCAATCAGAGCAAATTTGCCAATGACTTTGGCTGAAGGTCGCTTGATGTTTTCTGTTACTTCGTTGCGTGCCTTCCATCGTGCCAAGACCAACAACGCAAGTAGCAAAACCATGGCAACAAAGAATCCGCTTTCAAACAAGCCCGCAATGGAGACGCCCGCGACCGATCCCAAAACAATTAACACAATGCTCGGCGGTACAGTGTCGGCCATCGCAGCCCCCGTCGCTAACAAGGCAACCATTTCCGACTGTTTATTGCCACGTCTTTTCATTTCAGGAAAGAGTGCTGGTGCCACGGTGGCCATGTCAGATACCTTGGAGCCAGAAATTCCCGAGACAATGAACAACGAAGCCAGCAATACGTAAGACATGCCTGCTTTAACGTGCCCAATCAAAGAGGACAATAAGTCAACAATGGCTTTGCCCATGCCCGTAGCATCCAGAATGCATCCGAGCAATACAAAAATGGGGACAGACACCAGCACGATGTTCCCCATGCCCTCATCGATTCGCCCAACAATGACAACCAGCGGTACATTGCCTGTAAATGCTAAGTAGGACATCACGCCTATGCCAAAGCAAAATGCAATGGGGACACCTGCCACCAAACAAAATGCAACCAGCCCGCACAAAAAGATGCCAATATTCAGCAAACCCAGTTGCGAAAACTGACCTGTCAAACCTGAGCAAACGGCAATGAAAATGCCAACACCTACTACAGCAATACCAAGTGACTGCTTTGAAACTGTTTTGAGCGCGTAGGCGCCAATAACCATGAGCATTAACACAAGTCCTGCAGCAATGGCAGACACCCTTACACCACTTGGAATCTCAAGCGCTGGCGAGTTAACAATCCATTCACTTTCGACGTGCTCAATGGCTGGGCCAATTAAGAAGATAAGGAATGCACTGATTGCTACCAGCGTAAACGCGTGAAATAGCTCGCGCATCGTTCCGTTCATTTTGTCAACAAACATGGTGAGGCGAAGGTGCTCATTTCGGTGCATCGCAAGCACAGCACCCAACATCGCCACCCAAATAAAAGCCAGTGAAACCGCCTCATCAATCCAGCCAACGGGCCTAGAGAAAACGTAGCGTGCAATGACGCCCCCAAACAACAAGACCACAATGCCCACCATCAATGCCGCACAAATCATTTCGAGTGGCACCATCCAGCGTGCCAGGATGCGGTCAAATTGACTTAATTGATTCGTCGTTTGATGCTGCTCTGATACGCTCATTGCGTTGTCTAGGGATGACATGGAAGTCCTAAATTGATTTCTATTGATAAGTCGTAATAAAACAGACCGACGGTCAAGACCATCGATCTGTTATTTCAAACTACACCGATAACTCGGATAGATTTAAAAGATGATTTATGCCAACTTGCCGCTGTACTTTTCAAGCAAGGCCCAAGCCTCTGGTCCAAATTTCTTTTGCCACTCAACGTAATAGCCAGACTTCTGCAGCAGTTCGCGGAAAGGCTTGGTATCTACTTTGTTAAATTGCATGCCTTGCCCCTTTAACTTGGTTTCAAGTGTTGAATTGAGCGCATCATGTGCAATTCGCTGTTTCAAAGCATTGGCATCCAAAATTTTCGTGGCAATGGCACGCAAATCTTCTGGTAGAGCATTCCAGTTACGCTTGTTGCCAACCAACGCAAAGTACTCCCACATGTGTGATGTGTAAGAACAGTACTTCTGAACTTCATAAAGCTTGACTGCATCAATCGTTGGTAGCGCGTTTTCTTGGCCATCAACAACCTTGGTTTGCAGTGCTGTGTAGAGCTCTCCAATTGGCACTGTTGCTGGCGAAGCGTCCAGCCCCTTGAACATCGATGTCCACAAGGGGGTTGCTGGAACTCGAATCTTCATGCCCACCAGATCTTTGGGAGATGAAATTGGTTTTGATGAGTGAGTTATTTGACGGAAACCGTGGTCAAACACTTTGCCGACTTGAACCAAGTTGAATTTATCAAATGATGCACGCATGTATGCGCCCAAATCACCCTCCATCGCCTTCCATACTGTTGGGTAATCAGGGAATGCAAAAGCAATGGAATTAATTGAAGCAGCAGGTACCAAATTACCGTAAATCGAACCCGCTGTGCAGACAAAATCAATAGCTCCAGAACGAACTTGCGAAAGAGTATCTGTATCACTGCCCAATTGGCCACTGGTATAAACATCAATGTTCAGACGTCCACCAGTCTCTTTTTGAATTTCAATGCACGCAGCTTTTAAGGCAATGGGTGTTGGATGGCTATCAGGCAAAGTGATCGCAATCTTCATAGTGAATTTAGCACCTGCTTGTGCTAATACTAGGCTTGGAGTCATTGCAGATGCGGCAGCGCCTGCGATACCCTTCAGAAGCGTACGGCGGTTTTGAGTATTTTTCATATTTTTCTCCTGGTTTGTATATCTGGATTTAAAAAACATTTGGTTGGTGCACTTCGATGCAATGACCATCTGGGTCATACAAGAACACCTGGTGCCATCCTGGAATAGCCCAGCATCCGTAGTCCGAGTAACGAATGCCCAATTCATCGCACTTACGCATGAAACCTTGAATATCATCTGTTCGAAAGCAGAAATGACCATGGCCCATAGGGTTCACAAACTTCTTCATCTTGAAGCCCGTATCCAGATCACGCTCTGACCAATGGAACTCAATGTCTCCATCTGTCAAAAAATCTACTTTCCCCGTGTATGCACGGTCATCACGCTGTCGGCTAATCACTGTGTGTTCGTTGTCCGTGATCGTTCCCAGTTGGAACAGGGTTTGATAAAACTTGGTCAATCTTGGCAAGTTGTCGGTACAAATGTTCATGTGGTGAAACTTGAATTCCATAGCGCTTTCTTTCATTTAGGTTGTTTCTTCACCTTCAAAAGGCCCGTCAAAGGACCTCCTGTTTCAGTGTTCTGGGAGCTTTTCCAAGCCCTACATCGAAGATAATTTAAATCATCCATGAAGTAAATGATTTGCGGATGAAATTTAATGAGTATTTTCCCTAATATTTCTGACAATAAATTGCTTATAATTCACTTTATTTAATTACTAATGAATGATACGATTCATTAATGGAAATAACTGAAGAAGACGCACCCTTGGTGCTAGCCCCCTCCGCAAGCAGCATTCGCACAGAAATCTGCAGCATTGCTTCGGTCAGAAGAGTTGCGGCTATGCTCGATATCGAACCCGACACCCTCGCAGAGGGTGACCCTTTGCCAAGAGGTTGGCAATTCATCTTGATGGCAGCAGACACGCGTCGTTCGTCACTCCGTGCTGATGGTTTTCCAGGGCTTGGCGTGACCATGCCAGACCTTGGTTTGCCACGATTGTTGTTAGGTAGCAGATCGGTTGATTACCTCAAAGACATTCCCATTAGCGCTAGTCTCATTCGCCAGAGTGCGATTAAAGACATCACTCAAAAAATGACCAAGTCAGGACCGATGGCTGTCGTGTCTATTCAACATGAGTTGCGCTTAAAAGAATCAGTTCAAGCCGCACTGATCGAGACACAAACCTATTTGCTACTGCCAGCAACGAAAGGCGCCACAGCATCCAATGCTTCCGCGTACGCCGGGCCGATCAAAGGGCATGTCATAAAGACGGTTGTGCCCGATGAGACCTTCCTCTTTCAGTATTCAGCACTTGGC
>JACCDM010018746.1_pt1 | contig 12093 bp, 10 predicted proteins | sample 7445851 | NCBI WGS metagenome assembly JACCDM01 (sample SAMN15323438, study PRJNA562643) | freshwater metagenome | isolation source: river surface water | place: USA:Blue River Watershed | collected 2017-08-16
CCAAGTTGCTACAAATAGCAACATTTTTTGTTGTGATCGCAGGAAGAGGTTTCACTTGCACCGATAAGTTAAATGACGCATTAGCGGGACAGCCATCTGCTGATGCACTGATCGTATAACTCAGTGCAGTTGGCGTTGTGTTTTGGCTATGCGACAATGAACCTGTTGAAAAGCTCGTGGTAGGGGTATTATTATTATTCTCACCACTTATGCTGGGTGAGTTTGACACACTCCAAGTAAATACGGTCCCAATTGGAACAATTGCATTGGGAACAGTTGAAAAATTGGTGGAATGACTTTCACCCGAGCAGATTTGCACTGTGGCAGGCGAAACAATGCTCGGACGAGGTTTGATGTTTAATACAACATTGAATGAACTATTCGCAGGACAACCAGCCGCTGTGGGAGTGAGGGTATAAGTCAACCCTTGCGCAGTTGACTGACTGTGTGACAAGCTACTGGTTGAAAAAGCACTACCACTGCCAATGGATTCCCCTGTAATGGTTGTTGAATTGGTGACTGTCCAAGAATAGGTCGTTCCAGTTGGGATGATGGATCCACTTGGAAAATTCAAATTACCATTAAAGGAATCACCTGAGCAAAGATCAATGGGTGTGGTGATGTTGGATATGTTCGGGCGAGGTTTGATTTCGATTGTAACCGACACGGCATTGCTCACGCATTGGTTCGTCGTAGTGGTAATGTTGTAGGAAACATTTATGGGTGCATCGGTAGAATTGTTTAAAGACTCACTGATGGAATTTGAGGTACCGCTGGAAGAATTTGGTGTAATCCCTGTTACAACAGCCCTTGACCATGAATAGGAAGCGCCACCACTGCCGAGGCTATTGCTCAATGAAATGGTCAATGGACTTCCTGAGCAAACAGAACTTGCTGCCACACTGGTTTGAAGAACAGGTTTGGGTTTTACTGTAAAAACCACCACGACAGAGGTATCGCAAGCACCCAGCGCATCAGCGACCAAGCAACGGTAACTTGAAGATCCTGCAGTTGCGTTGAGACCTGAAATGGTCAAAGTGGCCGAAGTGCTCCCAGAGTAGTTGGCGCCATTGGACACATTGCTCCAAGCACTTGTTGTATTGTTTTGCAACTGCCAAGAAAAGGTTGTTGCCGTTGGGGCAGACAAACTGAATGAAGCGGTCTGGTTGGTGCCTTGGCATGTTGAAGCGTTGACGGGTTCTGTGGTGATGCATTGGGAAAACAACGAACCTGAAACCAAACAATAAAATATGAATACTAGATGTTTCATTTTAAAAGATTATACTCATTCCTGCTGAAATAAATGGCGACCTAATGGAAATCGGTTGTTCTGTAACAATAAGACTGCGGTACTGATGCCCATCAAATATTGGACTATAAGATTCTTGAGATTTAATTTTAGAGGATACTAAGAATCCCCCACCAGCAAAAAAATCAAGCCTTTCTAAGTTGTAATGAAGTGCAAAATCTAAGTCTATTGAGTAAAATAACCTTTTCAACTGAGCATCCCCATTTATTCCAACGAGAGAAATATTATCCTGAAAACCTAATTCTGGAACATTAATAATTTCATCTTGAATACCATCAAAATTTCCTCTCACATTCATTGTTCCGCTATACCAGCTGAAGTGCGAAGATTGAATTGTATTAATAGCCAGGCCCCCTTTCAATGAAATCCATAAGGGATCTTGAGGAGCATTAGGGGGAAATAAACCAGACAAAAAAGAAAATGAATAAGTGCCAAAAAATGAAATTGAGTTATAAAACAACTCTCCTCTTTCTCTCAAATTTGAAATTTGAATTTTTTTCTCCTCAATATTGAAAGAATGACTAATTAAGGATGAATAAAAGTAATTCGATTGTAAAAGCGAAAATCCAAAACCTCCCTTTTTTACGCTGGAACCGGCGAACGAATTAATTCTTTGTGTGCTCAAATAAATGCCCTTTGATAGGATATAATTACTAAATTTTTGGATTGCCCCAACCTCAAATTGCAATAATGATTTGTTTGCCTTTTTTGGAGTATTTATCTTCTTGATTAACTCTTGCAAATCCAATTTTATCTGTTTTTGATCTAACAAAATTTGACTTATTGATTTACTCAATGAATCATCATTTCCATTCGGATTTAGAGAAAACTGATGTATTGGAGTACTCGTTTTTAGTTGATCAACTTCACTTAAGATTAATTCAATATCAGAAAATAAATAATCAAATAACTCCCCTGTTATACAAGCATATCGCTCTGGATTCTTGGAAACTTCATAGTAAAAACGACCATCTTTTAAATTCTTGCCTTGTGGCTCAATAATGGCATCTTTTAACTTCGGTTTCAACATAGACATTTCCAATTCTGTCGAAATGGACATTGTCACCTTTGAATTTCTGATAGAAATTGAGGAAGAAGAGAGTTTTACATATTCCGTATTCTCCTTTGAAGAGTTCCATACATGAAATATCACTCCCCAGTCTGGATGTCTGACCAAAAAATCTTGATAACGGGCATTGAATCGAGAACTATCATTCATCAATTTAATTACCAGTATTCGTGGAAATCGCTTTTCAAAATTTACTATTTGGGCATTAAGGCTTTGATTATCCAATAATTGTGTTTTCTCTTTGGGAAAGGATACAAATAGATAATTTTCCTGACCAAAAAAAACTGAGACAACAAAATTGAATATGCAAATCAATAAATACTTTTTCATTCTGAGCAAGGATTGAATCTGATTTTTTCGGGGCTCAATTTCACCCTTACACCATCGTACAATTGATATTCAACAATGATTGTAAAAATTTCATGAAAACGCTCTTTGAATATTTTGGGAGTAAAAACCAGTAAAAAACTTTCAGGATTAGCATCAATTACTTCTAGCTCTGATTTAGCCGACGGGTCAGTAGATTTGTTAGCAATTCTCGATGCATGTTCGTTTTTCAATTCATCAGCTCTCCAAACTTCATCGTTTATCTTTTTACCATTCAGATCATTTATGGTTATGGAAATGGATTCAACATTACAAATTGAATCCAATAACAAATAATAATTTGTGTGATTGGACTCAAGTAAAATCCAAGATTTCTCAACTTTATCAAAGATGATATAGTCGTTTGATAGATTTACCGAAGGATTTGGATTTACTATGTCGCAATTCTTTGAAACTGGATTTTTCTTGTAGACGATTTCCGAAACATTACTTTCACAATCCCCCACTTCACTTCTCCAAAAGCATTCTAATTGAGAGAAACTCTTATATGAAACAAAAAAATCATTATCTGTCCGTTTCTCCTTTCCGCTATCAACTATCCAATGGTATTTACCATCGCCATTACAGCCATCGCAATTGGCTTGATATTTATTTTCATCAATCAATTCCAAATTCAAATCTGGTTGCATCCTCTTATATTGTCCAGCTATATGCACCAAAAAAATATAATCCAAATTCATATTACGATTTAATTCTTTTGCCTTATCAATTGCTTCTTTCCAGGTGAGCGTTGCTTCACCCATTGGAATTCTCTCCGACAAAAAATCAGATGGACAATTGACATAGATAACTTCGAAATTCATAAAAGTTTCAAGGTATTGATTCAACTCAACTACCTCATTATAACCGCAACTTCGATTTTTACTAAAGCATATATTACCATTAATTCTGAAATTCTCTCCTATAGTTCCTTCCATATCGCAACCCAATTTTTTGACTTTCAATTGGTTTTTTTCTTTTTTTCTTGCAATGGTTTCTACTCTTTTATCATTCATTTCTTCCCCAAAAATGGTCTGACTTGAGCCATTGTTCACGATTAACCTAATTTCAGCTCCGAATGCTTCGCTAACTAAAAAAGAAAAAGAGATAACAATACAAATAATCCTTTTCATAAAAAACTAATTTGAGATTGAACCACAATCCAACCATATCTCTTCTGAAAAGACTCTTCTATTTTGTCTATCGAATAACAATACAAAAAAAGGTTGCAGCTTTGTATTCGATTTTTTGGCCGTATAATCTCGATTCGCAATTTTTGCTGATGAAATCAAAACTCCTAAAACTGATTTCTTAATCTCGAAAATAGACTGCCCTTTTGGAAGATTGTACTTAGCCGTTCTTCGTTTTGCACCTGACTTAGTATCTTGAAATTGTACAGTGTAATTCTCTAAACCAATTTTTCCACCTTTAAAAAAAAGCGACTTACCATCACTACCAAGTTGCATACTAACTGGATCTAATGGCGGACACCCATTACTCTTACCACTTTCATTTGGGCAATCATCCCTGTGGTCAGGGAATCCATCGCCATCAGAATCAGGACAACCCTCTAGTATTCCAGAAACATCTGGACATTTGTCTCGAGAATCGATTATTCCATCCCCGTCAAGATCACCCGGCTTAGGTGGCGTAATCTTGGGACATTTCAAAATTTTAAATACCACTTTGTTCTTTCCTTCAGCAACTAACCTGTTCACATAGTAGGTCAAATTGTTCGCATACATATCGGTATCCCTGAATCTGAAATTCTCCATTATATTTTGATAATCACATGAGCCATTTTCACCCTGCTTGGCTGACAATAATTTCTCCAATTCAGGTGTAATCGCTTTGCTCTTAAAGCTCTCCATATCGTCTATCAAATCATCCTTTGTTAATGGAAAAAGGCTGGCTCTGAAATTATTCAACCACGAAATCGTTGGGGAAATAACCACCTCATTGGGCGCCTTTAAATCCAACCTCCGAACGGTTATTCTTGGACAACTATTGTCTGCATACACCTCAATGAGATTGGTAATGACTGATGCATCCACAGGACAGTTTATATTTACTTCAACTTCGGTGGTTTTGATATTGCCATTGGAATTGTTTGAATTGGCTGTTACCAAGTCATCCTGAAACATAAAGAATACGAGCCCAAAAACAACAACTGATCCTGCCAATAAAAGTACTAATCGATTCATACTTACAATTTTTAATTACCGTTACTATTTGTAATGCCTGCAGAAGAACTGCTCGTTGTAACATTTGAGGTTACATTGCTATTCCCAATCGCTACAGTTTGGGTTAATTGCAACTGAAGACACTCCAGAGCGAGCACGGGTCTTTCTTCATGCAATAATCCCATGCAAATCGTTGCAATGTCCTCATCCCACATTAACCCAACAGATTTTAATTCAAAACTGTACAATCCATTTGAAAATGATTGACAAGTCAACGTTTGACAATTGACATTTTTTACATCCCCAACTTTCAATTGTAAACCGTAGGGGGTTCTAAACTTGTGTATGTAAATCTGGGCATCATTCCCTTTTTGCGCGCTCCATTGGACATAATCAAAATCTATTTTCCTCTTAAATGCAAATTCAGCTAACCACAGACCCGTGTGGTAAGCATGAATATAGATAACCATCAAATAAAAAATACACATCAAAACAATCATGAGTTTAGAAGAAAACAAACTTCCACCCAAAACAGCAATCGAAGTAATCTTAAGAAGAGCACTTAGAAATAAAAACACCACTCCCATGTCCTCCTTCAAGGTTCTTTTGTTTAAATCATCTTCAAGTTGCGCTCGTCTCTGGGGTGTCTGCACAATTAACAATTCATTTCTCCAAACTGCTCGCTCGCCAGACAAATGAGAATGGAACAATATCCCTGCATAGTCCAAAACGACAAATAAACCTACAGCTATTGATGCTCCTATGGCTGAACCAAAACCCTTTTCTAATCCAAGCCAAATCGTCAATACCACCGCAACTATTTCAATCACGACAGCCATGATTACCCAAATCGTATCAGTGGACAAACTGTGAGTCCCAAATAACCCAGGCAGACGCGTAGCCCCATAACTCGTTGTCTGCTTTCTGGTTTTGTACCAAGCGGTTCTTGCTGCAGCTGAAGGCTCAAAGGATTGGCGATTTTGATAATACATGTGCTTTTTTTTAGAAAAACAAAAATGGACTTAAAATTCAACTTAATAAAATACCCATAGTTTTTTAATACAACTTGAGGTGGTGAACTTTTTATAAGAATTATAAGTCCATTCAATTGCCTTTCAGTATTGAGAAACTCCATTGTTGTATAGCTGTAGTTGCCCAATAAAACCATCAGTTGTTTTTTATGTCGCTATTCCTTACCTTCGAAACAGAAATCAAAAGGGCTATGCTTACAACCAAAGTAGGAGAATCATTGAAAAATTATCGGGAACTAAAAAAAATCACCCGTGAGGACATGGCTGATCAATTGGGGATGACCGTCAGCGGTTATGGCAAAATCGAAAGAGGCGAAACCGATGTCCCTTTGACGCGTCTTGAACAAATCTCAAAAGTCCTAGGAGTTTCAGTATCCCAAATTCTGCAATTTGACGCCCAACAAATTTTCAACATATCCAATAATCACCTTGTACAAGGAGCGGGCAACAAAGCAGAACAAATCCACTATCATCCGGATTCCTATAAAGACAAATACATCGAAATTTTAGAGCGAGAAAACGAAAGACTAAGAAAAGCTTTGGGGGAAATATAAACTACCTCCTCGGCGTCTACCTCGGCAACAGGCCTCAGAAGTAGGGTTTGAAGAGGAGTTGGCAGATTTCTGCCTTGGTCTGTATCCACTTCTGCTCGTATTCCAAAGCCTTGATGCGTTGATCAATCCAAGTGTTTTCACGCTGATTGACCATGAATACCGAACTCTCTCCCATGCTTAATCGCTCTTGCTCCGCCTCCCACAACTGCCGATAATAATCTGAGTTGTTCATCGCCCGCATCCGCTGGTCCGCAACTATACGCTCCTGCTGCTCCAACACACGCGCCTTCTGCGCCAAGGTATTTGTCTTTAATGACAAATCATTTTCATTCTCCATTTGCTTGATTCGCTGCAACTGCAATTGTCCTCTCGCATCGCGAACAAACATCGGAAACGCAAACTGTACTCCCCATCGGTAATTGTTCACCGAAAAATCAGCCCCATTGGATGCCAATTCCTTGTTCAAAAAATGATACTCCACATTCAACTTCGGCTTCAACTTTTCCCGCTTCCATCTCTCCTCCCAATCCAAAATCTTGGTCTTGGACTGGTACCATTGTATCATGGGATGATTGGACATCCATGTATTCATATCCATTGTTAACGCATAGGTTGGGATAACCGAAAACATAGCCGCATCGGGCTGCAATCGCAAAGACAGGATGTTTTTCTTTTCATTCAACTCAGGCAAAAATGCCGTCATCGCCAAGCGCGATTTGATGGAAAACAATTGCGCCTCTTGCCAAGCGATGTTTCTGGTTTGCCATTGCGCAAAAGCTTCTAAAGTGTCTATTCCTGGTCGATCTCCGACATAATATCGCGACTTCACGGCCTGCAATCGAGTATAAGCAGCGTCCATCATCTCCCTTTGTAAAACCACTCGCTTATCTGCAATGTACCAGTCTAAATACAACATTGTACTTTGAAACAACAACTCGTTTAATGCCATCTGCTTCTCCAAAACAGACATGGCCTGAATCTGCTCTGCCCTTCTCAAGGCCAAGCGCGTTTCGTCAAAAAACAATCCTTGCAATACGGGTAAATTCAATCCCAAGGACATCAATCCATCCTTGCCCGTGTAAGCCTCAGGATCCAGGTAATCACCACTGTTCACATCCCATTGCGCCACCAATCCAAGCGCATACGGCGATTGAAATGCCATTTGCGTTTCAGAACGTTGGTAGAAATTTTGTCCGTCATAGTACTTATTCTTCCATTTAGAGGACAATACTGGATCCAATAGTCCTTTGGCTTGCAACCATTGGGCATTTCCAGATTCTTGAAGCAATTGCGCATTCTTGGCCTCTGGATGTTCTTTCAAAACCCAAGATAAATACTCAGGCAAGGTAAGCACCTCAGGAATTGATTGGCCCAAAAACACTGTTGCTTTAAAAAACAACAATAACATCAAACAGCGACTCATTTCTTATCCTCCTTCACTTCCATCTTGGATTCCTTACCTTGGGGTTGATAAAAATCTGGTGGGAAACCATTGAGCACCCGCCACATTTCATAACCCAAGGGAACATCGTTCAAGAGCATGATTCCTTTGACACCGCCACCCAATCGCAAATTCTCTGGCCATGGTTTATCATTGATGGGCTTCACCCAAACCCTGAACTTTCCATTCTCTTGTATGGCAGGGTCCACACTCACAATGGTTCCATCAAACAAACCGGTTGACATCTGATTCCAACCACTGATCACAAAAGCAGGCCAGCCATCAAAGATGATGCGAACATGCTCGCCATAATGAATCAGCGGATTGTTGACAGGATCAATCCACAACTCCACGGCCTTATCAAATCGATGCGGGGTAATGCGCACCACTTCCTCTCCTTCTTTGACCGTCTCTCCAATACCCGACTTGGTTACTTTGGAAACAAATCCATTTTGTGGCGCGATGATATAATAGTAGCCCGTTCGTCGATCGTAATTGTTGAACTGATTTTGCAACTTGGTCACCTGCGCCTCTGCATCATACATGGCCGAGAAGGTGGAGAACTTATCACTTTCCGCCTTACTAATCTTATCACGATACTCCGCTTCAACACCACGGTAATCTCTCTGTGTATTCAACAACTCGGCCTTAGCGATGGCGAGTTTATTGCGCTGGTCATTGATCTTGGCTTGAGCATTCTGTAAGGATACCTGCCTTCCTTCCCATTCTGTTTTGGAAATCAACTCTTGTTTGTACAATTGGTCAAAACGCTTCATTTGATCCTGAACCACTCTGTAATTATTCTCAACGGCAATCAAATCAGTACTGTCCGTTTTGATTTTCAATTGGGCTTGTTGTAGCTTGGTTAAAACTTGTTCCCGCTTGATGTCCTTGGCATTGAGTAAGGCATCAATCTGGGCATCCAACGCTTTTACCTTCTCCATATAATTGTCTACAGCACTCTCTTTGGACTTGATTTGACGATCTGTATTGTCCAATAATTTGGGATCAAAGTAATCGTCTTTTATCTCGGACAAAAACAATAGCGTATCCCCTGCAGCAACGGAATCCCCCTCTTGCACATACCACTTTTCTATGCGACCAGCAATGATGGTCTCGACGGATTGCGGACGCTGATTGGGCTCCAATGAAATCACCTTCCCCTCTGACTCGATATTCTGCGTCCAAGGAAGCAACAACAATCCAATCAAAGCCAACAAAACAGCAATGAGCCGGTACTTGTGTCTTTTCGCAATTTTCCCAAATTGTACTTTATACCAAACAGGATATTTTTCACCCTTTGGCATGTGAAAGAATTCATCAGCGTCTTCTTCATTGGTATCGGCAATCAAAGAAAAACCCTTTTCAAAGGAAACCATGGTTTCATAGATAGAGGACAAACCGAACAACAATTTCTCAATGCTATTGACCACCAAAACAATCACCAACTCGGCCGCTAAAAATTGACCCAATGAAATTTTCTGTTCAATGGCCAACCAAACACCCAAGAGCAGCATTCCCGTAATGATGCACATTTTAAAAAACAAAAAAGAACGCATTTGAAACAGCACCACTGCAAAATGATCCCGCTTAACTTGCACATAGTTCAATGATCGTCCATGCAATTCTTCTTTGGTCTTCTCAATATCCCCTATCTCTTTGGACTGCTTTTGAATCCAATCGTACATGCCATATTTCTCGTTGGAAACTTCGACCTTGGTTCGAATGGCCTGCATGCCTTTGGTTTTAATAATAATAAAAAGTCCCAACAATAAAGTCAAACCAAAAATCATGAAGAACGGATGATAAAAAGAAATGAGCATGACTCCTAAAATCAATTGAAGACAAGCGGCGATGATCTCTATCATGCTCTTGCTATATCCTTTTTGAATACCTGAAATCTCAATAAAATATTTGGCTTTTGATACAAACTTCTGAAAACTTCCCTCGGCTGGTTGAATGAACAATCGCTGGGCATATTCATAAGCCATCAGCACAAACAGACGCTCCTCGATTTGCTCACCTGTTTTTACCATTTCAATCTGCCAACGATTGGCCATCCAAGTGGCCAACAGAACAAGGAAGACCACCGTTAGTGTACCCATCCTGAACTCGCCCCCAGAAATAAAACCCATCAAGGCCTGGATGCCCAATGGCAGAGCCAATTGAAATAGACTCGCTAGGATGGATAATAAGAAAATCTTGCGCAGGGCCTCACCCTCCAATCGCATACCCTGTAACCACAACGCTCTAAAACCTCTCTTCATAAAAAATGACATTTGTCAGCAAAAATAATCAGATGTTGGACAACAAACATCCAAGAAAACACAACAAATGAGAATGACAAATGTTGTCACTCTTCGTTTACCCGCCAGGCAATTGGGATAATCGTCACTTCAAAAAAATCATTGAACACGCTGTAGTCATTCACATTGGGCCAAAAAGCTTCTATGTCGGTCCATTCCGATAAAAAATGAATGAAAAGCGTGCTGAAATGATCGGACAACCAATGATAGACTTCAATATCATCTGACCAATCAGGAATTAAGAAGACATCTGCATCCAAAGGTTGAACGGGGGCGTAAGGATCGTGAAAGGGCAAAGACCAATTTAAAAACTGTATACTGGGTTTTAAAACAATCGCAGTGTGGGGTAATCTTTCTATCTTTTTCATGGGATTAATTGTATAAAGAAGCTTGATTTATGATTCTACCTTGCTGGAAAGAATACTTACTTCCAAGCGGTAAATGTTGACAGGCGTGGACCATGGATCCGCAATCGTGTATATCCACCAACTTGTTTTTTTTGAAGTGAAAAAGAAAGCTGGTGTAATTCCAAGATTGATTTCCAATCAGCAAATATCCAAGGGCATCGGATTGGGCATAACAGACGGCGCATTGAGCGGGTACGATTCTCAGGAATTGATCACCGCAACTTCTAAAAAAATCAATCAATTCAAAAGTTCGGTTGATGAAAATATCGAAAGGCAATTCAATCTCCAATGCACTGAAAATCTCGACAAATACATGGTGCTCAATAAAGTCATTCAATGATAAGATGTCTCGAAAAAGTTTACTCGCCAATCCTATTCGCCCTGCAAAATGCTCATCAAAGGCCGAAGGAATTATCCCTTTCCACTCTGCCGTTCGGATCACATGTAGTATTTTAAAACAATCCCTCTCAGCCAACAACTGCACATTCAGATAGTCAGAAGTTCCGTTTTGAAGTTTGTAATTGACGTAGCGGACAATGCATTCCTTGGTGAAGGCGTATTCAGGAAAAAGGGCGACCATTTTATTGATTTCCGAGGCCACCAAATATCTGCAAGCCCTTAAATAGGGATCTGCAATGGTCCCTTGCTGATCAATATCGTCACTGCTCCATACAACAAAATGTTGCCGGTTACAGACACATTGGAACACGGTATCCTTTGAATTCAATGGGATGTATGAAGAAATGGAAGATGGCGCAACGCGCACTGTTGGGGCTTTGCAATAGGGACAAAACTCCCCTCTGATTCCCTTTTCGGAAATAGAAATTGGATGATACATGGACATTCGGTTTGTCCGTGCAATCAAATTCACCTCGTTGTAATCTATTTACAATGAGCCACTCAGAATTCTCTTATGAATAAAATTATTCGATACAATAATCCTCCTTGTTTCCAATTAATAAAATGACTGTAATTAGTGGCTTTAAAAATCAAGTACTTATCCATCTCTGTGCACTTTGCGCATTCTCTGTGCTCTTCGCGTGAATAAATAATAGACTACCCGGTGTACATAAAAATCTTGGTAAGATGAAAAATTCTATTATCGATGGATAAATTTGAAAATGTATCACAGATTATTTACCAATCGCTTGATTCCTGACTTTAATACAATAGAATTAAAATTCAGTAAAAGACCAAGTTTATAACCGCCTAAACGCAAATATGTCAATGTCTGAGCCGTATGCAGATCATTTAAAGATTCAACGCTTTTGATTTCAATCACAACTTTGTTTTCAACCAAAATATCAATTCGATAAGCACAATCAATTTTAAGATCATCAATGACTATTGGAACCATAAATTCCTTGACAACATTCAGACCTCTCTTTCGAAGAGAGTGGAACAATGCTTCCTGATATACCCTCTCC
>JACCDM011268811.1_pt1 | contig 12070 bp, 15 predicted proteins | sample 7445851 | NCBI WGS metagenome assembly JACCDM01 (sample SAMN15323438, study PRJNA562643) | freshwater metagenome | isolation source: river surface water | place: USA:Blue River Watershed | collected 2017-08-16
CATGTATTTCATCTTGAAGCGCTACCGTCATTGCTCGCTGAATCGGTAATGGCAACATCATTCCTAGATGCTTTCGGATTTCGAGAAGTTTTCGAATCAATTCTGAATCACCAGCAATGAAGGCAGCTCGATAACCTGCCAAGTTTGATCTCTTGGATAGGGAATGCAAGGCAAGTAATCTCGAGTTATCTCCAGCTGCTCGCTTTAAGATTGATTCAGATTGATCACCATCAGGAAATGGCAGGTAGCACTCATCGCTTGCGATTACGACTCGGTTTGCTCTCGACCAATTAATAACCGCATCGAGCTCAGCTGGAGTATGGACTCTTCCGGTCGGATTTGAAGGATTATTTATCCAAACAAGATCTACATCTGTCGGCCAACTACTTGGGTCTAAATCAACTTCCTTTACCTCGGCTCCACCGAAGATTCCGCTTACAAGATATGTCGGATAAGCAACTTTAGGAATCAAGATCCGTTTTGCTCCAATGAGAACCGGTAAAAGCGCCACCATCTCTTTGGAGCCAATTGTTGGCAACACGTCGAACTTTCCGGATGCACCTAATCGATTGCGAGTGTAATTTTCAATTGCGTTTCTAAGTTCGTTAGTTCCAGCCGTTACGGGATATCCCGGAGAATTCGAATTATTTTGTAACTCTCGTTGAATGAAATCTGGTGTTGGGTCTACCGGAGTTCCTTGAGAGAGATCAATTGCGCCAGATTTATATTCACGCGCTCGAGCACCGAAGGGCGCGAGGGTGTCCCAAGGGAAATCTGGAAGCTTAAATGAGTTAGACAGATTTACTCTCGTCCTACTCCGGCTTCTTCTCTATCTGAAGCAGTTTTGGATGATCCTTCCCGGTGGGCCCAACTTTGCTCGCACCGCCCGGAGAACCTAACTCATTGAAAAATTCAGAGTTAACTTCTTTGTATTCAGACCATTGAGATGGGACATCATCCTCGTAGTAAATCGCCTCAACCGGACAAACTGGTTCACAGGCTCCACAATCGACGCACTCATCAGGCTGGATGTAGAGCATTCGCTCACCCTCGTAAATGCAATCGACGGGACATTCCTCGATGCAGGACTTGTCTTTCACATCGATACAAGGAAGTGCAATCACATAGGTCACGAACGACTCCTAACGAGGACAGGTGCCTCTATCGTACATAATCTACGCATATGGAGCGCGCTGGGGGCAGAGAGCTTCACCTCTACGACACTCTGACTCGCCAAATCCAGCCAGTCAAGGTTAGCGATGGCAAGCAGGTTCGAATTTATTGCTGCGGCCCAACGGTTTATCGCGATGCTCATGTTGGCAACCTTAGAACTTTTCTACTTTCCGATCTTGTTACACGAACTTTGAAATTTAATGGATTTGAAGTGGATCTTGTGCAAAACATTACGGATGTTGGTCATATGAGCGAGGATTTTGAAGAGGACAAAATGATTGCTCAATCAAAGAGCGAGAAACGTGATCCTTTTGAAATTGCCCGCGATTACGAGAGTAGATTTCACAATGATTGCGCAGCACTTGAGATAACTAAAGCGCGTGCTTATCCGCGCGCTAGCGAATGCATCGAGCTGATGATTGACTTTATAACGAAGTTGCTGGAAATTGGAGTGGCTTATCAAGGAAGCGATGGTTCAATTTACTTTGATGCAGAGAAAGCTGTGGACTATGGAGGTTTAAGCGGCAATAAAATGGAAGCGCTAAAGCCTGGTCATCGATATGAATACGAAGAAGTGGGCGCGAAAAAATTTCACGCAGATTGGGCGCTCTGGAAAGCAGCAGGAAATAGAAAAGAGATGATTTGGCAGACGCCATGGGGCGCTGGTTTTCCTGGATGGCATATTGAATGTTCTGCGATGTCTTTGAAGTACTTGAATAATCATGTTGATTTGCATATTGGTGGAATAGATTTGAGATTTCCGCATCATGAAAATGAGAGAGCACAGTCAAATCCAATGGTTGGTGGTGAAGCGGTCTCACTCTGGTTGCACGGCGAACACCTTTTATTCGAAGGTCGAAAGATGTCGAAAAGTTCTGGAAACGTTGTTTTGATAAGAGATTTGATTGAGCGCGGTATAGATCCATTAGCCCTGCGCTTCTGCTTTATGGAGAATCGTTATCGCAGTCAGATGGATCTATCTTGGGATTCATTAAAGGCCGCCCATAGCTTTCTTGCCCGACTAAGAAAGTCTTATAAAACCACTTTAACAACGGAACCGATTTTGACTGAAAAAGTATCCGAATTTATTGACTCTATTGTGGGTGATTTCTGTAATGATCTGGATACTCCCAAGGCCATGTTAAAACTTAGGGCCCTGGAAAGGTTGGAAATTGGAGCTGGTGAAAGAAGGGCTATCTTTGAAGAACTCGAGCCTTTGTTGGGATTAGATCTATTATCGAGCCGGCCGTCACGACCGCTTCCAGATGCCGCGTCAAAATTGCTTGAAGCTCGTATCGCAGCCCGTGCTGCCAAGGATTTTGCGTTAAGCGATTCATTAAGAGATCAGTTAGCAAAATTTGGAGTTCTTGTACAAGACACCGCTAACGGCCAAGAATGGAGCTGGTTAGTCGATTTTTAGTGAACGAGCAAAAGCAATCAAAAGCCAGATAATTCCACCGAGTAATAAAAATGTTCCGTAGCTATTTCCCTCAACTAAAAGCTCGCCACCGTTACCTGTACTGGCTCCTCTTATGACAATAAAGAGCCAACCCAGTGCAAACAAAAGAAAACTGGAGCGAGTTCGATACATCTCTTTAAGCAAGTAGGTCGCAAAAATTAGAGCAATACCTGAAACTATCAATCCCACCGGGCGATAAGCATTATGCAGAAAGACACCGGAGATTCCGATTGCGGCTCCAAAGAGCAAACTAATTAAGTTACGAAGCATCGCTTGTTATGCCAGCGAATAGATCGATTTCGCGTCCATTCTCATCAAAGGGGGCTGTTGCCGTGCCATGTACAAGTCGATAGAACTCTCTTCCCCAAACTTTGAAGCCTAAATTGTCTGAGAGCGCAAAGAATGGTCCAGAGACCGATATCTGAGTGGGATGAGCTTTCATCGCCGCCATCTTCATTGGAACATAATCTTCGGCAGTTATTACTGTGGTAACTAATTCGTCTTGAGCGGCGAATGGAAAATCTTCAGCTTTTTCTACTCCAAAGAAATCAGAGCCGGTGCCAGCTAGCGCCTCGATACCTTCTTCGATTACTGAGATTGGGATCGTGTTCCAATAAATTTTCGGTATCACCCATCCCGAGTCTCGCGCCATTTCAGCAGCACGCATTGCGGTCTGGTGGGCCTTTATATGATCTGGGTGGCCATATCCGCCATTTTCGTCATACGTTATTAATACGTGGGGCTTGATTTCGAGAATTACTTTTAAAAGATGTCCAGCTACTAAATCTAAATCAGCGTTCCAGAAGACATCAGGTCGAGAATTCTGTGGCGTTCCCATCATGCCGCTATCACGCCACTTTGATTTCTCATCTCCGAGAAATCTATGGTCTGTTATTCCTAATTCACGCATGGCAGCCGCGAGTTCGCCAATTCTATGTTCACCTAATTTATCTTCCTTATCACTCGCAAGGTGAACAAGTTCGGGAACGAGAATTTCACCTTCTTCTCCGCGCGTACATGTAACTAGAGTTACGTGAACGCCTTTTGCTGCGTAATAAGCCATGGTGACGCCGTTGTTAATGGTTTCGTCGTCTGGATGTGCGTGTACTAAGAGCATGCGCTGTTTCTTATCAATCATTTGAGGTTAAGCGTACCTTTTGTAACTAGTCTATTGACGAGCCAGCCCCTAATATGGGGGTGATGAGCACCACCGATGTCAAAAACGAGAGTCGCTCAAGACTTCCGCGGGATGAGCGCCGCGCACAACTTCTCAGCGCCGCTTTAGAGAGTTTCACAGCTTCGGGTTATCACGCAGCTTCAATGGATGAGATCGCAGAGCGAGCTAATGTAAGTAAGCCAGTTCTTTATCAACATTTTCCTTCCAAGCTTGATTTGTATCTTGCCGTTTTAGATCTTCACATTGACTCGCTGGTATTTAGTATTCAAAAAGCAATCGCGTCAACGAGAGAAAACAAAAATCGAGTCAAGGCGACCATTGATGCATATTTTGGTTTCATTGAAGGTGAAGGTGAGGCCTTCCGCTTACTTTTTGAGAGCGATATGAGCGTAGAGCCGCAAGTTAGAGAGCGGTTAGAGCGAATGACTTACGACTGTGCTGTTGCAGTCAGCGCGGTTATTTCGGTAGATACTGGTTTACCTAAAGATGAAGCGATGATTCTTGCAATTGGACTTATCGGTTGCGCCCAAATTTCGGCGCGCCATTGGCTCGAAAAGGGCGGAAAGATAGATCGATCGCAAGCCAGTGCATTGGTTACAAGCTTGATGTGGCGCGGCATATCTGGTTTCCCACTTAATAAGTGAGTCAAGTAAGGTATCGGTATGACCACAAAAAAGAGCAGTAAGTCGGATTCGGCGAAAAGTGAAGTTCGAATTTCAGTAAGCGATCAGGTACGCGAAATTACGGTTGAACTTTCAGCCGACCGCGAAGAAGTATTGGCTACGGTTAAAGCAGCGATAAGCCAAGGAGAGCCGCTAGTTCTGACCGATATCCGAGGTCGCCAATTCATAATTCCTTCATCAAAGATCAGTTCCGTTGAGATTGGTGAAAGCGCAGAACGTAGAGTCGGATTCGCTGGCCTTTAAATAAGGGAAAAATCTTCAAGTAAAGAGTAAGTAAGCTCCCTTACATCTGAGGCAAAATCACTATCCGGGTAAGCGGTCAAGACCGAGCGGTTTGCAAATTGTGCGAGGTGTACCTTTTCATCAAACCTAATCTCTGTTTCAACAAAATCTAAATCGCTCTTTATTTGATTAAGGCCGAAATCGTTAACTTTCTTATTCGTGATTAGGTTAATCCTTAACTTATTCTCAGATCCTAGAAACCGCCGAATATGTAAGGCTCCCCTGATTGATAACATCGATCCATCAATCGGAGCAAGAACTCGATCAGCAAGACTAAGAAGTTGGGGCAGTATTCGGTTTGGTCCGCTCGGTGAATCAATAATTACCAATTCATAGCCTGAGATTGCTTCTTTAAATTTATCGCTAATTCTTTCTAACTCAATGAGCCGACTTGCGCTAGGAATAAGTGAGAATCTATCAATTGTTTTTACAATAGCGGCTTCATTTTTTCCAGGCTCATTTGCAACTTCCGCAAGAGTCAATCGGGGATTCTCAATACCTGCAAGAAAGGTAAGCGACGCATCAGGATCGGCATCTATCGCTAGTGTTTTCTTTCCATATTCACTAGCCGCAGTTGCAATTGAATGAGCCAACGTAGTCTTTCCAACGCCTCCGGCAAGATTTGCGATTAATATAATTTTCATGAGGCTTTCATGCGGGCGCGAGCAGCCTTGAGTTGTGGACTCTCCCGAAAAGATTTAGGTAAGGTGCCAAGAGTTAGGCGCGCAGTTTTCAGCGCTAGATCCGTCGCTATTTCATCTCCGGGGAGAGTTGGCCAGCCATAAAGGCGCCTTGCCCATCTAGGAAGCGATGCAGCAGCTAGCGATGTTAATCCGCCCCAGATTGGTGCTATCGGAGTTCCGAATCGCAACAATGGCGGCAATGGTGGCAAAGCAATAAAAAGTGCTGCACGTTTTGCATCATCACTTGCGGAAAGTTCGGGGAATATGTCATCAAAATAGCGTTTAGTGGAATCGACATCGCGGGGTGTCATCGAATCTGGAATTCCAACTAACGAAGCAAATTTCACCATTTCTGCGACATACTCATTTTGGTTATCCAGCGTTAGATTCATTCCGGAACGCATCGCAGTATCTAGAAAAGCATCAACCATTGCCATGTGTACCCAAAGCAATAGTTTTGGGTCATCCAGCTTTAGTTTTTCATGAATCATGCGAACTCGACGAGATAATTGATCGGCTTCTTCGCGCGTTCCAAAGGTCAGCGTGCCTACATAATCTCCGGTTCGCTGCAGCCTTCCCCAGGCATCTTCACGAAAATTCGAGTGCGCAGCTACTCCCGCCATTGCTTCCGGATGAAGGGCTTGTTCCAAGAGCGCCCTGATTCCCCCAACAACCATTGAAGGATCTGAGTGAATCTTCCAGACTATTCCATCTGGAACAAAATAGCCGTCGTGTATCAAATCAATCCTCTAATTCCAGTCATTAACATTTCAAATGCAATCGCCGCAGTTAACAATCCGGCAATTTTTGCAAGGAGTGCGACGCCAGTCTCTTTGATTAGTCCAATTATGCGTGTTGAAAACATCAACGTTAGACCAATTACAAGATGTGCTCCAAGTACGGCTAAGGCAAGAGCTAATGTCCAATCCGGACTATCAACTCGCGAGGAGAAGAGCATGATTGTGACAATCGCACCCGGGCCGGCCAAAAGTGGTGTACCAAGCGGCACGAGCGCCACATTCTGAGTCTTTGTGCTCTTTTCTTGTTCGATGCCCTTTAAGAGTTCAAGTGAGATTAAGAGTAATAAGAGACCACCCGCACCTTGAAGCGCTTCTATTGAAATATCCAAGTAATCAACAATGAACTGTCCAAAGATTGCAAAGATACTAATTATCAATAGAGATGTTGTGGCAGCCAACCAAGCCATCCGAACTTGAACTTTACGCGGACGCGATCCCATCAAACTTAGAAAGAGCGGCGCAGCGCCTGGCGGATCGAGAATAACAAGCAGAGTTACGAAGGCTTGTAGTCCGAATGTGATAGCAGTTAACTCATTCATTTAGATATCACCCTTCGCTCACGAGCTCTTGATTCTAGGCGTTCCCATTCTTCCGGTGAGGTGGTGAATTCCGCCAATCGATTCATCTTTCCAGTTCCGTGATAGTCGCTCGATCCAGTTACTACCAAATTATGTTGGCGTGCTATTTCGAGAAGTAGGCTCTTCTCATCTTCTGCATTATCACGATGATTAACTTCAATTCCATCTAGCCCAGCCTCAATTAATTCGGTAAAAATCTCTGGTTCGACTTTTCTGCCACTTCGAGAAGCGAGCGGATGGGCGATGATGCTAACTCCACCAGCTGCCTTTATGAGTCGAATCGCATCTATTGGTGATGGTGAGTAGTGATTGATGTAAAACTTTGAACCGTTATGCAAGTACGTTGCAAAAGCTTCATCTCGATTAGCGATATGCCCTCTTGCCACGAGAGCATCAGCAAGGTGCGGTCGACCTAAAGTGGCATCATCTCTTTTCTGTGCGTAAACCTCTGCCATCGTAATTTCAATTCCGGACTCATTTAGGCGCGCCACGATCCGTTCCATACGTGTTAATCGGTTTTCTCTAGTTTTCTCCATCTCTTGCATTAAGGGTTCGAAGTTTGGATCAAATAGAAGCCCCAACATATGAATGCTTGTGCCATCTCGATCTTGGCAGGAAATCTCAGAACCTAGAACTAATTTTAAAGATGCTCCCTTGGGGTGGCTTACTAGGGCCGCTTTGGCCTCTTGCCAGCCTGCGATCGTGTCATGATCGGTTAAAGCCAAAATATTTATCCCAGCGTCTATTGCATTGGCTATTAACTGTGAAGGCGAATCTGTACCGTCGCTCGCATTTGAGTGTGTGTGGAGATCAATTTTCACTTGCAAAGGCTATCGGTTTTTATTTCTTTTCGTTCTGTCGTATCGAAAAAATAGCGCATCCGAGCAAAATAAGAAGTAATCCAGGAATAGTTCCGAGTGGTGGTAGTTGTCCGATCCACCAGAATGCAAGGAGTGCGCTAACCGGAACTTCAAAGAATACGACCGTGGATGCGATTACTGGCGAGACGCTTTTCAGCGTGAAATTTAAAATAGTGTGCCCCATAATTTGTGCACCAATAATGAGAGCAATCAAGTAAAGCCATTCTACTTTTGGAAATCCCCAAAGTTGCACACCTGCAATTACCGATATTGAAATTGAAAAGATTACACAGGTGAGATAAACAATTGACGTATAGGTCGCCGTCGACATGGTTTCCCGTACTCGAGATCCAATGATGGTGTAAATAGCTGCTAATGCCGCACAAGCAATCGCGACTAGATCTCCAATAAAGGCATCTTTAGATATTTGAAAATCAACTCCAGTGATCACGAGAACACCAACGAAGGCGACAATCATCCCTATCCATACTCGCCTAGTAATACGACCTCCAAGAATTCGTACAAATAAGGCCGCAAAAATTGGTTGAAGTGCAGCCAGTGCTGTTCCAGTTGCGACCGAGGTCAATCTCATCGCTAGAAAGAATCCAAAAAAGTGAAGCGCCAGGGCCAAGCCAGCAGCACTTGCGATTAAGACACTGCGCCACATATTAGGTTTGCCAAAGAGTTGTTTCCAGTCTGCCCAAGGGGCCACTAACAAGAAACCACCAAGATTTCGCCAGAAAATCAAGGCGATAATTGGCATCGAGCTGAGCGCGATAACTGGACCAGAAGTTCCTATTCCAATCACAACCAACGACAAGAGTCCTAAATCTCTGCCGATGGGAATTCTTGCGTGGTCTTTATCGCGCACGGCGCAAACGTACTATCGGATAGCCTTCTCTCATGGAGGTGCCTGATGCGCAACGAGCAATTAACAAGAATTTTTCTCGCCAAGCTTGCGGGTACTCCGGTATTCGATCCCAATGGTGATCGCGTTGGTAAAGTCAGAGATGCGGTAGCAACTGAGCCAAGTAAGAGTGCTAATCCCAGAATAATTGGATTTGTTGTCCAAGTTCCACAACGTAGAAGAATTTTTATCCAAGCAACTCGAGTAACTTCTATCGATGATAGCGGCCTCTTTATGACGGGCTCATTGAATATTCGACGTTTTCAACCAAAACATGGTGAAGTGGCTTTACTTGAAGAATTATTGGATCGCGAAGTCCTGTTACGAAAAACTGGTGAACCGGTAATCGTTGAAGATTTAGGAATTGAGTTAACTAGCATCGGTGACTGGCGTCTCACTATGGCGCACGTGAAGAAAAAAGAGCGTGGCTGGCGCAGAGGCTCAATGAGCACAATTGATTGGTCTGATGTCGAATACGAATCTAGATTAGTTCCAAATCCGGCAAGAACTTCGGAAGAAATTAGTGATATGTCTGCTCAAGATGTCGCTGCTGCGTTAAGTGAACTTGAAATTGACGAACGAGCTGAATTGGCTAAAAGTTTGGATGATGACAAGTTAGCTGATGTTTTAGAAGAAATGGATGACGCGGATCGCGTTGAACTAGTTACTAATCTCGAGGAAGAGCGAATTGCTGACGTTCTCGGTGAAATGGCTCCAGATGATGCTGCGGATGTTTTAAAAGAGGTTGGAAGCGAGACTGCCGAAGAATTGCTAAATCTCATGGAAGAAACAGACGCAGAAGATGTCAGACGGTTGATGACCTATGAAGACTATTCAGCTGGTGGAATGATGACAACTGATCCGGTGATTCTTGATGCCGACGCAACAGTTGCAGACGCGCTCGCTTTAGTGCGGAGAAAAGAGCTTGCCCCAGCGATTGCAGCTCAAGTTTTTGTTTGTCGCTCGCCACTTGAAACACCAACTGGCAGGTTGCTAGGTATTGTCCATCTACAGCGATTACTAAGAGAGCAACCAGCGCTTCGACTCGGATTAATTCTCGAGCCAGCGTCTGCTTCGTTAACTCCAGAAACTGGTCTAAATGATGTTGTTAAGCAGCTAGCCAATTACAACTTGATTGCCTTGCCGGTTGTAGATGAGAGTGATCGATTAATCGGCGCTGTTACGGTTGATGACGTTCTAGATCATTTACTCCCTGAAAATTGGCGAAATGCAACAGAATCTAAGAATCGAAGCGAGGTGCGAAAATGACCGAAAAGTCCAGACTCTCAACGCCGAGAGAATCACGGCGACCAATCAGACCAAATTATGATCCAGAGACCTTTGGTCGAATTTCGGAAGCCTTTGCGCGCTTCATTGGAACTGCGCGGTTTCTTGTCTATATGACAATCTTCGTCTTCTTCTGGGTGTTTTGGAATACTTTGGGCCCGATAAATCTTAGATTTGATGAATATCCATTTATATTTCTAACTCTACTTTTATCGCTTCAGGCCTCTTATGCTGCCCCGCTAATTTTGTTAGCTCAGAATCGTCAGGCTGATCGAGATCGCGTTACGTTACAAGAAGATCGAAGTCGCGACGAGCGAAATCTTGCGGTGACGGAGTATTTAGTTCGCGAATTATCTGCGATGCGAAAAGAACTTGTAGAAGAGATAAAAGAATTGAAAAATAACTCAGGTACTAAGCCCTAATTTAACTCCGAGTAACGAGCGTTTTCCTGCTACAAGTTGGTCAACCACTCCTGCAATAGCCAGAGCGGATTCTGATTCGGGGAGAGTCGTGACAATGGGAGCGCCCGAATCTCCGCCAATTCTCAAATCTGGATCAAATGGAATTGAACCCAGAAGAGGCACATCCGCACCAACCAGAATTGAGAGTCGTTTGGCAGTTTCCTCGCCGCCGCCCTCGCCAAAAAGTGCAACTCGAACACTAGAGTCTTTTGGCGTATAGGCAGACATATTCTCTATAACGCCAATGATTCTCTGTTTGAGTTGGTGAGCAATTCTTCCCGCTCTCTCCGCCACTTCTGCAGCTGCAATTTGCGGTGTTGTGACAACAATAATTTCAGAATTTGGAATTAGTTGTCCCAGAGAAATTGCAATATCACCCGTGCCAGGTGGTAAATCCAATAGTAGATAATCTAAATCTCCCCAATATGCATCGCTAAGTAGTTGTTCTAAAACGCGATGGAGAAGTGGGCCTCGATAAGCAACCGGGTCCGCGCGATCTGGCTTAAACATCTCTATAGATACGGTTTTAATTCCGTGCGCCTCTATCGGAATAAATGTTTGATCAATTGCAGTTGGGCGCTTACCTTCAATACCTAAAGCGCGTGGAATCGAATGACCATAAACATCTCCGTCGAGAAGGCCAACTTTCAACCCACGTTTTGCCAGCTCTACAGCAAGGTTTACAGTCAGGCTGCTCTTACCGACTCCACCTTTTCCAGAAGCTATTGCGATAACTCGAGTAAGAGAATCAGGCTGAGCAAAGGGAATGAATTTCTCGCGGCCCCCGCGGAGCAGACTCTTAACGCGATCTCGCTGTTGCTCATTCATTACTCCGAAATTGATATCAACGCCTTTGATTCCAGAAACAGTTAAAGAAGCTTCAGAAATATCTCGATGCAATCGATCGCGCATCGGACAACCCGAAATAGTCAGGAGAATGGTTAGTTTGGCAATGTCACCAACGATTTCAATCGATTCGACCATTCCGAGTTCGGTAATAGGACGGTGAAGTTCCGGGTCGGAAACTTTCGAAAGAGCAATTTCTAACTTATCTCGTAATTCCTGAGTCATAGGAGATCCGGATCAATTTTTGCAACATCCTTCAACTCTTTACTGCGCTTCCTTACCTCGGAGACAACTGGTTTAGTTTCCTCGAGCGCATCTCCCAGAACTTTTTTCGCTATTTTCTTCGGGGTCAATTCAGTTACATCCAAATTCTCAAAACCAGGCCCGAGATTGCGTTTTAGCTCGGTCGATGCGTTAGAAGTAAATCCTCTTAATTTGTGTACCAATCTCGCAAAATCCTTTGCGGCTGTAGGTAATCTGTCTGGGCCAACTAAGAAAAGTGCGAGTACGACTAATCCGAGAAACTCTCCGCCGCCGATTCCGAACATTTTCTAATCCTATTTCATCATTCTGAGAGGGATAGTTTTGTGGCAACTAAGACTCCATCACCGACGGGAAGCAATGTCGGCAACCATAATTCGCGGGCCTCTCGAATTAACTTAACTGCATCTCTGAAAGAGACGGTTTCTTCATCACGCTGCGTTGGGTCCGCAACTTTCCCGCCGACAAGAGCTCGGTCAATAACCATGATCCCTCCGGGACGTAGTGAGCGATGAGCATTTTCCACATTTTCGTAGAGATCACGACCATTTCGTAAAATAAACATGTCATATAAATTATCGGCAAGCTTGGCGACAATCTCGCTGCTATTACC
>JACCDM011167672.1_pt1 | contig 12066 bp, 10 predicted proteins | sample 7445851 | NCBI WGS metagenome assembly JACCDM01 (sample SAMN15323438, study PRJNA562643) | freshwater metagenome | isolation source: river surface water | place: USA:Blue River Watershed | collected 2017-08-16
GCGGCATCACCAAAACTCAGCGACCTTTAGCAAGCTCAAGCGGGTAACCTTGCTCAAATGAGTGCAGATTCAGTGCAAAGTGAGGTTGCTGCGGCAATCCATAAAGCGCTGGAAATTGCCAAAAAATCCAACTTACTTCAGTGCCAGATTCCTGCTCAAATAATTTTAGAGCGACCAAAAAATCGCGACCATGGAGATTATGCAACCTCAATTGCATTAACGCTAGCAAAACAGGCAAATTTGCAGCCGAGGGTGATTGCGCAGGTGATTATCGATTCTATGAACAGTAATAATTTATTAACCCCGGCAGGCATAAGCAAGACTGAAATTGCTGGGCCTGGATTTATAAATATAACTTTGGCGACCGCCAGCCAAGCTGCAATTATCCCTAAAATTATTTCTGCTGGAAAAGAGTATGGCTCTAGTAATTTGCTAGTTGGAAAAAAGATAAATCTAGAGTTTGTAAGTGCAAACCCAACTGGGCCACTTCATTTAGGACATACTCGTTGGGCAGCTGTTGGTGATTCATTAGGCAGAGTTTTAAGTGCAGCTGGCGCTGAAGTTACACGTGAGTTTTACGTTAATGATCGCGGAAATCAAATGGATTTATTTGGCGCCTCAATTAGGGCAGCGGCATTAAATCAACCACGACCTGAAGCTGGTTATCACGGTGAATATATAGAAGATCTTGCAAACCAAATACAAAAAAGTAATCCCGACTTAGTTAGCTTACCAGAGAGTGAATCGATAGCTGCTTTTCGCGATGCTGGCTACAAACTTCAATTAGCTCAACAAAATAAAGTTTTAGATAATTTTGGAACCCATTTTGATGTTTGGTTTTCAGAAAAAGCGTTATATGAGAATAATTTCTTTGATCATTCATTGAATAAATTAAAGGCGCAAGGGCATGTATATGAGTTAGAGGGTGCTATCTGGCTCAGAACTACAGACTTTGGTGATGATAAAGATCGAGTAATGATTAAATCAGATGGTTCATTTGCATACTTTGCATCAGATTCTGCTTACTATGTGAGTAAAAGAGAGCGTGGATTTAATCTTTGTATTTATATGTTGGGGGCTGATCACCATGGATATGTCGGAAGAATTAAGGCGATAGCAGCATGTGCTGGTGATGATAAAGATAAAGATGTAGAAATATTGATCGGCCAGATGGTAAAAATTATTGAAGGTGGCGAAGAAATAAAACTTTCTAAGCGAGCTGGCACAATTATTACTTTAGAAGAGTTAGTAGAAAAAGTAGGCAAAGATGCTGCTAGATACACTCTAATTAGATTTCCTACTGATACGCCAATGGTTATGGATGTTGATTTACTACGAAAGAATACAAATGAAAATCCTGTCTATTATGTGCAATACGCACATGCTCGAATTTGTGCTGTTCTTAGAAATGCTAAAGATTATGGAATTAATTATGAAATCAAGAGTTTTAATCCAGAGCTATTAGTTCATGAGCGTGAACGAGAATTAATCGGACTATTGGCAGAGTTTCCAAGAGTGGTCTCAGCTGCTGCACAAGCAAGAGAGCCACATCGAGTTGCTAGATATATTGAAGATTTAGCAAGTCAGTACCATCGCTTTTATAACGATTGTCGAGTACTGCCATTAGGGGATGAAAAACCGACTGAATTAAACTCTGCCAGAGCCACTCTCTGCCTTGCTACCGCACAAGTTATTAGTAATGGTTTAGATTTACTTGGTGTTAGTGCTCCGGAGAAGATGTGATGAAAAGTAGTAATTATCCAACCTCATTATTCTCAAGCAATTTAGTTTTTGCTAAGGAGAATGAATTTGGCGGTGATCTTTCGATCGCCGGCTGCAGCGCCCAAAAACTAGTCAAAGAGTTTGGTTCACCTACTTTTGTAATTGATCAGGATGATTTTTACTTACGGACTAAAGCTTGGCAGGCGGCTTTAGCCTCAGAGTTTGAAGATTGCCAGCTTTACTATGCGGCAAAGTCTTTTATAAGTATTGAAGTTGCTAAATGGCTTAAAGAATTAAAAGTTGGTATTGATGTTTGCAGTGCAGGTGAATTACAAGTGGCTTTGGCTGCGAAATTTCCACCTGCAGCGATTGAATTTCATGGAAATAATAAATCAGAGGATGAGATTAAGTTAGCTATTACATCAGGTATAGGCACAATAGTTATCGACTCGTTTGATGAAATTACAAGAGTCTCATCAATTGCGCAAAGTCTAGGTAAGGTTCAAAAGATCTATTTAAGGCTTACTCCTGGTGTAGATGCACATACTCATGAGTTTATTTCTACTGCACATGAAGATGTAAAATTTGGATTTTCAATAGCTTCTGGAAGTGCCAGTGAAGCAATTGAGCGGTGCATGTCAGAAAAATCTTTAAACTTAGCGGGAATCCACTCTCACATTGGTTCTCAAATTTTTGAGATTGATGGGTTTTCATTAGCGGCTAAACGATTAATCGAAGTACTAGTTACATTTAAAGCCAAGTATGGAAAAGAGCTTGCTGAATTAAACATTGGTGGCGGATTTGGAATTGCTTATACTAAATCTGAAACTGCGATTGCACCTGATTATGTAATTCCTGCGATTGCGACAGTGATTAAGGCTGAGTGCAAAAATGCTGGGATCTCTATTCCAAAGATTTCAATCGAACCAGGCCGGGCAATTGTGGGTCCAACTACAACAACAATTTATACCGTTGGGACAAGTAAGAATGTAGTTTTAGATGATGGTTCAATTCGTCGATACATTTCGGTTGATGGTGGCATGAGTGAGAACATTCGACCTGCCTTGTATGGTGCAAAATACTCGGTATTTTTAGCAGATAGAGTTTCAAGTGCAAAACCAGTCAAAAGCAGATTAGTTGGAAAGCATTGTGAAACTGGAGACATTTTAATTTTAGATATTGACTTACCTGAAGATGTAAAGGCAGGTGACTTACTTGCTATGCCAGCAACCGGAGCTTATGGCCGGAGCATGGCAAGCAACTACAACCACATGCCACGTCCAGCAGTAGTTTCAGTGCAAAAAGGCAGCGCCAAATTGATTGTGCGTAGGGAAAATGAGCAAGATTTGCTAAATCTGGATGTAGATCAAGCGCCACGGCAACTGTCATAAGTTTGAGATACTTACTTCCATGAAAACACTGAAAGTAGGGATGCTGGGCTGTGGCGTTGTTGGGCTACAAATCGCTCGACTACTTGTTAGCAATAAGGCAGACCTATCTTCTAGAGCTGGGGCAAATTTAGAATTAGTTAAAATTGCAGTTAGAGATATCAAAACAAAGCGTGAGGGTGTGTCAGTAAATTTATTTACTACCGATTCAAATTCAGTTGTTTCTGACCCAGATATAGATTTAATAATTGAAGTAATCGGCGGGATCGATCCAGCAAAAGATTTGATTCTTACTGCAATTAAAAATGGAAAATCAGTTGTGACTGCAAATAAGACTTTGCTAGCTAAACATGGGGCCACTTTGTATGCTGCTGCTGATAAAGCGAATGTGGATTTATATTATGAAGCAGCAGTTGCTGGCGCAATTCCAATTCTTCGTCCATTACGAGAATCACTTGTCGGAGATCATGTTTTGAGAGTTATGGGCATTGTTAATGGCACAACTAACTACATCCTGACAAAAATGGATGAAAACGGCACAGCATTTGCAGATGCGCTAAAGCAAGCACAAGATCTTGGTTTCGCCGAATCTGATCCAACTGCTGATGTTGAAGGCATTGATGCAGCTGCTAAGGCAGCTATTTTGGCTAGTCTTGCTTTCCACTCAAGAGTCACAGATGCAGATGTTTATCGCGAAGGAATTTCAAAAATAACTTCTGCTGATGTTAAGGTAGCTAAAGCTATTGATATGGTAATTAAATTGTTAGCGATTGCAGAGTTAACTACTGATGGAAGTATTTCGGTTCGAGTGCATCCAGCTTTAATTTCAAGGGATCACCCACTTGCATCAGTTAGAGATTCATTTAATGCTGTCTTTGTGGAGGCGCAAGCTGCTGGCCAAATGATGTTTTATGGTCGAGGTGCTGGCGGTGAGCCAACTGCAAGTGCAGTGCTTGGTGATCTAGTAGCGGTTGCTCGGCATAGAGTTTCAGGTGGATTAGGTCCAAAAGAAAGTGATTACGCAGATCTTAAAATTGCACCGATCGGTGAGACCAAAACTCGGTATTTAATTAGATTAAATGTGGCAGATAAGCCTGGTGTACTTGAATCTGTAGCCCATGTTTTTGCCTCTCATCAAGTTTCTATTCAAACTGTTCGGCAAACTGGAGCAGGAGATAAGGCTGAGTTAATTGTGATGACTCATAGCTCCACCGAATCCTCATTAAGTGCAACTGTAAAAGATCTTGGCAAGCTATCTGCCGTGACCGATATCGCAAGCGTCTTGCGAGTTGAGGGAATTAACTAATGTCTATTGCTAATTTGTTTGGTAAAAAATCAGGTGCCCATCAATGGCAAGGTGTGATTAACGAGTATAGAAAATGGTTACCAGTAACTGAACAAACACCAGTAATTACATTATGTGAAGGTGGGACGCCATTAGTTCATGCTGAGTATTTTTCTAAATTATTAGGTAATGAAGTCTGGTTAAAAGTTGAAGGAGCTAACCCAACTGGTTCTTTTAAAGATCGTGGTATGACAATGGCGATTTCAAAAGCGGCAGAGGATGGTGCAAAAGCAGTTATCTGCGCATCTACCGGTAACACAAGTGCAAGTGCTGCTGCTTATGCTACAAAAGCAGGAATGAAACCTGTGGTATTAGTTCCACAAGGAAAAATTGCAATGGGCAAGCTAGCTCAAGCCATTGCTCATGGCGCGGTGTTATTACAAGTTAAGGGTAACTTTGATGATTGTTTAACTCTGGCTAAAGAATTATCTGAAAATTATCCAGTATCACTAGTGAATTCAGTCAATCCTTTCCGAATTGAAGGACAGAAAACTGCAGCCTTTGAAGTGGTCGATATGTTAAAAACTGCGCCAGATATTCATGTCATGCCAGTTGGTAATGCTGGAAACATAACTGCTTATTGGAAGGGCTATCAAGAGTATAAAAAGGCTGGCATGGTAAGAAATTTACCTATGATGTGGGGATTTCAAGCAGCTGGTGCTGCTCCAATTGTTAAGAATAAAATTGTTAAAAATCCTGAAACTATTGCAACTGCGATTCGAATTGGTAATCCAGCCTCTTGGGATCAAGCTGTGGCAGCACAAGTTGGCTCTAAAGGCTTAATCGATTCTGTAACTGACAAAGAGATTTTAAGTGCCTATCGATTAGTAGCAGCAAAAGAAGGAGTATTTATTGAACCTTCAAGTGCTGCAGGCCTTGCTGGTTTAATTAAAAAGAAAGAACAAAGAAAGCTACCAAAGGGACAAGTAATAGTTGTTACTGTTACTGGTAATGGATTAAAGGATGTGCAGTGGGTGTTAAATTCAGCCGGTAAACCGATTGTAATTCCAGTTGATTTAAAACGAGCAGCAAAGGTAATTGGTCTTAAATAATGGCATCAAAGAAAGTTAATAGTGGTTTAACCTTTAAAGCCACCATGGCGCAAGTTAGTGTGCCAGCTAGTAGCGCCAATATTGGCCCTGGATTTGATTCATTTGGCTTAGCGCTAGAGCTGCGGGATCGCTATGCCGCACAAGTTTTAGATGAACCAAACTTTGATGTTGATGTCAGCGGTGAAGGTGCATCCGAGGTAAAGAAAGATGCAAAGAATTTAGTTATTAAGTCTATGTTGCGTGGCTTTGAGCATATGGGAGCTAAGCCAAAAGGTATTGCGCTTAGAGCATTGAATGTAATCCCACATGGCCGTGGCCTTGGCTCTTCGGCAAGTGCAATTGTTGGCGGCTTAGCTCTTGCCAGATCTTTAGTTTTAACAGGTGAGCAATATATGAGTGATGATGATTTGATTACATTAGCAACCGAATTAGAGGGACATCCAGATAATGTTGCTGCTGCATTTTATGGTGGCGCAACTATTGCCTGGATTGAAAAATCAGTTGGTGCAGATGGGGTCAGTAGTGAGGTTGGAAAAGCAGTTAGTTTAAAGGTTGATGATCGGATAAAAGCATTATTACTTATTCCAGGCAATCAATTAGCAACCGCTAAAGCAAGAAAACTTCTACCAGAAACCATTTCTCACCAAGATGCAGTGCTTAATTCATCCCGATCTGCCTTACTTGTACATGCCTTGGCTGAGCGTCCAGATCTACTATTTACTGCCACAGAAGATTTACTTCACCAGAACTATCGAGAATCTGCAATGCCAAAAACTATTGCGTTGGTAGAAAAATTACGTGGTGCAGGTCTTGCAGCGGTAGTTTCCGGAGCAGGCCCTTCGGTTATGGTTTTGTATTCAAATAGTGAAGATGAGATTGATCAGGTAGCGGCATTGGCTCCCGGGTTTAATGCGCTAAAGCTAGAGATAGCCAAAACCGGGGCACAGTAGGGCATTTTCCCAATATCTCTTGGGTGTGGTAGATTTACCCCTGTCGGAAAGTGCGACAGCAATAAATAAAAATCCCAAAAATTAAAACCTTTTTTCTGGGTACTTCTCATAAAAATATAAATAAGAAAGAATGGCAATAAGTAAATGGCAGATAAGAAAAAGACTAGCCGCGCAGATGCGGTTGAGTTAGTAGATATGGCTTTAGGTGATTTAAAGAAGGTTGCTGGGCAACTTGGTATTGAAAATGCATCTACCCTTAAAAAAGCAGAGTTAGTGCAATCTATTGCAGACCTGCAGGCAGCAAATCGTGAGGCTGCTAAAAACGAACGAGAGGCTCGTCGTATGGAACGACAAAATAATCGAAATAATAGAAACAATAATTCAGAAGCAGATACAAATGACTCTAGTGCTGATTCGGCAGTAAATAATTCAAATAACTCATCCGGATCCTTTGGCGACTCAGATCGTAGTGAGAACCGACGTTTTGGCGGAAGAGATAATCGTAGAGATCGAGGACGAGATCGCGGTCGAGATAGAAATCGTGATCGAGGTCAGCGCGAAGAGCGTGAAATTGTAATTGGACCAGATGATGTTCTACTGCCAGTTGGTGGCTTACTAGACATTTTAGATAGTTACGCGTTTATTAGAACTGGTGGCTACCTACCATCACCAAATGATGTTTATGTCTCACTTCAACAGGTTCGAAAATACAGTTTACGTAAAGGTGATGTAATTACTGGATCAGTACGTGAACCAAAAGAGGGTGAGCGACGTGAAAAATTTAATGCTTTAGTTAGAGTTGAAACTATTAATGGTGTTGAACCAGAAAATACTAAAGAACGAGTGGATTTCTCTAAATTAGTACCGCTCTACCCACAAGAAAGATTACGACTTGAAACTGAACCAAATATTTTAACCACTCGTATTATTGATTTAATCTCACCAATTGGTAAGGGTCAACGTGGTCTAATTGTTTCACCACCTAAAGCTGGTAAAACGATGGTGTTGCAAGCAATTGCAAATGCAATCACAACTAATAACCCTGAGTGCCATCTAATGGTTGTGCTAGTTGATGAGCGCCCAGAAGAAGTAACTGATATGCAACGTTCAGTAAAGGGAGAGGTCATTGCTTCAACATTTGATCGCCCAGCTGATGATCACACTACAGTTGCCGAACTAGCAATTGAGCGAGCAAAAAGATTAGTTGAGTTAGGTCATGATGTTGTTGTACTACTTGATTCCATTACTCGATTAGGACGTGCATATAACATCGCAGCCCCAGCTTCTGGAAGAATTCTTTCCGGTGGTGTTGATTCTGCTGCGCTGTATCCACCAAAGAAATTCTTTGGTGCCGCCCGAAATATTGAAAATGGCGGCTCACTAACTATTTTGGCAACTGCCTTGATTGATACTGGATCAAAGATGGATGAGGTTATTTTCGAAGAGTTTAAAGGAACTGGAAATATGGAGCTTATTCTCAATCGTAAGTTTGCCGATAAGCGAATATTCCCAGCCGTTGATGTAGTTGCCTCTGGTACGAGAAAAGAAGAAATTCTTATGGGTACTGAAGAGTTAAGTATTGTTTGGCGACTTCGTAGAGTGCTGCATGCTCTTGAGCCACAGCAAGCTCTGGAACTATTACTTGAGAAGATGAAGGGTACGAAATCAAATGTTGAGTTCCTGCTGCAAATCCAAAAGACAACTACAGGTGGAGAGCAATCTTCATCTGGCAGCTCTGCTAACAAGGAGAGTGTTGAGGCTTAAGTAAGCGTCAATTTTGACCACATAGCACTGAGAGTTATTCTTATCCCCTCTAGTACTTCACTAGTCCTACTGGTTCACAAGTTCATTTTTTAGGAAATGAATTTGATCCAGTAAAAAACAAGGAGAAATATGAAGAATGAAATTCACCCACAATATGTGGAGACCAAGGTAACTTGTGGTTGCGGTGAGGTATTTACTACCCGCAGTACAAAAGAAAATGGTTCAATTTACGTTGAAGTTTGCTCTGTATGTCATCCGTTTTATACCGGTAAGCAAAGAATTCTTGATACTGGTGGTCGAGTAGCTAAATTCCAGGAGCGTTTTGGAAAGGCCGATAAGTCCGGCACTAAGTAGTTTTCTTAAAGAGAGCACACAATGCATCGAAAGATGTGGTGTGCTCTCTTTTTAATTTACATCCATATTTAAGAAGGGAGGGTATAAGTGGAGAGATTTGCAAAGGTAAATGAGTTATTAGCTGAGTACGAAGCATTAGAGGCACAAATGGCAGACCCAGCAATTCATAATGATCAAAACAAAGCTAGAGCGCTAGGAAAGCGTTATGCACAATTAGGGCCAGTCATTGCTGGCTACCGTGCCTACAAATTAGCCGAAGATGATTTCAATGCCGGTAAAGAATTGGCTGAGGTCGATCCTGCATTTGTATCTGAACTTGAGGCGTTAGAAAAAAATAAGGATCAAGCTGGTGCGATTCTAGAAGAGTTGTTACTACCTAGGGATCCAAATGATGATCGCGATGTAATTATGGAGATTAAAGCTGGTGCTGGTGGAGATGAGTCGGCAATTTTTGCTGGTGATCTATTCAGGATGTACTCCAGGTATGCCGAAAAGCAAGGTTGGAAAGTAGAGGTAATTGATGCCACGCAAAGTGATATGGGTGGATACAAAGATCTGTCGGTAGGAATAAAATCTAAATCAAACACCCAACCTGGCCAAACGCCTTATGCAAAATTAAAATTTGAAGGTGGTGTTCACCGAGTACAGCGGGTGCCAGAGACTGAGTCCCAGGGAAGAATTCACACCTCTGCTGCTGGAGTTTTAATTTTGCCAGAGGCTGAAGAAATTGATGTAGATATTAATATGAATGATTTAAGAATCGATGTTTATCGATCATCTGGTCCGGGTGGGCAAAGCGTTAACACAACTGATTCGGCGGTAAGAATTACTCATGTTCCAACTGGAATTGTAGTTTCGTGCCAAAATGAAAAGAGCCAACTTCAAAATAAAGAATCAGCACTTAGAATTTTACGCGCTCGCATGTTGGCAGCAGCCCAAGAGGAGGCTGAAAGAGTTGCATCGGCCGAGCGAAAGAGTCAGGTAAGAACTGTAGATAGAAGTGAGCGGATCAGAACTTATAATTTTCCGGAAAATCGATTAAGTGATCACCGAGTAAATTACAAAGCGAATAATCTAGATTCAGTCATGAATGGTGATTTGGAGGCCGTAATTCAAGCACTACTTGATGCTGATCGAACTGCAAAGTTAACCGCAGGTAATTCTTGAAAGAGCTACTAAGGCAAGCATTCACACAGTTTGAAAAAAACAAGATTTCAACTGTTGATGCAGAGCTACTTTTAGCCCACCTGCTTGGCGTATCTCGCAAGGAGATTCACTCGCAAGCTTTGGAGATACCAAGTGATCAAATTGAATCAATTACAGCCGAGTACAAAGAACTGATTGGTCAGCGACTTTTAGGTAGGCCAGTTCAATACATAACGGGAAGTGCACCATTTAGATATCTAGATCTAGAGGTGGGCGAAGGGGTATTAATTCCACGTCCGGAAACCGAATTACTCGTTGATCGAGCAATTGGCTTTCTAACCTCAATGGAAAATAGTAATGAAGCAAAAAGTGTTATTGATCTTGGTGCTGGAAGTGGCGCAATTTCAATTGCGATTACTTCTGAAGCAGCCCTTAAGGGATTGAGCGTTTCAGTTATTGCTGTAGAAAAGTCAGAGTCGGCAGTTATATGGCTAAATAAAAACATTGCTAAATATGACCTGCCAATCAGGGTTGTTGTAGAGGATGTAGCGACTGCACTGCCTGGAGTCAAAGCTGATTTAGTTGTAGCAAATCCACCATATATCCCAGATGATGAAAAGTTACCGCAAGAGGTAGATGGCTATGAGCCTGTAATTGCCTTGCGGGGTGGCAAAGTAGATGGGATGCAGATGCCTAAATTATTTATTGATTCAGCTGCCAGATTATTAAAACCAGGTGGGATTTTTATTATGGAGCACCATGAAAAGCAATCTGATTTAATCAAGCAAGCACTCAAAGAAGAATTTACTCTGCCTCAAACTCATGCTGATCTAACGGGTAGAGATAGATTCACAAGCGCAAGAAGGCGATAACTTCATATGGCAGAGAGAATTAGAGATTTCATTGACAGCGAATCCAGGTTTATCGAAGCAGTTGACTCAGCCGTTAGATATATAAATGCTGGTACGGTTATAATCGTTGCAACAGAGTCTGGCTATGCCTACGTTGCTAATGCCTTTGATACTAAAGCAGTTAAGAGTATTCATGTAATGCGTGGCGATAGCGAAGGTGTCGCAGCTCAAGTATTCATCAAAGGAATCGAAGTTTTAGCAGGAATTGCTCACCCAATAAATTTTCAACAAAGGCAAGTTTTGGAAAAATTTTGGCCCGGACAGTTATCAGTCACAATCAAATCCCAACCTGGCCTCAATTGGGATCTAGGAGATGAAAGGCGACTAGGTAAGATTAATGTGCGTGTACCAAATAAAAAATTCATAAGTAAAGTTTTAGAAAAAACGGGCCCACTTGCTACAGCTTCAATAGCCTTTACTGGCAGGACCGCAATTGTTGATTTGAGCCAAATTATTATTCGAGAGGCTGAAGTTGGTGCAGTATTTGATGAAGGCATATTAGAAAATGCTGGACACACGACGATCGTAGAGTTTTCTGAGAATGAAATCACACTCCAACGTGAGGGCGCAGTATCTATACTGAAATTAAAACCGCTGATACCTTCAATTTTGCCCACAAACCTTTAGGCTTATCTCATGTCGCTTAATGAAAAATACTATGGGCCAGACTTTAATTCACTGGAGCGCCAAGATCCTGAAGTTGCCTCAGTTGTACTCTCTGAACTTGAACGCCAAAGAAAAAATCTACAACTTATTGCAAGTGAAAACTTTACATCTTCTGCAGTACTAGCTGCCATGGGCTCCACTCTTTCAAATAAGTATGCCGAGGGCTACCCAGGAAAAAGATATTACGGTGGTTGTGAAGAGGTAGATAAGGTGGAAGTGATTGGCATCGAGCGAGCAAAAGCGTTGTTTGGTGCAGATCATGCAAACTTACAACCTCACTCTGGTGCAAGTGCAAATATTGCGGTCTATCAAGCATTTACAAAACCTGGAGACACTGTTCTTGCTATGTCACTTCCGCATGGTGGACATTTAACTCACGGTTCTAAAGTCAACTTTTCTGGTAAGTGGTTTAATGTAGTTTCATATGGTGTCCGCCAAGATAATGAATTAATTGATTATGATCAACTGCGAGATTTAGCCATAGAACATAAACCAAAAATGATTTGTTCAGGTGCAACTGCCTATCCGAGCTTGATTGATTTTGAAAAGGTAAGACAGATTTGCGATGAGGTCGGTGCAATTATGTGGGTGGATGCTGCTCACTTTATTGGATTAGTGGCTGGTAAAGCTATCCCTTCACCAGTTCCCTATGCCGATGTTGTTTCCTTTACAACTCATAAGGTGCTACGAGGGCCACGCGGTGGAATGATTCTTTCCAAAGAACAACATGCAGCAGCTATTGATAAAGCTGTCTTTCCTGGCATTCAA
>JACCDM010877079.1_pt1 | contig 12064 bp, 11 predicted proteins | sample 7445851 | NCBI WGS metagenome assembly JACCDM01 (sample SAMN15323438, study PRJNA562643) | freshwater metagenome | isolation source: river surface water | place: USA:Blue River Watershed | collected 2017-08-16
CAACTGTTGGTGGTTCCTAAGTCGATTCCGATGATTTTGCTCATTTTAATAAATAACTTTTGTCCAATATTGTCAATTGCCGTACCAAGCCGAAAAACAGGATATCACCGTGACGGATTGTCAGCAAATCTGCCACTTGTGCCGAAATAACCCTAAAATGAATGACCTATTGGTTCAAATTGTCCGATTTTATTAAAACGGAAACCGATAGGATTAAAACCAACACATCTACACTACGGCACAAAGTTTAATTTCCGTGTATTGCTGTCTTTTTGCAACACGGGCAACGAATTTTTATCTAAGGGAATATTTAAAATTTGTTGTTGAACTCGAGCTGCGAACAATCCAAAACCATTATCAACATTGGTGTAATCGGCTTGCTTTTGAACAATTCCGATGCTGGGTTCGTTTACCGAAATATAATCTACTAACGATTGGTTACCTCCATAAAAAGAACATCCCATCCACTTGATTCTATGTTTAACATCGGCCGATGCAGGAATGGTAAATCCTAGAAACTGTAAAAAAGCTTGTCTCGGCATTTGGTGTATCGCTCTCACTTTGGGCTGAACACGGAAATTGGTTAACATATTCCATGTGTAGAGCTTTTGCGATTTTTGATTGGTATCGGCTAGGGAAATACGTTCTACCATCACGTGCAATTTTACATCAAAAGCAAAACTATTTTCACCCGGAGTAAAAGCGGTGGTTATATAGGGTGTGCCTATCCCGAAAACAACACTTTGTTCAAAAACAGGTCCTTGAATTGCCGCTTTCCCTAACGTCCATGTTTTAGCACTGGCCTTGGTTCCTGTTAGGGGATTGATTACGTCGATACGGTATTCCCAATTCGGTAAAATCTTTTCTTTGGTGGTCCAAACATATACCGGCTGTTTGCTAAACAATCCGCTGTCTTTGTTTACCTGGGTCTTCTTTAAAACGATCACCTTACCGGTTGCGACTTCGGTGATGGTTGCATAGGTAGAATCTAAATAAAGGCTGTCTGGATTTTGTGCTACCTCATAAGCACTACCCGAAGTATTAAGAAAAGCTTTGTTAATTTTGATTTCTTGAACCGAGTCCAGCGGATCCAACAATCCATAGATAATGATGGTCTCTTTCCAATCGGCATTGATTTCAAAATCATTTTCACAGGAAGTAGTTCCAAAGCCAATGATAAAAAGTACAGCGATCAGGGTATTGCGAATCAGGTTCTTGCTTGTTTTCATTCGGTTTATTCCTACTTTTGTTGAGGAAAGCTACAAATATCCGGGATTACAATCAGATTTGCCCGGTAAATCGATGAAATATCGCCATTAATCATTCATGAACTCATGAGTATTCACAAAAAAGAACACAAAAAAATTACCACCCATGTTTTGGCTGAAATGAAAGCCCGAGGGGAAAAGATTTCTATGCTAACCGCCTACGATTTCTCCATGGCGAAAATTGTGGATGATGCGGGAATTGATGTGATTTTGGTGGGGGATTCTGCCTCCAATGTCATGGCCGGACACGAAACAACCTTGCCAATAACCTTGGATCAAATGATATATCATGCCTCCAGTGTGGTGAGAGCAATAAATAGAGCTTTGGTGGTGGTGGATTTGCCGTTTGGTAGTTATCAAGGAAATTCCAAAGAGGCTTTGGCATCCACTATTCGTATCATGAAGGAAAGTGGTGCTCATGCCATAAAAATGGAGGGTGGGGAAGAGATTTTGGAAAGTATTCGACGTATTTTAACGGCCGGAGTTCCTGTAATGGGACATCTTGGATTAACTCCCCAGAGCATTTATAAATTTGGAACCTATACGGTGAGAGCTACCGAAGATGCGGAAGCAGAGAAATTAATAAACGACGCCAAGTTACTAGAACAGGCAGGTTGCTTTGCATTAGTGTTGGAAAAAATACCCGCTCATTTGGCTCAAAAAGTGGCCGAAAGTATACAGATTCCCGTAATCGGTATTGGTGCTGGAAATGGGGTAGACGGACAAGTATTGGTGGTACACGATATGTTGGGAATAACGAACGAATTTAGTCCTCGTTTTTTACGTCGATATTTGAATTTGTACGAAGATATCAAAGGTGCAGTTCAACAATACGTTACGGATGTGAAGTCGAAAGATTTCCCCAACGATAAAGAACAATATTAATAAGTTACAGTATTAAAAATAACTTGTAATTTTTTTTTGATGTACCAGGTATTGCCTATGCAAGCATCGCATTACGAAGAGGTTTCTGCTATTTTTCAGCAGGGAATTGAATCTGGGAATGCTACGTATGAAACAAAATCACCTTCATGGGAGGAGTGGGATAAGGGACATTTAACACAGGCAAGATTTGTTGCCATTCAGCAGCAATTTCAACAGCAACAAGTTGTCGGCTGGATTGCACTTTCTCCCGTATCCAATCGATTTGTATTTCGTGGAGTAGCCGAGTTGAGTATTTATATCCACAATAATTTTCAAGGCAAGGGAGTAGGTGCACAATTAATGGAGGCCGCTATTGAGAATTCTCAAACCAACGGAATATGGACATTACAGTCCGGAATATTTCCAGAAAATACAGCGAGCATTAATTTGCACAAGAAATTTGGATTCCGTGAAGTGGGTTATCGAGAAAGGATTGGACAAATGCCGAAGTCGGGAGATTGGAGAGATATAATTTTATTGGAGAGAAGATTTAAGGGTTAGCCATTCACTGAGTCATTCCCCTATTGGATCATACCTAACAGGGGTGAGCTACATTATTGAATCTATTTATCCCTTGAAACCGCGTTTAAACGGAGCTACTAATTCCTCAACTTGAGCAATTACTTTTTCGCACTGCTCAATGATACCCTTACCGGATTCCGTTATAGTAATAGGTAGGGTGGATCGATCAAATACCTGAACACCGAGTCGGTCTTCAAACGTTTTGATTTGGTGACTCACCGTGCTCTGATCTGCTGCGCATTCGTCCGCTGCTTTGGAAAAACTACCGTGTTTCGCTACGGAAACCACGTATTGCATTTGTCTAAGAGTAATAACCACAAAAATTAAACAATGGGTGTAACAAAGTGTTTTTTAACGGTTATAAAAAATTGATTTATTTATAACCTAGGAACCAAAAATACGATATTAAAAACGAAAAACCCCCGATAAACAGGGGTTTTGGTTGTTGTATGGAAAAAATCAATAACTTAATGAGGGGCGTTTTTTAATTTGAGCCCCCAATAAATCTGTTTAATTTTTATTTATTCCCTTTAGCATGATCGGCCAAAAACTGAGCCAACCCAATATCGGTTAACGGATGCTTCAGAAGTCCAAGAATTGCGGATAGCGGACAAGTCACTACATGGGCACCTGCTTCGGCGCTCTTTACTATATGCAATGGATTACGAATACTTGCTGCCAAAATTTCCGTATCATAACCTTGAATGTCGTAGATATCGGCAATCTGCTTAATCAATTCCATTCCATCCCAATTCATATCGTCTATTCTTCCAATGAACGGAGAAAGATAGGTTGCACCTGCTTTAGCCGCTAAAATGGCCTGCCCTGCACTAAAAACCAGCGTACAATTGGTACGAATACCTTTGGAGCTGAAATATTTAATGGCTTTTATGCCGTCTTTAATCATCGGTACTTTTACCACGATGTTTTCGTGTAACGCGGCCAATTTTTCACCTTCGGCAATAATTCCCTCATAGTTAGTACTGATAACTTCGGCACTTACATCGCCGTCTACCAATTCACAAATTGTTTTATAATGATTGATTACAGCTTCTTCACCAAAGATGCCTTCTTTGGCCATTAAACTTGGGTTGGTGGTTACGCCGTCTAGGATTCCTAGGTCATTTGCTTCTTTTATTTGATCTAGGTTGGCAGTATCGATAAAGAACTTCATGATTCAAAAATACTTCTCTTTATTGGATGACAGGCAATGCTTTGTTAAAAGGGATACACAATTTTTACACCACACATCAAACAATTTACTCCATTGGTAGTTTACTTTGTATTCAAATCGTAATAATGCAACCAAAACCTAGAATCGTATCGGTATTCAGAAAGGCACATTTCAATGCTGCCCACCGACTCAATGTCCCAAGTTGGACGGAAGAGCAAAACCGAGCTTTCTTTGGTTTGTGTAACAATGCACATTACCATGGTCACAATTATGAACTGGAAGTAAAAGTGCAAGGGGAGGTAGATGAAGTTACTGGGTATTTAATCGATATGAAAGTGCTCAAAGATTACATCGATGAAGAGGTGGTAGAGCGATTTGATCATAAAAATTTAAATTTAGACACTGAGGAATTCAAAAACATTAATCCTACAGCGGAGAACATTGTTTGGGTGATTTGGGAACGCTTGCGTGCTCGATTGGATCAAAAGTTTTCGTTATCGGTTAGGTTGTATGAAACGCCTCGTAATTTTGTAGAATACAATGGATAAAGACTTGGAAAACCAACTCATCAGACATTTTGAAGAGTTAGGGGATGCACACATGAGTTCCGGGGTGGATACGCCGTTACGTGAAGATGCTTTTGTAATGGACGATTCCTTAAAAATTGAGCTCATAGCCAAGCATTTTCGCGAGATAATGCATGTACTGGGTCTTGATTTACAGGATGAGAGTTTAAAGGGCACTCCGTTGCGCGTTGCTAAAATGTATGTGATGGAACAATTTAAAGGCTTGGATCCACGGAACAAGCCTGCAGCAACATTGTTTGAGAATCCGTACAATTACAAAGAAATGTTGGTGGAGCGAAATATTCATTTCCACAGTACCTGTGAGCACCATTTTGTGCCCATATACGGACATGCCCATGTTGCCTATTTTTCAGCAGGTAAGGTGATTGGATTGAGTAAATTAAACAGGATCGTGGATTATTACGCGCGCAGACCTCAGGTTCAAGAGCGAATGACGGTTCAAGTTGCTACTGAGTTGATGGAGGCATTGCAAACACCCGATGTTGCTGTGATTGTGGATGCAAAACATATGTGTGTAGCATCTCGCGGCATCAAGGATATTACTTCTACTACGGTTACCTCTAGTTTCCATGGCAAATTCAATCAGCCGGAGGTTCGCGCTGAGTTATTGAAATACATCGCCATGGAAGACCCGAAAAACTAAAATCACGGTTGTATTACCAACTGGCCATGAATTGGCGAGGTAAGACATCCCCCTGATATTTCGATAAAATAGTTTCCAACTACAAATTGGTTGAGTTTAACAGGTGTTAGAAGACTGTTAAGGCTAATCTCTTTCACTAGTAAACCTGTGGGATAGAAAATCTTTAAACTATATACAATCGTTGGATTTATCTCATTATCACTGGAAAAAGTAGTATTGAATGGTGGTAATTGTACGTAAAATTCGCCGTTATTGGGGTTAGGGTAAATTATTGTATTACAGCAGTTTTTGTAAGAATTTTTAATAGCGCTGGCTTGTTGTGACGAAGATACCAACCAACATTTCTTTTTCACTGTTTTCAGTGCATAGGTAGTAATACCGAATCTTGAATCTAAATACCAGGCTTTATCTATTTGGTTGGGAGTAGTAGTGGAAGACCAAAAATGTCCAGTTATTGCATTGAGAAAAACTGATTTCTGAAATGCTGGGTTAGCCGTTTTTAAATCTACTACAGACTGCAATTCTTTGATGTTAGGTAGTCTCCAATTATCATGACTGCCAATACTGAAATTTTCAGCATAAATCAAAGCTTCCTCCCAAGTTCTTGATGTTGTATCTGGAATTTGAAGCCAAATTAAGGAACTTAAAGAATCAAATACTAAATTACCGTTAACAGAAAATCGATTTTCAATTACTTGACTAAAAGTATTTCTAACTGCCCGTACGTGAAATTTTTTAGTTCCTCCGGCCGAAAGTGTTTCCAATTTAGAGTGATTCCCTATCCCTCCTCCTGCGTTTGTACCCCATATTTTATTGGTATCACCAAATTGTGTTTCGGAAGTCCACCAATATTCTGCGCCGGTATTTGTGAAGTAAGTAGTATTGATTGCTGGGGGTGTTTTTTGTATATTGATTAAACTATAAGCTTCTAAAGATGTTGGTAATCGCCAATCAGTAAATCCACCCAATGTTAGAGTATCACAATATTTTCTAGCCCATTCTATGCTCATTTCCCCTCCATCAGTCTTTTGCCACATAAGTAAGGTGTTAGAGTCTAATATGATATTTTGATTATAGGACTTATATAAGGGTGGATTTATCGTGTAGTCGTGATCCTCCCCAAATGTAATTGTGAAACTGGTTTGTAAACCTGTATCGGGGAATTTAAACATTGTTTTTTTACTTGATTGCGCCTGTGTTTTAGCAATACCAAAGGAAATTACAAATAGTAAAATGATCGATAATGTTTTTCGTAAATGAGTCATGAGCTTCTATTCAACAATAATAAATTTAGATGCATAAGACTTAGAGGTTGTTTGAATCATTAACCAATAGGTCCCCGCGGATAAACAAGTAGCTGTTGTTGGATTAGCCCATTTATTGCCAGACAATACAGTCCTTCCATCAAATCCAATGATTTTCCAACGTTTACATTGGAGAGAAATTGTTTCCTCGCCTTGTAAGATTAACTGTTTTTCGGCTGTTGCAAATACGTGAAATTCAGGAATTGAAAATGACATATTAGTATTTTGAGGAACGGTACAAATGGGATTTCCCTTGTAGTTAGATGTCGTTTTCGCGGTAGGAGTTTTAAATACATACGTATAATTACCTTGGGGTGTCCAAGAGTAATCAACAGTATCTAAATTTCCATTCAATGTATAGCTTAACACGAATCCATTTCCATTAGGGTAGGGTATATTGTGAGTAATAACAGCTCCTTTAAGGGGCGTTAGTGCAGGTCTGCATCCTTTCGCAGACGCTTGAGGTATTATTTGCATGGTAGTATCTTCAGTAACTTTACCCACCATATTTTTTATCATGTACGGTGCTGCATTGCTGATGTGATAATGGTATATACCATCTTTTCCAAAATGTCCATGATTAGTATCAAGAGGAAGTTGTTGATTGCCATCCGGTTCTATATTGCCATAAATTGCAAAACCATCCAAGGCAAAGGCTAACGGTGAGGTTTGGGGTATTCTATTAAATAATACTGCAGGTGCAGTATGATAATGGTAGTCATCCGCTCTTCCGCTATGTCCTCCAAATTGATCTAATTGGCCGTCAATAAACGCGTCAACTCCCGTATTGGTATAGGGACTAAAAATAGCAATGCCGTTTACTGCTATTGCAATTGCACCGCGTAAAAAGTGTTTAGTGTTTACGGGAACTGGTGTTGACGCAATTTGTGGGTGTAATGGAATTGCCCATGCATTACTACCTATGTAACATTGTGGAATCGGCACTTGTTGTTGCCAAGATTTAATTCCAATCATCGTTTCGTGATCTGGAAGTCCTAGTGATTCTACATAATACCAATTAGCATCCGATCGAGTATTTACATCCGGTTTAAAATAAGAAAATGCGGAATCCATAAATGAAACACGTGTATCGAAACTAGCTTTTCGAAATTTCTGCAAAGTGAAACTAGTGAATAATAAAGAGGTTGTAATTAAACAAGGGACAATAATTTTTTGAATCCAAAATATTTTCCGAATCCCCGGAATGGCAAACAAAACGATTAGAAGTAAAATGCTGTAATACAAAAATCTATCAGGAATTTTCCGATAATCATTCAGGCCGTTTTTATTCTTACTTAAATCACTGAAACGACTTAAACGACGATTGATTTCTAAAATTTCGGCCTCTTTTGTGGTTACGAATTTTTTATCATCAACAGATAACTGAGAAAAGGCAATGGTTGTAAGTGTGCCATTATTACTCTCTATTGTTAACTGGTTTTTATTGAAAAGATAGAAATGTCCAAAAAGGGATTTTCCAGATATTAATTTCCATTCCTTTTCAGGTAGATCACTCTTTCGTAGATCATGGGATATCAATATTGAAAAAAACGATAGTATAAAGAAAGTCAGTAGTAGTATTTTTTTAGTAGATTTAATTGACATAGTTATAAATATTAATTAAGTATTTGCAGTTTTCCCGAATGTAATTTTTGTTGATTTAAGTCTATTGAATATAGGTATTCTCCCGGTACAACGTATTTCCCCATGTGGTTTTTCCCATCCCAATGAATTAAATAATTACCTTTTGCCATGGAACAATCATGTAATAGATTTTTTATTGATTTACCCTGTAGATCAAATATATTTACAGAAATTAATCCTGATTTTGGGACATCAAATTCGAGATTTACTTCTTGGCTTGAAGGGTTTGGATATACTAAGTTCTCTAAATAGTTGGCATTCCATACCACCGGACTAATTCCAGCACCAGGTAGAGAATCGTAACAATTTATCGCGCCTATAAAATAGGTTGCCGAAACATCTTTATTTTTTCTAGTTGCATTTTCACTTTGAGGTAAATATACTCTTACATATTCTACTTTTACCCCCTCGGGTGCAACACGAACTCTTAAGTGCCCTGAGTTTGGAAGTATTTGTCCTTGGAAATATCCATAATTTTCGGCGTACGCAACACTGCTAAAATTTGGATGACTGGGCTGCGGAACCTCTTGATAGACCATGCACTCTCTATCTTGTTTCCCGAAGAAATGATCATGGCCATGGAAAAAAATGGTGGCTCTGTTCTCTTTTAACAGTTCTTTTATCGGTTTGTCCCAGCCAGGTCGTTGATTATCAAATCCATAACTCCCATTTAAATTATTTCCTCCCCATTCGTATTTATCGGCAATTTCAATTCCGCCACGTCCATCTTTATCCCCCCCAATGAGGTGATGACAGAAAATAAATTTGTATTTGGAGTTGCTGGACTCTAATGTGCTTTTTAACCAATCGTATTGCTGTTTACCTAAGGTCCATCGCCAACCGTTTAATGAATCCGGTTTAACCTTAGTATTCCAATAGGGATCTAAGACAACAAACAAAGCATCACCCCAACTCCAGGAAAAAAAACTTTCGCGTTGACCAACAAAAGGTTGATGACTAGTATCTCCTGAAAAAAAGTGATTAGGAGAGGGATTCAAAAAGTACTTTTTACGATCTAATGTACCCCAAACAGCAACATTATTTCCGTTGGGTGTTAAATACCAACCACTTTCTCCTTCATGATTTCCTATAGCGATATATAAGGGTACTGAATGTCCAATGCTCTCATAATAGCTTCGCATTAAATGACTTCTGTAGGTTACAGTATCTCTCGGAATTTGTTTTTTAGAGTTTCTCAATTTGTCCGACATCAGAATATCTCCCAAATCAATCATGAAATCGGGATTGTCTTCGAGTTGGTTTTTCAAGCAACGCAAGTAAACTGCGGAATCGCTTTGTTCATCCATATGCGGATCTGCTTGAATAACAAAAGTAAATGCCGTACCCGCTGGCCTTGCTGTTTGAAATTGGTATTCTGGTCTGTTATTAATAATGGAACTCCCAGGTTTTTTGTATTCTACTCGATAATAGTAGTGCGTGTTAGGCTGTAAGTTATTGAAATAAATTTGATTTGGCACATTGGGAGAAAAAGGAATCCAATTACTTTGTTGCCCAAACTTCCCCGAAATGTTATCCCAAACTAATCGCGCTTCGGCGGAATCTGAAAATTCCATTTGTAAGGTGGCATCTTTATCAGAAATCCTACCGATTAATTCGAAATGGGAAATGTTCTGAGAAAACAATTCTTCAATCGAAAAAACAAAGAGTGTAATGAATATAAATAATCTCATAATTAGGGTTTTATTAAAATAGTACGTAAACATTCGGAAGAAGTAAGGCACTCGATCCAATATTTTCCGCTGGACAAATTGCTGATATCCAAAGTATTGGTATTCTTTAAAACCAGTAGTTTTCTTCCAGTAAAATCGTAAATATTAGTTTCTGCTGCCGTTTGGGAATTACTTAATTGTATAGTGATCAAATCGGAAGCCGGGTTAGGGAATAGATTTATTTTTGTTTTTTGTTTGTTGTTGTAACTAGCAATTTGACAATTACCCAGGGTATAGGTAAATGCAATTCTTCCATTTTTTTGATTTGGAATTAGGGTGTCTTTGGGCAAATAAGCCTGAATGAAATCTACGGTTACGCAAGTAGGATTTACAGAAATACGCAGATGTCCAGAACCGCCAACGGTGTCTTTGGTATATGCATCTGCATTAGCCAACATACCAATTTCATAGGTTGTATCGCTGGGCATCGGCAAAGCTTGGTAAATTACCCCATCCATTTCTTCTTTTGCGAATACATGGTCGTGACCTTGAAAGTAAATATTTACACCATTATCAACCATTAATTGGTGAATAGGCTTGGCCCATCCCGGTCTTTTTGAAGCAAATACACTGTTTCCTTTGGAATCTTTTCCGCCCCATTCGTACAATTTTGCTTGATTTATACCGCCTCTACCTTGTCCAGAAATATGGTGTGCGAAAACAAATTTATATTTACTGGTGCTTGATTCTAGAACAGACTTAAACCAGTTATATTGAGGAGTTCCTAGCGTCCATGCCCAACCGCCGGGTTTCGCTGAGGTGTCACATTGATCTCTATATACATCCAAAACAATAAATTGTGCATCGCCCCAAGTCCATGCATAATAATTTTCTGGATATTCAATACCAAAGGACTCTTTTTGTTCATTTCCACTGTAGAATCCGTTGGGGTAGGGATTGGGATAATACAGTTTACGATATAAAGTTCCATAATGTGCGAGATTATCACCAGGTTTATAATTTAAATAATAATCCATTTCTCCTTCATGGTTCCCTAGGCATACATAAAAAGGGATGGAATGGGCAATACTGCCAATAAACGGCCGATAATCCCTGTGTAATGAGTCGATTTCAGCAGGCGTAATTGTAAATGGATAATGGTCGTCACCAAAAATATCCCCCAACGACATCATGAAATCTGGCTTGTCTTTGGCTTGATTATTCAAGCATATTTGATACAAACTGCGAATTCCTTTTTTATCATAAAGATGTTCGTCTGCTTCTAGAGTAAAAGTAAAGGATTCACCCGTATCGCGTTGTGTTCGAAACTTATATTCAGGTGTTTCATTGATTTTGGTAGAACCTATTTTCCAAAAGCTGACGTTATAATAGTATTCGCTATTTGGATTCAATGAAGTTAATTCAATTTCACTGGGGTAAATACTGCTTTGGGTAAACGTATCGGTGTTGTAAGTATATTGTTGTGAACTGGAACCGTATCGCACAAAGTAACGATAGCCTGGCGCAGTCATTGCACTTATACTGATCGATGTTGCTGTTGGTCGCCCCAATATTATATTGCAACTTTGAGCTTTTACATAGTAGATCGAAGTAGAAAACGTTATTCCAAAAACTAAGGTCTTTATAGCCAAATGAACCGACTTCATGTGTATTTGACAATAACAGATATGGAAAGTTTAAATATCATAAAAATATTTTTTGATATTTTTCCTTGACGATTTTTAAAACTTTGAACTAATTTAGAACGGGAATTTTCGGGTGAATTGGAATTTGTTGTCATATAATGGAAATTGGTTGTTGAAAGAGCTGCTATTATTGCTAGTTTTTAGTCTTTACTACGTTTCTTTTTCGTATGCACAAACCGCGCGCGAAGTTGCCGTTGAGATTAAAGCCTCTTGGGTTTCTGGATTAGGGATAACCTTAAATTGGCGTTACGATGCCAGTACTACTTCCTATGACGTTTACAAACGCAGTGGCAATTCCTGGGTGAAGAAAAAGAATACTTCAGGATTAACTTGGACAGATTCCTTTGCCGTTGAAGGAGTGAGGTATGAATATCGTGTAGCTAGAAATTCGTCGGCATATTCCTTTACGGGGAATGGGTATATCTCCGCAGGATTTAAAATTCCTGCAACCGAAAATTTGGGAAAGGTATTGTTGGTGCTGGATTCAAATTACTCCGTGCCTCTGTCTTATACGATTTCCCAATACAAACAGCAACTTACCAATGAAGGCTGGACAGTAATTCAAAAATCTTTTCTGCGAACTGCTGCAGTAACCGATATCAAATCGTGGATTAAGTCACAG
>JACCDM011301159.1_pt1 | contig 12064 bp, 10 predicted proteins | sample 7445851 | NCBI WGS metagenome assembly JACCDM01 (sample SAMN15323438, study PRJNA562643) | freshwater metagenome | isolation source: river surface water | place: USA:Blue River Watershed | collected 2017-08-16
CTGACAAATCCTTCCTGATTACCATCGGTGATCGTTTTGTCGGTGGGCATACGGCACGTGATCAGATGGTCGGTCCCTGGCAAGTGCCGGTAGCCGATTGCGCGGTCACGACCATGAGCTATGAGGGCTATCTCGGTGAAGCCATGGCCATGGGCGAGCGTACGCCGCTCGCGGTCATCAATGCGCCTGCATCTGGCCGCATGGCGGTGGGTGAGGCCATCACGAACATCGCGGCGGCATCGATACGTAATCTCTCCGATATCAAGCTATCGGCCAACTGGATGGCCGCGTGCGGACAGCCGGGGCAGGATGCCGCTTTGTTTGATACGGTGAGGGCCGTGGGCATGGAGTTATGCCCGGCACTGGGCATCAGCATCCCGGTCGGCAAGGATTCCTTGTCGATGCGCACGACCTGGCAGGATGACGCTGCCAGCAAGGCGGTGATTTCACCGGTCTCGCTGATCGTGTCTGCGTTCAGTCCGGTGGCAGATGTACGTCTGACCCTGACGCCACAGCTCAGAACGGATGCCGGCGAGACGGCGCTGATTTTGATTGATCTCGGGCGCGGTAAAAATCGCATGGGCGCGTCTGCACTCGCACAAGTGATGCAGCAAATTGGTGACACGGTACCTGACGTCGACAGTGCAGAAGACCTCAAAGCTTTTTTCAATGCGATTCAATCGCTCAACCGTGAGCAACAATTACTGGCCTATCACGATCGTTCTGACGGCGGTTTGTATACAACCTTGTGCGAGATGGCCTTTGCCGGCCGCACTGGCGTATCGGTGAATGTCGATATCCTGGTCACCGAAGGCGAACACGCCAGCGACTGGGGTGACTCCAAAAACTGGGCGAGTCAGGTCGGCGAGCGACGTAATGATCTCACCCTGCGCGCACTGTTCAACGAAGAGCTCGGCGCAGTGATTCAGGTACGTGCTGATCAAAAATCCGCGGTCATGAATGTCTTGCGCGAGCATGGTCTGGGCGCCTGCAGTCATATCATTGGCAAGCTCAATGACAGAGGCATGATCGAGTTCACGCGAGATGCCAAAGTCATTTACAGCACGAAGCGTGTGGAACTGCATCGTACCTGGAGCGACACCAGCTGGCGCATTGCTCGCTTGCGCGATAACCCGGCGTGCGCCGATGCAGAATATGACCGTTTGCTGGATGAAACCGATCCCGGCATTCATCCCAAACTGAGCTTTGATCCTGCAGAGGATATTGCTGCACCCTTCATCAACACAGGTGCGCGTCCGCGTGTCGCGATCTTGCGGGAACAGGGTGTGAATTCGCATGTGGAGACTGCCTGGGTCATGCACAAGGCGGGCTTCGATGCGATGGATGTGCACATGAGTGACCTGATTGCCGGTCGCGCCAGTCTGGCCGATGTCAAAGGGCTGATTGCCGTCGGTGGTTTTTCGTACGGTGATGTGCTCGGTGCAGGAGAGGGCTGGTCGAAAACAATTTTGTTCAATGAGCAGCTCTCATCGCAGTTTCAGACCTTCTTTCAGCGCGCCGATACTTTCGCGCTGGGCATCTGCAATGGCTGCCAGATGATGAGTAGCCTGAAATCCATTATTCCCGGTGCCGGCCACTGGCCTAAATTCACACGCAATCAGTCCGAGCAGTTCGAGGCACGGTTTGCGATGATTGAAGTGATGGAATCACCCTCGATCTTCTTTGCCGGTATGGCCGGCACTCAGGCACCGATTGCGGTGGCTCATGGCGAGGGCTTTGCCAATTTTTCTGCAACGGGTGTTCAGAATGATGTTCTGGTGGCAGCGCGCTTTGTTGACAATACTGGCGTGGTCACCGAGCGCTATCCCTACAATCCCAATGGTTCACCGGCGGGCATTACCTCTGTAACGACGAGTGATGGCCGTTTCACGGTGATGATGCCTCACCCGGAACGCGTATTCCGTACGGTACTCAATTCCTGGCATCCGCCTGAGTGGGGTGAGGATGCCCCCTGGATGCGGATGTTCCGAAATGCGCGCAAGTGGGTGGGCTAGTATGGGACAGTCTGCGCTGAGTATCCTGATCCGGGGGTATTGCTTTTTGTGTCAGCTGAAATAACAAAGGGCTCCGTAAGGAGCCCTTTTTGCTTGAGTCTTGAACAGTGCTCAAAGCTCAGTCGTATGCATTACTGGATCTTTGCTTTCTTCTTCAGATCTTGCTGGAAGGTCTGCAGCTTTCTCTGTTGCAGTGATTCAGAGATCTGCGCCTTGACTTCTTCGAACTTGGGTATTTGTGCTTCACGGACTTCGTCAAGTTTGATCACGTGATAACCGAACTCGGTTTGTACTGGTACCTGGGAAAACTCGCCCGCTTTGAGAGCGACCATGGCATCGGAAAATGGCTTGACGAACGCATTTGCGGGCGCCCATCCAAGGTCACCACCGTTCTGCGCCGATACAGGGTCTTTTGATCCCTTGGTCAATTCTTCGAATTTGGTACCGGATTTCAGCTTGCTGATGATGCCTTTGGCATCTTCTTCTTTCTCAACCAGAATGTGACGCGCGTGATACTCCTTGCCACCTGACTGGGCTTTGAATTTGTCGTACTCCGCCCTCATTTCTTCGTCTTTGACCGGATTCTTGGTCAGATACTCCGTCGCGAGTGCACGAATGACGATGGACTGACGCGCAAGTTCGACCTGATTCTTGATATCGGCGCGTGCGCCTATGCCCTGCCGATCCGCTTCCTGCGTCAGGATTTCACGGTTGATCAACTCATCTTTGATCATGGCACGCATTTCGGGGGTGTCCTGCTGTCCTTGCTGGACCATTTGCTTGACCATCGCATCAACGCGATTGGAAGGAATAGCTTTGCCATTGACGACAGCGACGTTTTGCGCCATCGCGGACAGTGAAGCGAATGCGGTCAGCGTCAGGAGCAAACGAGCGAATTTCAAATTCTTCATGAGGGGTAATGGTGAAAATGTTGGAAAAAATACCGCATCAGGTACAGAAGTGCCTCTTCAGTTCTCGGCTGCTTCTGCCGGGGTCAGCAGGGTCATTGCGAGCGCATGTATCTCTTTTTGCATCAACTCGCGCAGGCAATCATACACCAGACGGTGGCGGCCGACTTTACCCAAGCCTTCGAAGCGGGCTGATACCAGCCGTAAACGGTAATGCCCGCCGCCGGACGCAGCCCCTGCGTGGCCCGCGTGCAGCGCCGACTCGTCATCGACCTGACACTCCAGGGGCGCGAAGCCCTCGCGCAGCAAGGTGTTGATGGTTTCAAGGCGATTCATTCTGCCTCCCTCAGATAACGGCCGAGATAGATGCTCTGGACAATGATGAAAATGATCATCAGTCCCAGAAAGCCGAATAGTTTGAAATTCACCCAAAAAGCGAGGGGAAAGCTGAAAGCGACGTAGAGATTGACCGCCCCCATTGCTGCAAAAAACAGGCCCCACGCGAGGTTCAGCCGGGTCCAGACCGGGTCTGGCAGGGTCAGTTGTTTGCCCATCATTGAACGCATGAGATTTTTACCAAATAAAATTGGGCTCACAAGCAAGGCGAGTGAGAAACACCAATACAGTACGGTGGGCTTGAGCTTGATGAATTGCTCATCGTGAAAATAAATCGTGGCACCACCAAACAAGACGATGATGCCCAGTGATACCCAGAGCATATTGTCGACCGGCTTGCGTCTGGCCAGCAACCAGCCAATCTGCGCGATCGTCGCCAGAATCGCCACTGCCGTAGCGAGCAATATCGGTGCTTGCGCCAGACTGACTTCGCCACCAGAGACCAGTGTCGACAGGTACTGTGCGCCAAATGCCTGCGCGGCTTCCGGGTTGGCGCCCGCGACCTTGAAAACAAGAAAAAACAGAATGACCGGAAACAGGTCGAATAAAAGTTTCATGATTCGGTCAACCTAGGGCGTTGGGATAAAGGTCAATGCAGCCGAATTGATGCAATAACGCAGCCCGGTGGGCGGTGGCCCGTCAGGAAACACATGACCGAGGTGAGCGTCGCAGACATTGCACAGGATTTCGGTTCTGATCATTCCATAGCTGTGATCTGCTCGTTCAGCGACATGTGCGGGATCAATGGCTTTGAAATAACTCGGCCAGCCACAGCCGGAATCAAATTTGGTGTCGGATTCGAACAGCGGTGTTTCACAGCATATGCACTGGTAGATGCCGTGTTCGTGGTGATCCCAGTACTTGCCGGTGAAGGCGCGCTCCGTACTTGCATGTCGTGTCACCTCATACGACATGGGCTCGAGCAGAGCACGCCATTCGGCATCGGTACGCACAATTTTTTTGACGTTCATTACTTACTCCAGCGTGGTTCAAGATGAGCAACTGACCTCAATGCCGGCCGCCCAGTCCGGGGGCAGCGCAGCATACTTCTCATGCTCAGGTTGCTCATCGTAGGGTTTCTGCAAAACATCCAGCAAAATTTTTACTTCGGAAAAATCCTTGTTTTGTGCCTTGTCGATCGCGAGCTGGGCGAGGTAGTTTCGCAATACATATTTGGGATTCACCCTGTCCATCGCCTGCTTGCGCTCTGCATCATCACTGTTCTCCAGCGTCAGTCGTTGCCTGTAGTCTGACAGCCAGGCGTCAAAAGCGGAGCGATCAATGAAAAGATCTCGCAGAGTTTCATCCTGATGGGTGGCATTTGTTTTTACCGAGGATAAATGTCGGAAAAAATAGGGAAAATCCACACGACTGGCAGCCATCAGAGCGAACAGCTGATCGATCAGTGCCGCATCGCCCTCAAGCGAACTGCCGAATCCCAACTTCGCCTGCCACAAACGCTGCATGCTGGACTCGAATGCGGGTTTGAATACAGACAGCGCATCATAGACATCGTCGGTCTCGCCTATCAGCGGCAGCAGCGCTTGTCCCAGCGCATAGCAATTCCATTCAGCGATGCGAGGCTGCATGCGATAGGAGTAGCGTCCGTGGCTGTCTGTGTGGTTACAGATATGTGCCGGGTCATAGGCTTCCATGAAGCCATAGGGGCCATAGTCCAGCGTGAGCCCCAGAATCGACATATTGTCCGTGTTCAGAACACCGTGCATGAATCCGGCCGCCTGCCATTGCGCGACCAGCGCAGCTGTGCGGCGAGTCACTTCGGCCAGCAGCGCGTGATACGGCCGTGCCGCGCCTTGCAATTCAGGGTAGCTGTTGGCGATCACGTAATCAGCCAGTATCTGCAGCTCAGTTTTGCGATCCTTGTAAAACCAGTGCTCAAAGGATCCGAAGCGCACAAAGCTCTGCGCCATGCGGGTCACGACTGCCGTGGTCTCCGGCATTTCGCGCATGACCCGCATGTCCGAACCGATGACGCACAAAGCGCGCGAAGTCGGTATGCCCAATGCTGCCATCGCCTCGGAGCACAGAAACTCGCGAATGGAGGAGCGAAGTACCGCGCGGCCATCACCCATGCGCGAGTAGGGTGTTTTACCTGATCCTTTGAGTTGCAGCTCCAGCGTGCCCATAGGCTCGGCGGGTGCGAGTGCCTCGCCCAGCAGGATGGCTCGGCCATCACCGAGTTGTCCGGCCCAGACACCGAACTGATGGCCAGAATAAACGGCGGCCAGCGGGCTTGAACCCGATAATGTCGAGTTACCGCTGAACGCAGCGATGAATTCAGGGTGCGCGAATTCCCCCGGATCCAGACCGACCAGCCCGGCCGCGTGCTCGCTGCCGCAAACCAGATAGGGCGATGGCAGCGGCGTTGAGGCGAGCTGGGTATAAAAATCCCCGGGCAGGGTGGCGAAGCGGTTGGTAATCCGCAGTTCAGCAAGTCGCAGCCGCTGTGCCGGCAGGGTTTCAGGAGAGTTCATCTGGGCTTCTGTTACGATTGTGCGATGAATGAGACAGGCCCGGTATTTTGACAGAGAAGAGGTCAGTGCATATGAACGCCCCGGAGCGACTTGAAATTCCGTACCTGCAGCAGCGCGTCAGCCCCGAAGAGTGGCAGATGCGGCTTGACCTGGCGGCGTGTTACCGCCTTGCCGCGCAATTCGGTTGGGGAGATCTGATTTTCACGCACATCACCGCACGCTTGCCCGGTGACGAGCACGCCTTTCTGATCAATCCCTACGGGATGATGTTTGATGAGATCACCGCGTCTTCCTTACTGAAAATCGATCTTGAGGGTAACAAGCTCGAGGATTCACCATTCCCGGTCAACCCGGCAGGTTTCACCATACATTCGGCGATTCATGCAGCGCGCGACGACGCACAGTGCGTGCTGCATTTACATACCGTGAATGGCGTGGCAGTTGCAGCACAAGAGGCCGGTGTACTGCCGATATCTCAGCAATCGATATTTGTCTTGAACAGTCTGGCCTATCACGACTACGAAGGTCTCGCGCTCAGCGATGAAGAGCGACCTCGTCTGGTGGCTGATTTCGGCGATAAAACTTACCTGATGCTGCGCAATCACGGTTTGCTCACCGTGGGCAAAACGATTGCGGATGCGTTCCTCAATATGTACGTCTTTGAGACCGCATGCGCCATACAAGTACGAGCCATGTCCGGCGGGGTACCGCTCAGGCCTATCGATCCGCGCATCATTGAAAATGCGATGGAGCAGGCACGCACAGTGACAAAATCTCAGGGTGGCCTGCTGGCATGGCCGGCGCTGCTGCGCAAGCTGGACCGGTCTGATCCTGGCTATAAAAACTGAACCAAGAGGGAGTCAATGATGCTGGCACAGAGCAGCTTTACCGATATGCGCGAGAGCACGGAAGAGGACTGGAAAGTGATCCTGGAGGATTTTCGGGCGTATTCATCGCAACTGGCAGACCGCGTACTTGATCACCTCAAACTCTTGCACGGTGACTTTGGCGGGTTTTCCGTGGATCGTCTGACGCACAGCCTGCAAACAGCGACGCGCGCTCACAGGGATGGCAAGGATGAGGAATACGTTGTCTGTGCACTGCTGCACGACATCGGCGACACGCTCGGCAGCTTCAATCATCCCGACATCGCGGCGGCGATACTGAAACCTTTTGTGTCGGCAGAAAATCTGGAGATGGTGGAAAAGCATGGCCTGTTTCAGGCGTACTATTTTTTCCATCATCTGGGTATGGACCGCAATCTGCGTGATCGTTTTCAGGGACAACCCATCTACGAGCGCACCTTGGAGTTTTGTGAAAAATATGACGCACCCGCCTTTGACCCAGACTACGACACTTTGCCGCTGTCGTTTTTTGAGCCCATGGTCCGACGCGTGATGAGCAGCCCGAAAAACACAATTTACACCAGTTGCTGATATGTGTTGTGAAGCGACCGACAATTGATGCGGTGCAGCATTGCGCACTGTTAGCGGAAAGGTAATTCAGCTACAATCGGGCGGTAAAAAAGCTGTACAACAATAAATACCATCGGAGACGACATGGCGCAGTACCCACAGAGCCCATTGATGGGCCGAATGATGAGCCAACCTTTGCTCATTTCCAATCTGATCCAGCACGCGGACCGCTATTACAGCGGCTCTGAAATCGTATCTCGCAGAGTCGAGGGCGATATCCATCGTTACACTTACAGCGACTGCCATCGCCGGGCAAAGCAGCTTGCGAATGCGCTGACAAAACTGGGTGTAAAAATGGGTGATCGGGTCGCGACGCTCGCTTGGAATGGGTATCGACATCTCGAGACTTACTACGCTGTATCGGGATCAGGTGCCGTACTGCACACGATTAACCCCCGCTTGCATCCCGAGCAAATTGCCTATATCGCCAACCATGCTGAAGATCAGTATCTTTTCTTCGACATGAATTTTCTACCCGTGATTGAAGCGATCGCGCCATTGGCGACGACAATCAAAGGCTATGTGATGATGTGCGACCGTGATCGCATGCCGGCTGATAGCAAGGTTAACAATCTGTTGTGTTACGAGGATTTGATCGCTTCAAATTCCGATGAATACGAATGGCCCGTGTTTGACGAAAATTCGGCATCCAGTCTCTGCTACACGTCGGGTACGACAGGCAATCCCAAAGGTGCGCTTTACTCTCACCGCTCGACGATATTGCACTCCTTTGCCTCTGCACTGCCTGACGCCTTGAACGTTTCCGCACGCGATGTGGTCTTGCCCGTGGTGCCGATGTTCCATGTGAATGCCTGGGGCCTGCCGTATTCGGTCATGCTGACCGGTGCGAAAATGGTTTTTCCCGGTGCGGCATTGGACGGTAAATCCATTTACGAATTATTTGAGCAGGAAAGAGTCACTTTCTCTGCCGGTGTGCCAACCGTTTGGCTCGGTCTTTTGACTTATGTCGCTCAAAATAACCTGAAATTCTCCACCTTCAGGCGCACCGTGATCGGCGGCTCGGCATGTCCGCCTGCGATGATGAAAACCTTCCGCAATGAGTATGGTGTCGAGGTAGTACACGCGTGGGGCATGACAGAAATGTCACCGCTCGGTACCTGCTGCACACTGCTGAGCAAACACGAGGCATTGTCCGAGGAAGAAAAGCAGTCAGTGCTTGAAAAGCAGGGACGGGCGATTTTTGGTGTGGACATGAAAATCGTCGATGATGCGGGGGCAGAATTGCCTTGGGATGGCAAGACTTACGGCAACCTGCTGGTCAAAGGGCCCTGGATCATCGAGGGCTATTTCAGGCAAGAAGGTGGTGATGTCCTGCAGGATGGCTGGTTCCCGACCGGCGATGTTGCAGTGATTGACGAAGACGGCTACATGCAGATCACAGACAGAAGCAAGGACGTGATCAAGTCAGGTGGCGAGTGGATCGGTAGTATCGATCTCGAAAACATCGCTGTCGCGCATCCCGCAGTACTTCAGGCTGCGTGCATTGGGGTTTACCACCCTAAATGGGATGAGCGTCCCTTGCTGGTTGTCGTGAAAAAACCCAACATGGAAGTCACCAAAGATGAGTTGCTGAAGTTCTATGAAGGCAAAATCGCCAAATGGTGGACGCCTGACGATGTTGTTTTCACGGATGCGCTGCCCCTTGGTGCGACGGGCAAGATATTGAAGAACAAGATCAGAGAGATGTATCGCGACCATAAACTGCCAACCGCCTGATCGGGCGCTGGCAACAGATCCGCATGCGTCGTTAACGGTTTGCAGGAGCCCAAGTCTTGGAATTCACGCTGATTTCACTGTTGAACGGATTGAGCTATGGCCTTTTGCTGTTCATGCTCTCATCTGGACTTACACTGATCTTCAGCATGATGGGGGTGCTTAATTTCGCCCATGCCAGCTTCTACATGCTGGGGGCGTATTTTGGTTACGCGATCAGCCAGACGCTGGGTTTCTGGCCTGCTCTGCTCATCGCGCCTCTGGCAGTTGGATTTTTGGGTGCCGGCGTGGAGCGTTATGGGCTGCGTACCGTGCATAAATACGGTCATGTATCCGAGCTGTTGTTCACCTTTGGCCTCTCCTATGTGATCGTCGAGCTAGTCCAACTGATCTGGGGCAGGGCTGCTGTGCCTTATCGCATCCCCGCAGAGCTTGATGGCCCTTTATTTATTCTGTACCGCACGGCATTTCCTATGTATCGCGGCTTCATGATGCTCGTCGCGCTCCTGATGCTGGCAGCGATTTATCTTCTGCTCAAGCGCACGCGCATTGGTCTGGTGATTCAAGCGGCCCTAACGCATCCGGACGCTGTCGAGGCGCTTGGGCACAATGTGCCTCGCGTTTTCATGCTCGTGTTTGGTGGTGGGTGCGCGCTGGCGGCGCTGGCCGGTGTCATTGGTGGCAATGCGTTTGTGACTGAGCCGGCGATGGCGGCCACAGTGGGCAGCATTATTTTTGTTGTGGTTGTGGTGGGTGGTATGGGCTCACTGGCCGGCGCTCTGCTGGCCTCCATTCTGATCGGCATGATTCAGACCTTTGCCGTTGCGCTGGACTGGTCGTTGTTAGGACCGCTGGCACGCGCTGGACTTCAGATTACGCCGGAAGCGCCGTTCTATCGATTGCTTTCGCTGACCTTGGCAGAGATCGCGCCGATTTTGCCTTATCTGCTCCTGGTGCTGGTGTTGATTTTCCGGCCTAAAGGCCTGCTAGGTACGAGAGAAACATGATGATGAGCGCTCGTCCTTTTCATTACACACCCTGGAATCCAGCCCGTTGGCTAATTTGGGGTGGGTTCGCACTATTGCTCGTCCTTGCGCCTCGCCTGATGAGTTCTGGCTCGGTCGTATCCTTGCTCTCGCTGATGGGCACGACCATGATTTTCGCCTTGTCCTACAACATGTTGTTGGGTCAGAGCGGGATGCTGTCATTTGGTCATGCGGTCTATTCCGGGATGGGTGCATTTTTTGCCATTCATGCGATTAATCTTGCTGGCAGCGGTGCTCTGCCTGTGCCACTGACCTTGGTACCCATTATTGGTGGACTGGCAGGTTTGTTGTTTGGAATACTTTTTGGTTATGTGACCACCAAACGTTCCGGTACAACGTTTTCGATGATTTCGCTGGGCATTGTCGAGCTGGTGTTCGCATGTTCGCTGATGTTCCCCGGGTTCTTTGGTGGTGAGGGTGGTGTCGCGGGTGATCGTGTTTTCGGAAAACCGCTGTTCGGCATCAGTTACGGACCCCAGATACAGGTGTATTACCTGATTGCTTTCTGGCTATTCATTTGTACAGCAGCGATGTTCGCCATTTCGCAAACGCCTCTGGGACGTATCGCCAATGCCGTGCGTGACAATCCTGAGCGTGCCGAGTTTATTGGTTATGACACTCAGCGCGTGCGTTACCTGATGCTGATTTTGTCTGGATTTTTTGCCGGAATCTCCGGTGCACTCACGGCCATAAATTTTGAGATTGTCAGTGCAGAAAACGTCAGTGCGGTTCGCTCGGGTGCGGTTCTTTTGTTTACCTTCATCGGCGGTATCGGCTTTTTCTTTGGGCCGATGCTTGGTGCGATCGTCGGCGTATTCCTGACGGTGATGCTGTCTGAATTCACCAAAGCGTGGCAGCTCTACCTGGGATTGTTTTTTATTCTGATTGTGATGTATGCGCCTGGCGGTCTGGCCAGCCTGATCATGATGAATATCCGCGTAGCTGCTCATGGCTATTTCCGCCGTATTCTTCCTTTGGGTTTCAGCCTGTTGCTTGCCTGTGCGATTGGTTTGTTGGGTCAGATCATCCTGATTGAGTTGCTGTACCACCGCACACTGGAGTCAGCGATGGGGATGGAGATGAACCTGTTTGGGCAGGTAGTTGACACCGCAGCGCCATCGGCTTGGTTTACGGGTGTTGTGCTTTCGCTGGTGGGTGTGTCCGGTTTTCTGCTGTGCAAGTCACGATTCATGGCGGTCTGGGACAGCGTCAATGCCGACATTGATAAATCGGATGCGCGAGGTGGACGATGAGTTCTTACGCGCTCGAACTCAACCAGGTGCGCAAGCGTTTCGGTAACACTGAGATCATTCGAGGTGTCAATCTTCAAATTGAAAAAGGGGAACGAATAGCGATCATCGGTCCCAATGGCGCCGGCAAGTCGACATTATTCAATCTGATTTCTGGTCGATTTGCACCCACCAGTGGTGAGATTTTACTGAATGGTCGACCCATCGCCGGTTTGCCGCCATATCGGATCAATCGTCTGGGATTGTCACGCAGTTTTCAGATCACGAACATTTTTCATCGTTTGTCAGTCTTTGAAAATCTGCGCTGCGCGGTGTTATGGTCTCTGGGCTACCGTTACTCTTTCTGGCACAAACTGAGTGCGCTGAAAGATGCTCGCGAAGCAGCAGAGCAGGTCATGGAGTCCATTGGGCTCGGCTGGCGACGAAATACATCGGCGGGCTTGTTGACCTATGCCGAGCAGCGCGCGCTTGAAATTGGTATCACTATTGCCGGCGGTGCTGACGTCATCCTGCTTGATGAACCTACTGCGGGCATGAGCCGCTCAGAGTCGGATGCCGCAGTGGACTTGATCTCGCGTGTGACCGAAGGGAAAACGCTGCTCATGGTCGAGCACGATATGAGCGTGGTATTCGGACTGGCCGACCGTATCGCTGTCGTGGTCTATGGCGAAGTACTGGCTTGCGATACGCCGATGGCTATCCGTGAAAATACGCAGGTGAAGGAAGCCTATCTGGGCGGTCATGC
>JACCDM011230163.1_pt1 | contig 12053 bp, 9 predicted proteins | sample 7445851 | NCBI WGS metagenome assembly JACCDM01 (sample SAMN15323438, study PRJNA562643) | freshwater metagenome | isolation source: river surface water | place: USA:Blue River Watershed | collected 2017-08-16
GGTCAAAATGGGTCCCGCCGTTCCTATCACAGCTTACGCATTTCGGCACATATTGCCGGGCCTTTTTAATGCGTTCTTGTTTCGGCATCTTCTCTGCGCCTTTAATTTTGCGAATGGCGGCTTTAATTGACTCTTCGTAATCCGCTTTCAGCTGGTAGTATTTGTCGAATGCTTCGTCTGGGTCGGGATATGCGATGGTCTCTGACGCTTTTACCCCCTTTTTGGGACCACCACCCCGGCGAATGCGTGCGCCGTCATCCGTAATAATATTACACTCATTGTTTGCGCAATTAATTGTGATGGTCTTGGTTCCGCGGCAACTCATTTTCTTACAGGATTTGGCGCTATCTAAATCAATGCTATTGATGTCGGGATTATAATCAAAGTTTGCCTCTATCAATTTGGGGGGTAAATCGCGGACCTGTCGCAGCCGATTTTTTGCCAGGTTGAGATGGGTAAGATTTAGAAGAGGTTCCAGATTCTCATCTCCAATGTTGTTGGATTCGGCATCCAATATTACTAAATTGGGCAATTCATGTATCGGTAGTGAGTTGAGCTGATTTTCGCGAACTACGAGGCGTTTTAGACCGTCGGGTAGTCCATTCAAATTGGTGATGCCGCCCTTGGAGAACCAGAGCTCACTAATACCGCGGCCCTTTAAATTGGATGTGTCGATGTCGCCGGATAAGGGTTTATTTATATAACAGCGGCTACCAACAATGGCCTTTCCACCATCAGATACCATTTTATTGAACAAGTCTTGAGATGACATATATTTATTGGGGCGACGATTTATTCGCTGAATGATTTATCAACTGAATGATTTATCCACCGAATGATTTATCAAGACGTGATGATACATAATAGTCCGTATCTACAAATGGCATCTTAGTCATTCCGGAATATTTTGACCGCTGACGGTCATCTTGGTGCTGATGGATTTTCGACATAATAATCGCCTGGTCTTTCATCATTTTTTCGTGGGCCTCTTGCGGCGTCGGTTTCGTTTTATATCGATAGTATAACACGCCTCCAAATACTAGGAAAAACAATACAACTATACCAAGATTAAAGAAGAACGAATATGTATTCATTTTGTAATTATGAGCCTGTTTTAGAGATTCGCTGATGGCATATTTTACATTGGATTCTACTAAACTGGGGACGGCGGAATCGGCCATATATCATTTGAAACATTTTTAGAAAATGGTTTCAACGAATATTCGCCGGTATAAGTGCCAAATACAATATATTATCATAGTATAAATGATATTTTCAACTTTGTCCTATGTTTTCCTAGCAACAATTGTTTTTGTATCATCCGCCATATATGGTTCGTATTGTTATATTGGATTTGATGCTAAACCGCTATTTGAAGAAATGGTATCTAAATGGAAGAAATCAAAAGCGGAGAATGTTGAATCTGATACGGAAACCACCTATTTTGGTGGAATAATGTCGAGTCTTATTAATTTAGTATTTATTTTTTTGGGGGTGCTCACTTCAGTGACATTATTGAAAATTGTTTCGAGCAAAAGTGTGCCAAAAATAAATGATATCGTTGATATTCTCGTCGCATGTTTAATATCAGTATTCCTTGCCGTTGGTCTAACCATGGCGGCGGTGCGAATGTTGCCAATATTAGGCCGCGCTTTTGAAAATACTGTCGGCTATATGGGAATTAGCAGTTTTGGTGGACTCGACGCAGTATCTGACATGGTGTTTACCAATCCGACGGATAGTAAAATAAAATATGGTGTTTTGGCTACCAAAATGTTTGATAGCAAGTTTTTCGGGTTTTTAGAAAAAATGAAAACGGCGGAAACCTCTCCTATCAGGGGTATATCTTTAAAGAAGGAAATGCTGGACTTTAGTGGTGATTTAAAAATGGAGGCGGAAGACACAAACCCCATTTATCAATTATTCAAACTGGTTGCCATGAAACATACCATATCAGAGGCGACGTGGATTTCATTAGCAACTGGAGTTGCGATTTTTTCGGGTTTTGTTATGATTCAGTATTCGGGAATCAGAAAAAAACTATAAATCTGTAACGGTTGATTTAACAAAAGTTTACATTGGTTACAGTGTCCCATTTGATTTTGTTATCATTTGCCCACTTGCGCTTGTTGCATGTGCCCTCTTTGCCAGAGCCCCAACCAGCATCTTTTGAATCGAACGAGTTGGCAGTATGATTTCCAGAGGACGCCTCTTGTTTTCCGGGTACTACTCCTGGCGCATCAGTTGTACCAATCTTTACATATCCAGTTGTTAACACATTGGCGTCTTTTCCATAATTGAAATTAGTGGAAACCGGTTGTTCGCAATATAATCCGTCTTGACTTATAGACCAATAGTCGGGGCAGGTTGTTGTTATACCTGGAAAATCAATTTGGTCCTTTTGATGTGACAACATCCATCCCATAAATCCAAGTGCAATAATAAGAACAATGATTGCAATGGATAATACAATTAAATAAAAGTTATCGATTTCAAACATTATACATTTAGTACATAAAATAACGCCTTGTAAATTGCTAAAATAATTATTTTACACCATTGCGCATTGAATATACGACACCAATATGCCGAGCTTCCTTCGGGAGTGGTCGGCATTTGAATTGTAAAAAGGTGTAATAAAAATGTCTGACTGTATTCTAAAGAGAGGTGCTAATGATATCTGATGAAATGAAAACCGCATATAATACAAAAATACTGGATTTAGCAAGATACAATGGTCGCGTAAACTTGGTGTCTCAACCCGACCCCGCTATTCAATTTCAAATGGCTGAAAAGGTGGCCGTTAAAAACAAGGCAATTGAGTATCGCGGGGCATTAACCGGCGAATGGGAGGACAATGTTTTGGCACAGGTATTTTTCTCCGCCGAGAATATGCAGATTATTCAGAATGGGATAAGAGCGGGGGTTTATGAGATGTCGAAGCAGCAATTCACTGTTATGCCGCAAAAACCGGATACGCTCAAAATTGTTATGCGGAGTATTTATTTGCAGTACGCTCAGCATTATCCAACTGGTATTACCGCCCAGGTAGAACGACTAAATACCCTTGTGTTGAACTATGCTGTTCCGAATGTATACAATGAATCGGTTGGCTACTTGAAATATTGCGAGGATATTAGTACGTTGGCAGTGCCGTTTGCATTGCCGAAACAGGTGGACCGAGACTTTAGAGAGATTGAGTCGGGGCGTGAGCTTTTTATCAATAACCATTAAAGGGAACTCGTCAAAGGGAACTCGTCAAAGGGAACTCGTCGTTCCCTTTAAATCCCATACTTTAATTGTGACCTTCTTAAAGGAGGGGTTAAAGGGGAACGTAGTTCCCCTTATTTTTTATCTACTTTCTAATAGATAAAAAACAGAACTAAAACTCCTACATATTATTGTTCCATTAAAGGGAACTCGTCGTTCCCTTTTAATCCCATACTTTAATTGTGACCCTCTTAAAGGAGGGGTTAAAGGGGAACCTTGGTTCCCCTTGGAGTCTAAGAGCGTAAGCGAAGCGGAACACCGTAGGTTCCTTTTCTTATTCGTCGTCCTCTTCGGTTTTCAGTAATCGACACATCATCTCCGCCTCAATATTTTGTTCTTGGCGCTCAAACAACTTCAAGATAATCGCATCATCGCGGAATCGCGCAGTATATTCTTGCTGGATGTTGTTTCTTCCAACGCGACCCAGCGCCTGTATCGTCTTCTGCTGCGACATATTCGTCAAATCCTTACCAATCACTTCATGACAAAACTGGTAATTCGTGCCATAAATGTAATCGGACGACGCAACAATCATCAGCAACTGCTTATTGTTCGCCAGTTTCTTCATCATCTCCGTATATGCCTCGTTCTCATGGTTCTCGAATGTCCCGATTCCCAGAAGCAACAGCACTTTGAGCCGGTCATCAATGAGCAATTCCATCACTTGCTTCGCGGTCTCCTGGTCAATCACCGGCACAAACGCGGTCTCCACGACATTGGGCGACCATACCTGCTGGTGATACATCGTGTTGGGGACATATACGGAATCGAGCACCACCGGTTTTATCGCGGACTTCAAATCCTCGATTTGTTCATTTAGGCGTTTTACCTCGGGCATTCTGAACTCCGGGCAATCCAGCACGTTTTTCGCCATCTTCTTCTCCTTCTTGATTTCGTCGCCGAGTATGTCTTCCAATGTTGATTCGAGCAGCGCGACTTGCTCATTGATGCGCGAATTGTGCTGGATTTTGCTCAATATTGCCTCGAATACCTTGGGCGGAATGTTCGATTGCTGAATGTAAAAGCTGCCGATGGTCTTGATGTTCTCGGTCAAATATATGGTCGGACCATCCGTCAGCGTGTGTGCGTCGGCGGTGGTAAACAGGATACCGCCCGATGCTTGTGAAATCGCCTTCGCTTTCTCGACGAAAGATGGCTCTGACGAAACAGACGATGTGCGCGCGAGTGCCTTACCTGCGAAAACTGTTCCGGAACCATGACTGGTGCTCTTCTTGATGGGGGGCGGTCGGTCGAACTTGCGTCGAATGGTCGTGGTCATGTAAGTATAAATGGCCGGCCAAGCATCCGGGTCCATGTTCTCGATGACTTCCAGATAATACAGCTTCAAATTGTTCATCTTGATATTCGCGATATTTCCGTCGAAGTACTTGGCGATACTGATGGCTTCCGGAATACATCCCTTGTCTTCCAGATGACATATGAATCGGACGACTTCGCCCAAGTCGAAATAGCGCAAGAGTGTCATGTTCTCCTTACAATATCCGACGCACTCGAGAACTGGGCGAAACTCCGGATACAACGTGTGTGGGCAGACGCAGAACCCGTTTTTGTTCAACAGCGAAATCGACTTGTTACAGTCGTAGCTCTCAATCGTAGTAACCGTGGTCGTATCGAACTTCGCGCGGAAGTCGTTGATTACTGGAAATATTTGGCCGTGCTTGGGGAGCGTGGCCGACGACAGCACCATATTGGGGATTTTGTTTTCCGACCAATTGCGGTGGGTGATTTCGTGAAGGGGGTGGTCGGGATAATCCATGCCGATGGTGGGCTCGTCCCAATAAGTGATGATGTTTTTGGGGTCATTGAACGACATCATGTAATACATCGCCGTCAAGTAGGACTGCGTGTCGCAAATCATGATTTCCACTTTGCGACCGTCGCTGTTGTCGACTTTGCCCACGCCGCCGGAGCGTGAGTTGAGCTTATACGTCGAAGCCGCCAAGAAGTGGAGTCGTATATCGCTCGCCGTGTCGCAGCCGAATGCGAATGCGACGCATTTATTCACGGAAATCGCGGATTTTGCGAGTGCCATTCCAACGTGGCGCGCAGCGCACACGAAAATTATGCGGTAATCCGCGGACAGGCCAATTGGCGACAGGGTTTTGCCTGTTCCGGTGGGGGCAATATAGAGGACCAGGTTCGTTTTGTATTTGTAGTGTTCGTAATTGTGGGCGAACGTTTGCCCGAAAAGCGAGAATAGGCGTTTTTGGTGGTCGTACAAGGTGATGTCGCCATATTTATAGATGTTGGGGTTGTTTTCGATGAAGTCGCAGGCGTTGTGAATTATGTTGGCGAGCCCCGTTTTGCTCGAAATGAATGCGACCGATTTGTCGATAAAGTCCATGATGAATGTGTTTTTGTGCGAAATGTTGATATTGCGGAGCTGGACCAGGGTGTAAAGATAGTAGGCGTAGTTGTTTTTGCCTGCGGCGAAATGGCGGAACATCTCCTTCATAAATCCGATATAGGTGTATTCTATCATTTTGTTGCGATTGAGGTCGATGTTGGTGTTCATGTTTTCCAGGCGGATTTGGTCGGCGGATTTGATGCGCTTGATGTTGATTTCTTCAACGCGGAATGCGGTGAGTGTGGCTGGCGCGTCGGGGATTTTGCGGATGATGGCCAGGATTTCATCGATTTCGGCTTTGAAGAATCGTGTATAGAGGTAGTTTTCGATGGTGGGTGTTTTTTCGAGTTTGGCGAATCCGAACAGGGATTGGTTTTTGTTGAAGCGGATATCGGGGTCGACGTATCCGTCGCGGATGAGTTGGAGAATCTCGCGCTCGTCGTCGGTGACGGGGGTTTCGATGGATTCCCATTCGGATTTGGTTAGTTTCTTCTGTTTGATAGTGTCCATTTTAAAGAGAATTATTGGGTTATATTTGTTTGTGCTTTTGTGTTTAAGTGATTCATGGAAATCAATTTTCCAACCCCCTTCGGGGGTTGGAAACCACCGTATTCAATTTGCAATTAAAAATGTACCATTTTCAATCACAATCTGAATACGCAATTTTTCGAATATAAAACCTGCGGTTTTATATTCGAAAAACAACTTGTCTCGGAAACTTGGGTTTCCTCGGCAAGCAATTTTCCATAGTGCCCCCTTTGGAGGGCACTACCGAAAAACACCTTATGCGCTTGATCCGTACCGGTTCAATCGCATAAGCAATTTTCCAACCCCCTTCGGTTTTGGGTCGCCAATATATTATTCCAAACTCGTATAGAGGCTTTTCCACTATCTACCATAATATGTTTGATTTAGAACAACAAGAACCTGTTAAAACACCACCCCACATGATTATATATCGCAACTATTTTATCATAATTATGTTCGCATGTGTATCTATTTTGGCCTTTGTTTTTTGTTACGACATGTATCGCGCTTATTACTTGACACTCGGCAAATAACCCAATTTTTATTTATTTTCCGAAAGGATATAAGATTTTCGCTGGTTCTCGTACATATGGAACACACCCCAGCCAAATACAATCGCATCGGAGCAGCTGACCAATTGCTCGGAAACGCCTTTTTCCAGAAATACAATGTGAAATTCTACGGCAGCGACTACGAAACCTACGACATCATCAACGATTATTTGGAGGACAACCAAAGCGACCATGCGTTTTTCATCATAGATTTAGGCGAGATTACCAAGGCCTACAACAAATGGACAATGCTTCTCCCGCGCGTGAAACCCCATTATGCCGTGAAATGCAATCCCAATCCAGTGATATTAGAGGCACTGGCGACCCTCGGATGTAACTTCGATTGCGCATCGGAGAATGAAATCAAGACGATTATTGAGATTACCGCGGACCCCAGCCGAATCATTTTTGCCAACCCTTGTAAAATGTCGTCGCAAATCCGGTATGCGCGTGCCAACGACGTGGACTTGATGACCTTTGATTGCGAAGAGGAGCTGTACAAAATCAAGTTGTATCATCCTTATGCGAAGCTGATTTTGCGGTTGGCGGTCGATGACAGCAAGAGCCTGTGTAAGTTCAACAAGAAGTTTGGATGCCGGGTGGAGCAGGTGGATGAGGTGTTGCGCATCGCCAAGACGCTGAAACTCGATATTGTGGGGTTCAGTTTTCATGTGGGGAGTGGGTGTTCATCGGCGGAGAACTTCTATGAGGCTATTCGCGATTGCCGGAGCGCGACTGATATTGCGTCGGAAATTGGGTTCCACATCAATACAATTGATATTGGAGGTGGATTTCCGGGTGTGGACCGCACCATACGATTTGAGGATATTGCCAGGCGAGTGAATGATGGAATCGATGATTTTTTTAATGATATGCCGGATGTCCAGTTCATTTCGGAACCGGGGCGATATTTTGCCCAGAGGTCGCATATATTGGTGTTGAACGTCATTGGAAAGAAGATACTTTATGAGTCAGCCAAGCCTTTGGCTTCACCCTTTGATAAGCCTTTGGCTTCACCCTTTGATAAGTCGGCAAATGCCTTAGATAAGTCGGCCGTGGCCTTGGATAAGTCGGCCGTGGCCTTGGCCACACCCTTAGATAAACGCATCATCTATTATTTGAACGACGGCGTCTACGGCTCATTTAATTGTATTTACTTTGACCACAATGTGCCCACAATTTTGCCCTTCAATGAGAGGGATGGGGGTCAATACAAAAGCACAATTTTCGGACCCACTTGCGACAGTATCGACCTCATTTGCGAAAACGCCATGTTACCCGAACTGGCCATTGGTGAATGGGTTTATGTCGAGGACTTTGGCGCATATACCGCCGCGTCCAGTTCCGCATTCAATGGTTTCAAGACCAATTTGTTCAAATATATTTTTACTTCATAATATATAATGCCAAGACCTAAAAGTAGTGATCCAGATGTTCTACCACCTATAAACACATCAAGTGGCAAATCTGCTTCTGGGGGGCCTCCTATACCGCCTATAAACACCTCAAGTAGCAAATCTGCTTCTGGGGGGCCTCCTATACCACCTATAAACACATCAAGCGGCAAATCTGCTTCTGGGATGCCTCCTATACCACCTATAAACACATCAAGTGGCAAATCGGGGGTGTCTCCACTTATTTTATCTAGTAGAAGGAAAATACGAGAAAAACCAAATACCAATGCTACTGCTACTGCTAGAAACCGTCCTAGTAAAAAACAGTTAATACATAGTCTTTATTCAATACCGCCTGAATTGAGGAGACATATTTCATCGTATGTCCCAGAAATACCATATAAACAAGTATCAGTAGACTACACTGGAACTAGCGATATGAGATTTAACTACATACCGATTTACGCAAGAGATTTAGCTTTCAAACTAATGAATAACCAATATAGTTATGAAGAAATCATCAATACATTATACAGGTGGTATGTTTATGCCGACCAAGACTGGAATAAGTTTATAAAGGATTACCCGAAAAATAGCGACTGTGCTAATATATTTAGTGAAGAAGAAAGGCAAACACTTGAGAAATACAGTCCAAAAAAGTGTTATATTATGTTTACAGAACACGACGAATGGCAACATGCTATGTATGTAGCAAAATATAGAAATGATCCTAAGTACATTACATTTTCAAGTGATGATTCTCAAAATGATATATTTAAACCAGAAATAAAAAAAATCATGATTAACGAACAAATTTATATGAACGAAAAAGAACCAATTTTTATAGAAGGAGGAAAACGCAATACAAGTCCAAAATCTCGGAATACAAGTCCAAAATCTCGGAATACAAGTCCCAAGACAACACCAGAAAGGTCCATCGAAAAAACAGATACCAATAATACTAAAAATACCCGCCTTACTAAAAAAGAAAGATTCAAAAAAAATATAAACAAAATACCGCTCGAATTAATTAGTCATATTTCATCATATGTTCCAAATATAACGTATAAACACGTAGGTAAAAAAACTGAAACTCGAGAATACAAAGATAAGTATTACAGATTTAATTTGATACCTCCATATGCGATTAATTTAGCTTTAAAACTAAGTGATATACTAGGTTACGATACACCCCACGTCAATACAAAATTGATTTATGACAAAATCGCCAATACATTATACAGGTGGTATGTTTATGCCGACCAAGATTGGGATAAGTTTATAAAGGATTACCCAAAAGAAGGCGAATGCGTTAATATATTGTACATCGACAATAAGGAAGAAATTATGAAAGAATATCCAAATAAGTGTTACCATATTTTTACCGAAGACCATGAATGGACACAAGCGATTGCTTTTGCTAGCTTAGCAGACCGCACTGCCAGGTATATTGATAAATCTATTTTAAACGATATAGAAGAAATCATGGTTAACGAACCATTATATATTCACGACAAACGACTCAATAAGAAAGGAGGACAGCGCAATACTAGGAAGAATCGGGGTGGATAAGGATTACCACAACCCAAACGTGTCTCAAAAATAATATGTATCAAATATATATATATTATTATGCAGTTTCTTCCATCGATGGATTTTTTACCAGGCCTCTGTACTCCGGCCAAGTTTTTTCTTGCATTCCAATCAATTTCGGTGATTGCCAAGACTGTTTTTCCCAGTAAAGAGAGGCCTCTCTTGGCGCGTTTAAAAATGTTATTTTTAGCAATTCTTTTGATTGTTGGATATACCGCCTTTGTTAACTCGTTATGCGACTCAGCCGACAATCATTTGGCGTGGGTTTTGGTATTGATACCCGGTATTCTTTTAATGCGTATTTGGAGGAAATAATGCGCATATTATTCGTGTAATATAGCGTTTGTGTAATGGGTCCATCGTTTATTATATATTTTACAATATATAATAATGGAAACACGGCGAAAATGGAGCGACAAATACAAGAAAAGCATAAACTGTCGAGCGCCCAAGGGATTTTCTCAACGGCAATATTGTAAATATGGCAGGACCCAGAAAAAGAAGCCGAGGAGACCTAAGAATCGTGGGTCACGTAGAAACCCAATTACTCGTTGAAGTCCATGCTGAGTAAGCAGTTTCCGACGGGTGTCTTATCGTCATCGTCGTCGTCGTCATCTTTTTCTACTGTCGTTGCCTTTGTATTAGACTTCACTTTCGGCTCATATACCAGCTCCCACCCGGTTGGCATCATTGTCCCTCCATTTGTTGGCGGCACATATGCCGACGACGGCACTTTGTATATCCGGTAATTCTCCTTCCTATAAAAAGTCTTGCGTTTCGCCCATTGTTTCTGGAATGGGTCATGGCTATCGACAATATCGACCACCACCGGCATCTCGTGGTCAGAGCGCAGGATTCGCCCCACTGACTGCTCGATGTCGGTCTTTGGCGTCACCATAATAAGCGTACAAAGCGTCTTGATATCGAGCGCCTCAGCCGCCATCGCATAGGTCGCAATGACCACTTGTTTGCCCTCGGTCTCTTTCAGCGCGGACTCCTTCATCCCGCCGATGTAATAACCCACTGTGGCAATACTACGCGCCTCAATTGCGTCGTGGATATATTTCAGCACATTCTTGTTGTGTGCGATGACCATGATTTGTTGCTCGCTGTTTTCCACAAACATGTCTTGGATGACGCGAATGATGAACTCCGTGCGCGGTGTATATTCGCATAACTTGGATATCATCGTGCTATATGCGGGGTTGCCGCGGAAATCATATTCGACACGTGAAAACGTGGGGTCGGAGTTGCCGCCCTGGTAATAGAGCGCACGCACCTGGACATGGCGCTGTTTCTTCTCGGCAATCTTGTAGACAATATCGCCGAGGAACATCTTGAATACGAAAGTGGTGCCGTCTTTGCGGTCCATCGTGGCAGAGAGGCCCAGTGTATATTGGGGCACGATTTTGAATAGCGCACATGAGAAGACTTCCGAGCCGATGTGATGGACCTCGTCAATCAGAATCAGTCCGAACGAGGCGAAAACCGCGTCTTCGTAGTCTTTCATCGACAGACTTTGGAGCATGCCGATGACCACGTCTTTGCCATCTACATCGATGGTCTGACCCTGGATGCGACCGATGCGCGCCGTGGGCAAATATTGCTGGATACGCTCGACCCATTGATTGAGCAAGAACTCTTTGTGGACAATGATGAGCGTCTTTTTCTTCATCGTGGATACGATATTTAGCGAAACCGTGGTTTTGCCGTATCCGCAGGGGAGATTTACCAGGCCGCCGCTACACGCGACTGGGTCGGCGACGGCTTTCACATAGGCGGCGACCACTTCCTGTTGATAATCGCGCAGCGTGCCGACAAAGGGGACGTCGATGTCGTCGCCGGGCGGGATTTTGACGGCCTTGGGAGGACCAAAATGGGTTATGCCGAAACATCGGGGCACATAGAGTTTTTGCGTGGATTCGCGATAGGCGGGAAACGAAGTTGTTGCGCCAAGTGTGATGCCGGGAGTGACTGGTTTTACGGTGAGGGCGTCTTTCACGAACTGGATTTGGGCTTCATTGAGGTCGGATTTGTAAATGGTGTAGCCCTTGGGGCCGAGATATGTATTTGCGGTTTTAGGCAAATCGACTGAAGCTGGGGCTTTTGGTTTTGCCCATTTGGCATTTGGCGGACCCGCGACTACTTTTTTTGGTAAAAGTTTGGTATTTGGTGCGCCGCCTCTATTGTTGTTAGGTACAAACCTGTTTTTCGATATAAATACGTGGTTGTTCGGTGCAACAAAGTTGTTTGGTGCAACAAAGTTGTTCGGTGCAACGTGGTGTTTCATTGGATAGACAGAGGCGTTGTTTCTAATATGTTTCGAATATTGCTTATCGATTCAGAAAA
>JACCDM010104130.1_pt1 | contig 12051 bp, 9 predicted proteins | sample 7445851 | NCBI WGS metagenome assembly JACCDM01 (sample SAMN15323438, study PRJNA562643) | freshwater metagenome | isolation source: river surface water | place: USA:Blue River Watershed | collected 2017-08-16
CCAAAAATACTGAAACTCATGGTTTAACCCCCGAACTCTTCTCGGTGGAGTAACCCAGTTCCTTTGCATACTCTGTTAACCGCTCACGCAGTTGTTTTCTTCCCCGATGTAGACGTGACATCACCGTTCCCGCAGGAACTCCTACGATTTCAGCGATCTCCTTGTAAGAAAAACCTTCAACATCTGCCAGGTACACAGCGATTCGGAACTCTTCTGGAATCTCTTGCAATGCACGCTTGATGTCACTGTCGGGCAGATTTTCTAAAGCTTCGACCTCTGCTGACTTTCCTTGATCACTGGTGTGTGATGCAGCATCAGCTAACTGCCAATCTTCAATCTCACCGGCACTTAGCTGAGGACGGCGTTGATCCTTGCGATAGGTATTTATAAATGTTGTTGTTAAAACTCGGTACAACCAAGCACGCAGATTTGTACCTTGTTCAAATTGATGAAATGAAGCGAATGCCTTTAAGTAAGTATCTTGAACGAGATCCTTTGCATCATGCGGATTTTTTGTGTATCGCAAGGCGGCTGCATACAACTGATCTGTGAAGGCAAGAGCATCTCGCTCGAAGCGGACCGCACGATCCGCCGAGCTCTCCTTAACTAGTTCCGTTGACATTGCCTAAAACACTATCGCTAAAAGAGGGTTTCCGGCTCTCCCAAAGGCAGTTCTACGATTAAACCTTTTCCATTATTTGCAACGCTATTGACCGCACTTGATACGGGATGGGCCTTAACGATGGATTCTGGCTTCTCAACAACCATCAAGGACTTCAACTCATTGATGTCGGTATTCCTGGGGTTGAGCCAAATATCCCATCTATCCTGGGGCATAAAGACCGGCATGCGACTGTGAATCGTTGCTAAATCTCCTTGAGCTTCCTGAGTGATGATGGATGCAGTTTCAATTACTTCACCACTAGGGGCTCTCCAACTGCTCCAGATCCCGGCAATGGGAAGCTGCTTGTCATCTCTCGAAGAAATGTAGAAAGGTTGTTTAGGCGAATACTTTCCTAGCGCAGTGGCCCATTCGTAATACCCAGTTGCAGGAATCAAACAACGGGTGGCACGAAATGCATTTCTAAAGGTTGGCTTTTCATGAATTGATTCACTGCGTGCGTTTATCGCACGGGACTGTGATGCACGGGCTTCTTGAAAATCTGTCAGCCAAGGTCCGATCAATCCCCAAGACACCACCGTCAGTGCTCTTTGCTGTGATACATCATTGCCAGATTGGTCATTGGCTCGAATGATGTAAATGGGATTGGTGGGCGCGATATTCCAGTTCAATGGCAGTGGAGTTTCAGGAGAGCTTCCAGTTATTGAAAACTGCTCTACCAGCTCGCGCATGTCGGCGGTTTGCGCATAACGTCCACACATAATTCAAGGGTATCGCAAGGGTACCGAGCGGTTAGACTTAGGCGATGACAAACACCGCTCACTGGCCCGCGATTTACCGTGGCACAACACCAGTTGATATCAGCGTTGTCATTCCCGGATCAAAGTCTGTGACTAACCGCGCCTTGATTTTGGCGGCACAAGCAAAGGGTCAATCTGTTTTACGTCGACCTTTGGTTTCTCGTGACAGCGAATTGATGATGTCGGGGTTAAAGGCGCTAGGTGTTGGCATTGAAGAAAAGATAGTAACTGTCAATGGCCTTGAAGAGTTGCAATGGGTTGTGACTCCAGCGCAGTTACGTGGTGGAGTAAAGATTGATGTTGGCAACGCCGGAACTGTTATGCGGTTTTTACCTCCACTTGCAGCCCTTGCAACGGGGGAGGTCGAATTTGATGGTGATCCACGTTCTTATGAAAGACCGCTCGGCCCAGTTATTAGGGCGCTAGAAGAGCTTGGTGTTTCCGTAGATCATGAAAATCGTTATAGCTTGCCGCTGAAGTTACATGGAACAGGTTCAATTCCTGGTGGCAATCTAATAATTGATGCCAGCGCATCAAGTCAGTTCTTATCTGCATTGCTTTTAGTTGCACCAAGTTTTGACAAGGGGATCGTTGCCAAGCATCAGGGTGGTTCACTACCGTCAATGCCACATATTGAGATGACAGTCGAGATGCTCCGTGATTTTGGTGCAACAGTTGAAGTTGATTCTGCTAATCAAAGCTGGAGCGTTAAGCCAGGTGCTTTGCATGGCAAGGATTTAGTGATCGAACCAGATCTATCAAACGCTGCACCATTTCTTTCATTAGCCATGGTGTGCGGCGGAAGTGTGACAATTGCAGATTGGCCGAAGGTGACGACACAGCCTGGCGATCAACTGCCTTCAATTCTTACAGCTATGGGTGCAACGGTTTCCATGAGCGATGCCGGATTGACGCTAAAGGGCACCGGAACAATTCATGGAATTGATATTGATCTCCATGACGTTGGCGAGTTGACCCCTTCTATTGCAGCATTGGCCGCTCTTGCCGATTCACCTTCACACTTACGCGGGATCGGGCACTTACGCCTTCACGAAACCGATCGCCTTGCCGCCCTTACACGTGAAATCAACGCACTAGGCGGCAATGTTGTTGAGGAAGAGACCGCTTTACACATTACCCCTGCACCTTTGCATGCAGGTGTTTTCCATACCTACGAAGATCACCGTTTAGCTACAGCTGGCGCTGTTTTGGGCTTAGTTGTGCCGGGTATTGAAGTAGAAAACATCGCAACAACCCGCAAAACCCTTCCAGATTTTCCAGGGCTTTGGAGCTCACTTTTAGTATGAGTCCACGCGAATACGATGAATCAGATGTGCGAATTCGTCCATCTCGAAGCACCCGCCCGCGAAGCAAGGATCGCCCATCGCACAACGATGCAATTACCGCTTTAGTTACAACCGTTGATCGTGGTCGACAGACCTGTATTACTGAAGATGGCACCATCGTTACTGCAATGCGTGCCCGCGAATTAGGTCCTAAATCAGTTGTAACCGGTGACAATGTTTCCTTGGTCGGAGATGTTTCAGGGGTTGAAGGGACTCTGGCGCGCATCGTTGCGGTTCAAGAGCGTCGCAACTCATTAAGTAGAACCGTTGATGATGCTGCTCAAGTAGAACGCACCATCGTTGCAAATATTGATCAACTTGTAATTGTTGTAGCAGCGGCAAACCCTGAACCTCGTCGCGGATTAATCGATCGCTTTTTAGTTTCAGCTTTTACGGAAGGAATCGTTCCAAAGATTGTTGTCACAAAAACCGATATCAGCCAGGTTCCAGCATTTCTTGCCGAGTACGCAGATTTGGATGTCGAGATCATCCATACAGCGATCAAGAGTCAATCACGTGAAAAAGATTTAGAAAAACTCCACCAAGTTCTTGCGGGCAAGATCTCAGTGCTTGTTGGTCACTCCGGTGTTGGCAAATCAACATTAATCAATGCTTTGGTGCCTGAAAGTAATCGGGCAACGGGTGATGTGAATGAAGCCACAGGACGTGGTCGACACACCTCTTCAAGTGCGATCGCTTTGCCTTTAGTAGATAGCGATGGCTGGATTATCGATACTCCAGGTATTCGCGCCTTTGGTCTTTCGCATATTGATAATCAGCGCATTGTTGATGCATTTAGCGATTTATCTGAAGTTGCTGCCAACTGTTTATCTAACTGCTCTCACGCCGAAAGCTCCTGCAAACTTGATGCATGGGCGGCACCAGATGGTGTTCCAAACCCGCATCGAACCGCGCGCCTTGCCAGCCTTAGATCTCTGCTTGCGGTTAAGGATTCACCAGCGCCAGTTATTGAGGATTAATCACCCCACTTTTTTGCGAGCAATTCGCATTACCTGCATTCAGCCTATGAGGTGATCAGTTCAATAATTGTTGAAGGGGAAGATGTTTCCCTAAGCCAGTAGACTGGCGCCACTATGAGCACAGCTAATGGTTCAGCACAGATTCTCGATGATCTGGCCCTTGCCCACGCGCTAGCTGATCTGGCAGATGCGATTACCTTAGATCGCTATCAAGCTCAAGATTTAGTAATCACAACAAAACCAGATAACACCCCTGTCACCGATGCAGATCGTGCAGTTGAGACAGCGATCCGCGAGGCGTTGGCAACTCATCGTAAATCAGATGGATTAGTTGGCGAAGAGTTTGGCAGCGATAAGGGGAGTTCTGGTCGCTACTGGGTTATCGACCCAATTGATGGAACCAAAAACTTTATGCGCGGCGTTCCAACGTGGGCTACTTTAATTGCACTTGTTCAAGTTGATTCAGCTGGCAAGGAAGAGGTTGTTGTTGGCATCGCATCTGCACCAGCACTTGCTCGTCGTTGGGCTGCGGCAAAGGGACATGGTGCAACGGTCAATGAGAAACGAATCTCTGTCTCAAAGGTTTCATCGCTTAGCGATGCATCCATCTCGTATTCTGATTTTGTTGGTTGGGGCGATCGTTTAGAGCCGTTCCAAAAGATGCTTGCTGCAGCATGGAGAACCCGAGGAATCGGAGATTTCTGGTCTCATATGTTGGTCGCTGAAGGCGCGGTAGATGTCGCGATTGAGCCATCGCTTGCGTTGTGGGATATGGCGGCGCTGGACATTATTGTTCGAGAGGCTGGTGGAAGTTTTACAAATGTAGTGGGCGAGGATGGTCCCTTTGGCGGCAGCGGTGTCTCCACTAACGGAGTTCTACACAACACGGTCATCAACGGGCTTAATTCATAAGAAGAACTAGAAGAAGAATTAAAAATTGGCAGTAAGAAAAGTTTTAATTAGGCAAGAAGTTAAACGAGGAGAGCGACGATGAGTACACAGGCGGAAAAGTCACAGGCGAGCAGTACACCTTTGGAACCGACAACATTGTCGGTTCAGGGAATGACCTGTTCTTCATGTGTAAATACAGTCGAAAAGGCTCTCAATAACCTTGAAGGTGTTAGCGCAACTATTAACTTTGCGACTGAAACCGCCCATATTCTGGCTCCTGCTGAAGTGAGTGCTAAAGAGTTAATTAAAGTTGTAGAAAAAGCTGGTTATTCAGCATCAGTCTTAGCCGATGGTCAATCAATAGCTTTGCACAGCAAGAAATCTGCTCGCGCCTTTATCTTTGCTTTTATTTTTGCCGTTCCTGCCGTTGCTCTTTCAATGGTTATGAGTTGGCATCACCAAATAGATATGTGGATCCATGATGGATTAGATGCAATGGGCCTTCCACATCCTTTGTATTCAGCGACGGCATGGTTAGTCATTGCACTCAGCGCTCCAGTAGTTTTGATCGTTGCTTATCCTATTCACAAAGCAGCGATTAGAAACTTAAAGCATCCAACGATGGATAATTTGATTTCACTAGGTTCTCTTGCAGCATTTGGGTGGTCAATTTATGCAAACTCGACGGGTGCAGGAGATGTCTATACCGAGGTTGCTGCAGGAGTTATCTTCTTTGTAATTCTGGGTCGTTACTTGGAAACTCGCGCTAAGGCTAAGGCCAGCAGCGCACTGTCATCTTTGCTTGCATTGGGCAGTAAAGAGGTAACAATCGTTCGCGGGGGATTCCCATTAATTGTTCCAATTGAACAGTTGCAAATCGGTGATGAGTTTGAGGTCCGCCCAGGAGATCGCATTGCCACAGATGGAATTGTGGTTAAGGGCGAAAGCGCCGTTGATAACTCAATGCTGACTGGTGAAACAAAGCCTATAGATGTTAGTCCAGGTTCATCTGTTATTGGTGCAGCTGTAAATCACAATGGTCGCTTAATTGTTCGTGCTACTCGGATAGGTAGTGACACAGAGCTTGCCCGAATAACTGCAATGGTCATTAGTGCGCAAGGTACAAAGGCTCCAATTCAACGCCTAGCGGATCGAATTAGTGCAGTATTTGTTCCAATAGTTACTGTGCTGGCTATCGGCACTTTTGCTGGGTGGTACTTCACCGGTTCTTCCTTGACTAAATCAATTTCTATTGCAATTACAGTTTTAGTGATCGCATGTCCATGTGCACTTGGCTTGGCAACCCCTGTTGCTCTCTTGGTCGCATCAGGCAGGGGCGCTGCCCGAGGAATCGTTTTGCGCGAGCCCCGAGTTCTTGAGGTCGCTCGTAAGGTCGATGTAGTTGTTTTTGATAAGACAGGCACCCTCACTGAGGGTGTCATGCTTGTTCAGGAAGCAACCGTCTCGATCGCCGCGGGCAAAGTTTTAGGCTCACCTTTTGCAGAGCTGTTAACTGAAGACAATATTGTCGCATCTGCCCAGGCAATTGAATCTCTGAATAACCACCCAGTGGCTCAATCAATTACCCGCTATGCGCTTGGCCAGAGCTCATCACAATCTTCAATTCCTAGCGTTGCTCGCCCTTCCTTTGCAGTCTCTGATTTTTCAGTAACCCCAGGTTCAGGTGCTGCAGGTCGCGTCTCAATTCTTTCGCAATCACCAGTTGTTCTTATTGGTTCCCCTGCCGCTGTTGCACATAGTTCAACTGAGTTTCATCCAGAAATTAAATCTGCGATTGAGCGCGGACAAAGTGCGGGATTGACTCTAGCGGTACTTGCTTGGGATGGAGTTGCACTTGCAGTTTTTGCAATTGGAGATCAACTAAAAAGTGATGCTGCTCAAACCGTTTCTGAGCTACAAAGTATGGGAATTACGCCATGGCTTGTAACCGGTGATAGCTCTGAAGTCGCTGCATCAGTTGCACAAACAGTTGGTATCGATGGCGCTCATGTCGTTTCTCATGCCTTACCTGAAACCAAATTAGAAATTGTTGAACGGATGAAGAGTCAAGGCCACACAGTATTGATGATTGGTGATGGCATTAATGATGCGGCGGCACTTTCTGCTGCAAATCTTTCCATGGCGATGGGAACTGGAACAGATACGGCGATAAATAGCGCTGATATCACCTTGATGAACACAGGGCTTGGCTCAGTGATTTCTGCGCTGAAGCTTTCAAAGAAGACTTTAAAGATTATTCGTCTGAACATGGGTTGGGCGTTGATCTATAACGTGATTGGTTTGCCAATAGCAGCGGCTGGATTAATGTCACCGCTGTATGCAGCCGCCGCCATGGCGGCGAGCAGCGTTCTAGTTGTTACTAACTCACTACGCATCAAATAAAGCAAAAAGGGCCCTCTTTGAGGACCCTTTTGTGCTGTCGTAACTAGTAGCGGGGGCAGGATTTGAACCTACGACCTCTGGGTTATGAGCCCAGCGAGCTACCGAGCTGCTCCACCCCGCGTCGGTATGCACAATCTTATGTGCAGATATAGATAAAGACCAAATCCATGCAATTGCTCGCATGAATCTGGCCTTTATCTATAGAAGCTTTGAAGCAAGTCACACAAAATTAAATCTGAAACTCAAATCTAAATCTGTGATCGCTAGCTCTCGATACTTCCTTACTTCTTGTTCTGCGCATTGATCGCTGCATCAAGTGCAGATTTCAAACGCTTCTGTGCTCTGTCATAGGCCGCAAAATCTCCCTTAGCAAGTGCGGCAAGACCATCTGCATAAGCCTGCTTTGCACTTGCAAGTGAGTTTGCAAGTGAAGAGTTTGTTGTTGCACCACCGGTAGTTGATCCACCAGTAGTTCCACCTGCAGCTGTTCCGGAGTTTCCACCGAACACCTGATCAAGCGCACCCTTCAATGTGTCGTCATAACCAATTTGATCTCCGAAGGAGACAAGCACCTTCTGAAGCAATGGATATGCCGCGGTGTTTGAAGTCGCCTTTACATATACAGGTTGTACATACAAGAGACCTCCACCAACTGGAAGTGTGAGCAAGTTACCTAGAACAACATCAGAGCCACCACGACGAAGTAGTGACAAAGAGTTTGCAACTTCAGGCTTTGCTTCGAAGTTAGAAGCTACCTGTGAAGGACCTGCAACGTTGGTGTTACGAGGTAACTGCAGAACAGTCATCTTTCCGTAATCAGGACCTGGATCTGAGTTAACAACTGCAAATGCTGAAAGGTTTTCACGACCACCACGTGGAACAAATGGAGTAGTCAATGAGAACGCTGGCTTCTTCGTTCCAGGCATCTGAAGTGTTAAGTAATAAGGGGGTTGCGCTGATGCGTTAGCTCCAAAGGTTGAAGGATCACGTGGTACGCGCCAGAAATCCTGTCCACCGTAGAAAGCTTCAGCTGTCTTTACGTGATACGAGCTGAGGATGTCACGCTGAACACGGAAGAGATCTTCTGGGTAGCGGATGTGCTCTAGAAGCTGCGCTGAAATCTCGCTCTTTGGCTTCACAGTATTAGGGAAGGCCTTAGACCAAGTCTTTAGAACTGGATCCTTCTCATCCCACTCGTACAGAGTCACAGTTCCGTTGTATGCATCAACTGTGGCCTTTACAGAGTTACGGATGTAGTTAACGCTCTGATTACGCTGTGAAGCGATTGATGCAGAGTTTGTTGTCAATGCATCAGCGGTAGCGTTTGAAAGCACTGTCTGACGTGCATATGGATATCCGGCACTTGTTGTGTAGCCATCGATGATCCACACGATCTTTCCATCAACCAATGCTGGGTATGGATCTCCATCAAGAGTTAACCATGGCGCAACCTTTGCAACGCGATCGCGAGGGTTACGTTCAAAGAGAATCTTGGAATCCTTGTTAATCAAGTTAGAGAGAAGAATTCTCTGCTCCTGATACTTCAGAGCAAATACAACCTTGTTGAGAAGCGATCCAACTGGAACTCCACCAGTACCTGTGTAGGTGTAGTTGCGCTGACCATTTGCAGATGTGTCATCTGGGTAGTCAAACTCAACTGGAGTATCTGTCTTTACGCCACCAATGATTGAGTAATCAGGAACATTCTCACCGAAGTACACACGTGGCTCGAACTTACCAAGTGCGCCAGTTGGTGGAAGGTTTCCGACTGTAAAGGATGGCTTTCCATCTGCATCGCGCTCATTTCCGTAAGCGGCAACAAAACCAAATCCGTGTGTGTACACAAGATGGTCGTTAATCCAGTTACGTGACGGGTTACCTGCGATGTTCAATTCGCGAACAGCAACAACAACATCGCGCTTTACGCCGTTGACGGTGTAACGATCGATATCTAGTGACTCAGGGAAGCTGTAGTAAGGACGAATCTGCTGTAGCTGACGGAAAGTTGGAGACAAAACATTTGGATCCATCAAACGAATATTGGCGATTGTTGCTGCATCATCTGCAAGCTGGCCAGTGTTTGTTGAATCTGTTGCCTGGTAATCATTAACCGTTACGTTATCGATACCGTAGGCAGCACGGGTCGCATCAATGTTGCGCTGAATGTAAGGCGCTTCCTTTGATGACTCGCTTGGCTTTACCTGGAACTGCTGGATCGCGCCTGGGTATAGACCCGCAATCAGTACAGAAGAAATAACTAGTAGTGCTGTACCTGCCGCTGGAAGTACCCATGAACGACGAACAATGTTTGCAAAGAACAAAAGCGCACAGATCAATGCGATACCAGCAAGGATCGCCTTAGCCGGAAGTACTGCGTTTACATCTGTGTAGGTAAGACCGGTAATCAGCTTGCTCTCCTTAAGAGCAAGTGCGTAACGATCAAACCAGTACGCAACGGCCTTTAGTAGAACAACTAGGCCGAGAAGGATTGAAAGCTGAACGCGGGCTGCAACAGTTGTGCGATCTGCTTGTACTTGTAGGCGAATTCCACCGTAGAGGTAGTGAACTGCTACAGAAGCAAGGATTGCTAAAACCGCTGTAGAAATGGCCCAAGAAATCAATGTCTGCCAGAACGGTAGACGGAAAGCGAAAAAAGAGATGTCCATGTTGAACTGTGGATCTTTAACACCAAATGGAGTTGAGTTCTTAAACAGCAACCAGGTACTCCACATTTGTGAACCAGCAGAACCTGCAAAGTAGAACAGTGCTGCGGTTAAGCCAAGAAATAGTGGACGACGAATTGGTTCAACTTGTGAACGGTAACGCTCAAGATTGTCTGCCTCAATTGTCATTGGGACGTAGAGCGGGCGACGCTTGTATGCCAACAAAACATTGAACATCACAATTAGCGCTGTCACTAATCCTGAAACTACAAAGAGTGTTGCCTTTGTTGTCAGAATTGTTGACCAGGTGCTTGTGAAGTCAACTGATTTGAACCACAACCAATCTGCATAGAAACCGCTAAGTGCTGTGAAGAGAACACCAGCGACTACAAGAATTCCAACTGTTAAAGCCAGAGGACTCTTGCGGGCGTTGAATTGGAAGGATGGGCGTTGAAACTGTGGGTTATTCGTCATGGGGCAAAGTTATCGCAACCAGAATTGCCTCACCAATTAGGAGTGGTCGTCAGGGGGCTAGAAAGGTGAACACCTGCTGAGAGTCGATTTCTTGAAGTAATAAGGTGCAAATGAGTTGCACTTCAAAGGAAAAACACGGCCGAAAGAGGTTTAGCGGCTGGAGCTCTTTAGGTAGTTAATGGCCTGTGCCAAAGTGGCAACGGTTACCACTTTGATGCCTTCAGGAACATTGCTGATCTCTTCAGCGTTATCGACCGGTGCGAAGAAAACAGTGGCACCGACTTTTTTAGCGGACATGATCTTTTCGTTGATTCCACCGATTGGGCCAACAACTCCGCGTTGGGTAATTGTTCCGGTTCCGGCAATGTGGCGACCCTGAAGGAGATCTTGCTCAGTCAGAAGTTCAACTAAACCAATGGAAAAAACAAGACCACCACTTGGGCCTCCAGTTTCACCAACCTTGAAAGCGATCTTCTTGGTATCTAGTTGATTTGCTCGATTTCGCCCGATCGTGGAAAGTGGTGCAACAAAAGATGTGGTTCCATTATCAATCGGTTGCATGATCTCTGGATGTGATTGAAGATAGTTAACTGCAGCAACAATTGCGGTGTCTTGAGATTTCACCATGTCTGCTTTAGCTTGCTTACTCTCTTCTTCTGTTGTTGTTCCTGGAGGGTAGATCGCAGACTTTGGATACACCGCACGGTCACCGCTAATCCATGAGTACACAACCTCTGGACCGAAGATCCAGGTATCTGGGTTTGTCACTCTGATCGACATTAAATCTATGCGTCCATTTGCCGGGTAGTTATCTAAACCCTTGAAGGTAATAACACCTTTGAAAATATTTTGAGCTTCACCCGGCAAGACGATTGCAAATGGAAGAGGAGCAATAGTTGCTAAGGCAAAGAAGATTCCCAGAGTTCCTGTCACAACTCGTGGAAGGCGCGAGAATCTCAACATTTTAAATTAGTGATCTCGGGCTAACTGATGCTGAACCTAGTTTGATGACCCAGCATCAAAGCCGCCATCAAAAGAGCCTGAATCAAAAGATGCATCGCTGGAGCCAGCATCATTTGAGTTATCTGAATCTAAACCGGCGGTTGCGCCAGTAACGATTACAGCGCCACCTGCTGCATCACGTGCCTGTGAATCACGAAGTGAATCCTGGAAACGTTGGAACTGACCTACAGAACGCTGAGTTTCTTGTTGGAACTTTCCTTCAAACTTGGTAACCCACACAACGTAGCCGAGTGCGCCAATGAGTCCAACCGCCGGAACTACCCACCAGATTAAAGCTGCGAATGCGTTGGACATGAGGTCAGCCTACTAGTTGCCAGTACCAAGCGCTGACCGGTGCCGGGAACACAACTCGGGAATGAAAGAGGGTGCGAAGTTGTTCCAACACTGGGAGGATTGATCTATGACACCTTTTGGCTTCACACCAGGAAACTCAGATGACTCTAATGAGCCAGTTGATTTTGCTGCCATGATGCAACAGATGCAGCAACAGATTCAGGAGCAGTTCTCAAAGCTGGGAATTAACGCTTCAGGGTTTGGTGGCTCAACTGAAGCATTGCCAAAAAACCTTGTCCGTGACACCGCCAAGAAGTTTGCAACAGCTCAAGGTTCGGCACCCATTGGCGCAAATGATGTTTCCGATGTTGAACAAGCATTTTCCATTGCAGAGCTATGGCTTAACGATGCAACTTTTTTCCCACAATCTCATAACACCGGAAATGTGGCGCTAGCTCGTACCGATTGGGTTGATTCAACTCTTGCTGGTTGGCAGACAACTGTTGAACCATTAGCGACAGGTTTGTCATCTGCAATTGGTGAACTGCTCAATCAAGCAAAGGGCGATCCAAACTC
>JACCDM010241168.1_pt1 | contig 12046 bp, 9 predicted proteins | sample 7445851 | NCBI WGS metagenome assembly JACCDM01 (sample SAMN15323438, study PRJNA562643) | freshwater metagenome | isolation source: river surface water | place: USA:Blue River Watershed | collected 2017-08-16
AAGAGGCGAAAATGGATTTACTCCATTTCGGCTGCAAAGGTAGTGATTTGCATGTTTATTGCAAAAATTGTACATAGATAATTGCAGCTAAAATTCCCCCTACAATTGGCCCAAATACGGGAATGGCAGCATAAGCCCAATCACTTGGACCTTTTCCCTTGATTGGCAGCACAAAATGCATGATTCTTGGCCCTAAATCTCTGGCCGGATTGATGGCCCAACCAGTTGGTCCACCTATTCCAAAGCCAATTCCTGCCACTAAAAGTGCTACTGGCAAGGCCGAAAAACTGCCTAATTCCACCCCGGCAGACTTAATGTGAAAAATTCCAATTACGAAAACAAAGGTGGCAACTGTTTCTACAATGAAATTTTGAGGTAGTCTACGAATAGACGGCCCTGTCGAAAAACAAGCCAGTTGATCTGCTGGATTTTCGCTTTCATTAAAATGATCCTTGTAAATCATCCATACCACAAAAGCACCTAACATGCTACCTAATAATTGTGCAAGAAGATAGGTTGGAACTAAGGCCCAACTAAATTTTCCTGCAGTGGCAAAGGCAATTGTGACTGCCGGATTTAAATGTGCACCACTTGAACTGCTAGTGATATATACCCCCACAAAAACCGCGATGGTCCATCCCAATACAATGGAAATCAATCCTCCGTTATTACCTTTTGTTTTTGGCAATACGATGTTTGCAACAACACCGTTCCCAATTATCATCATCATTGAAGTGCCTATGAATTCGGCTAAAAATGGAGACATAAATTATATTTTAGACATTTATATATTGGTCATTTGAATTGCTTTTTTCCATCCTTCAATACCTTTTTCTACATCTGCTTGCGCTAAGTTGGGGTTAAACACTTCCTCTACCTTCCATTTTGCTGCAATTTCTGTTTCGTCTTTCCAAAAACCAACAGCCAATCCAGCTAAATAAGCTGCACCCAATGCGGTTGTTTCAATAATGGTTGGGCGAATTACTTTTGTATTCAAAATATTAGATTGAAACTGCATCAATAAATTATTTTTTGTAGCTCCACCATCTACTCTTAATTCTGCTATTGGAATTTGCGTATCGGATTCCATTGCCTTTAATACATCGTAGGTTTGATAAGCAATACTTTCTAATGCTGCACGTGCAATATGCGCAGCATTAGTACCTCTTGTGATACCAGTTATGGTTCCTTTTGCATGCTGATTCCAGTAAGGCGCTCCTAATCCAGCAAATGCAGGTATCATATATACACCGTCAGTATCCTTTACTTGAGCAGCTAAGCTTTCCACCTGACCTGAATCACGAATAATATTCAATCCGTCTCTAAGCCACTGTACGACTGCACCACCAATAAAAACACTTCCCTCTAATGCATAAAATGTTTTACCATTTCTTTGCAATGCAATGGTCGTTAATAAATTATTTTTTGAAATAAATGCTTGCTCTCCAGTATGCATTAACATAAAACATCCAGTTCCATAAGTGTTTTTAACCATGCCTGGCGTTGTGCAAATTTGGCCAAACAATGCCGCCTGTTGGTCTCCAGCGATTCCTGCTATTGGAATTTGTTGATTGGTAACCAATAAATCTGTATGACCATACACTTCACTGCTGCTTTTTACTTCAGGTAATATATCAATAGGGATATTGAACAATTCCAATAATGCTGTATCCCATTTCAATTCATGAATATTAAAAAGCATTGTCCTGGATGCATTTGTTGCATCTGTAATATGTTGTGCGCCATTGGTGAATTTCCAAACCAACCAACTATCGATAGTTCCAAAACATAGTTCACCTTTTTCGGCCTGTGCTCTTGCTCCATCCACATGATCTAAAATCCATTTTATTTTTGAGGCGGAAAAATATGCATCAATAATTAAGCCTGTTTTTTCTTGAATCAAATCTTGCTTTCCTGCTTGTTTTAATTGATCACAAAAATCTGCGGTCCTTCTATCTTGCCAAACAATGGCATTGTATATGGGCATGCCTGTATACTTATTCCATATCACAGTTGTTTCACGTTGATTGGTGATACCAATTGCTGCAATGTCGAATTGATGAATGCCATGTTTAGATATTACTTCGGAAGCAACGCCAATTTGCGTACTCCAAATTTCCATTGGATCATGTTCCACCCAACCTGGTGCTGGAAAAATTTGATTAAACTCTTTTTGAGCAGTAGCAATAATATGACCTTCTTGGTCAAATAAAATAGCACGGCTACTTGTTGTACCTTGATCCAGTGCTAAAATGCATTTTGGCATGATGACAATTTTAAAGTCTGAAACCAGCTACTACCTTTTGGCTTTTAACCAATTTTCAGGATCAAAATATACTGCTTTTTCATTACAAATAGAGAATAAAACCGCGCCTTCCCCATCTAAATTAATTCCCGAACGGCCTATAACTGTCCCAGCCTTCACTTCTTGTCCATTGCTTACAGATGCGCTACTTAGGCAAGAAAATGCTGTGAAATATTTACCATGTTTAATTAAAACCGTTTTGTCTCCATTGACATCTCCAACATATACTACGGTTCCATTGGCGACACTTTTAACAGTGGTACCTTTTGGAACTGCCAATTCTATGCCATCACTTTTACGATCTAATTTAGTTCCAGGAATGCTCTCAACACCAAAATGAATATTCACAATTCCAGTTGCCACTGGCCAAGGAAGGCCGCCTTTGTTATTTTCAAAAGAGATGGATGTTTCTCTACCCTCTTCTGTTGTTTCAAGTGCAGAATACGGACGATTGCTTGTGGTACTTTTTAACCCTCCCTCTACCTTACTTACATTTGGTATTGACTTTGTCTTCTCATCTGCCGAAGGAGTTGATTTATTATTTCCAACATTGGCTGCTTTAAGTTTAGCCAGACGCTCATTCTCTCTTTTTACAGCTTCTTGCATTTCTCTTTTGATGACCGCTGCAATAGCTGCTTGCATCTTTCTTCTTTGTGCCTCTTTTTGTCTTACCTGTGTGGTGATTTCTTGCTCCTTATTTTTTAACTGCTTAACCACTTTGTCCTGCTCCTTTCTATCATCCTGTAAAACCTTTAACTGAACAGTTTGTGCTGACAAAGTTTTTATACGATCCTGTTTATTCTCACTTAAGATATTGATTTTAGATTTCAAATTATTTTCGGATAGGCCAATGGCCATCGCCTGAGTTTCTCTATTCTGACGATAGCTTTTTAAATAAGTAATCCTTTTTACTGCATCATTAAAACTACCTGCAGAAAATAAGAAATTAAGGTACTCGTATCCACTTCTGCTTTGATAAGCGAATACAATACTTTTTGCGTATCTATATTTTAGTGTATCTAATTCGTTGTTCAAACGCTTTACATCTTTTTGATTACTTAGAATAGCAGCATCTAATACTTTAACCTGCTTAGCAATTCCATTAATCAATGCCTGTCTCTTTGATATTTTATTTCTTATCAATGCCAATTGCGCTAATGAACTTTTCTTATTATTCTTAGTTTGATCTAATAATCTATTTAAATCATCTAATTCTTTTTGTAAGGTCTGCGCTTGTTTTTGCAAATCATCTCTAGAATTTCCATTTTGAGCATTGGCATAATTCAAGAAACAGGCTATACAAACACATATAAGGATTGACCACTTTTTAAACATAGGTTTCATTTTTCACTTTTTTATTTTCGTCTGCCTGTTTTTGGAATAGTAAAAGTGTATTTCAAAGGTTCATCAAAACTAAATTCCTTGATTTCCATTCCAATATCCAATTTAGTTTGTGCATTAATGGAAATGGTTCTAAAGAGCGGGAACTGTGTATTTTTCACTAATGTATGTTGACTATAATTGATGTCACAGGTTCTGTGTTTTGTGGCATCCACATCGTCAAGTTTTAACTGAATTAACTTTGAATTATCTTCACTAAGAATAATTAAATTTTTGAATAACTTTCCCATCAAACTTACCTGCAATTTTTCATTCATTACTTTATAAGAGATGATATCAATGCTATCCATAAATATTGGATTACCAACTACCAAGTCTTCGATGGTCTTATAATTTAATGGAATTTTCACTACTTCTTGTAAATAGGATAATGGGTGCCTTTCTGTTTTTTTGGATAAGGGAAAAATCAAGACAACACTATCTTTATTGATGAACGCTTTTAACCCAATCACTCCCATCGCACCTCTGATAGTAATGAACATAGCACTATCTTTCTGAATACTTAAATTAGCGATATAACTGTCTTTATCCTTACTAGTTTCGTAATCTATCTTCAACTTCGCATTCATGGTATTGAAGCGAATCTTTGTATTTGCAATATTATTGACAATACCCTTTATCATTAATACAGAATCTTGTCTTGCTTTTTCTGCCAATGCAGCAGCATCCGGTACAACTTTAACAGCCAATGCATTTTGAATAACTTGCACCTTCTTAACATTAGCACATGCAGCAGTTAAAAGAATCAAAATCAGATAAATACTATTTTTTACAATTTGCATGTGGTCGTTTTAAATTTTACCTGTATGCCCAAATCCGCCCTCACCTCTTTGGGTTGTCTCCAAATTTTCTACTAATTTCCATTCCATTTTTTCGACTTGTTGAAATACGATTTGTGCAATTCGATCACCGTCATGAATCACTTGCATCTCATTAGACAAGTTGATCAAAATAACTTTAATCTCTCCTCTATAATCTGCATCTATGGTACCAGGTGTATTTAAACAAGTCAGCCCTTGTTTGATAGCGAGTCCACTCCTAGGTCGGATTTGTGCCTCCAAATGATTTGGCATTGCAATATGTATGCCAGTAGGAATTAGAACACGCTCTAATGGCGCTAACTGAACTGGTGCAGTGATAAAAGCACGTAAATCTAAACCAGAAGACCCTTGCGTTGCATAGGCAGGCAAAGGATGGTGGCTGTGGTTCACAATGGGAATGATTGTAGACATGTGCCACAAAAGTAGTTAAAAAAGCAGGTAAATGAAGGCTAGATTGCTTTAGTTAACAAATTATTTAGAAGTAAAAGATGGACCCAAAACGCAAGGTATTTGACAATGGATTTCTCGTGATACCACCTCCTGTAGGGACTAAGTAGGAAATATTGAATTTAGACTGTTGGTATTGGAAACTAGAGCCAATTGTAAAATATTGCATGCTGCCCAGGTTCTTGTTATTATCTATAAAATAGCCTGCCCTCAAATGAAAGCGATCAGCATAATTGTACTCAGCACCTAGAGATATTTTTAAGGACTCGGAAAAAGGCATCCCATATTTATTAGAAAAAGAATTAAACCAACTAGAAACAACTGACTGTGAAAAATACTGATCATCCTCATCACTACTAGTTGGACTTGCAGGCACCATCAAACGATTGATATCCACCCCCATTTCCAATGAGTTCTCTGTATCAAATTTACTTAAATAGGCCAGGCCCAATCCAATATTTGCTGGAATAAAATATTTATTTTTTGACTCATTAGAGTAACTCACTTTACCTCCTAAATTGGATAAAACCAATCCCGCGTGGAAACCTTCTAAGCCTTCGTTTTGTTTATAGAATAAACTAATATCCCCTGCAAAAGTGTTACCTGCTTTGTAATTGGTACCATTAGTACCATAAGAACCCTGCACTAATCTTGAATTGATATACCTTAAAGTTACACCCATACTCAAGGCATCCGTTAATAAAATATTATAACCAAAATCATAGCTAAATTCTGATGGTCTTTGAGATGGAAGAGTAGATGTTCCAGACTCGTCTGTGAAATCAATATTACCTAAACTAAAAAAACGCAAAGAACTATTGATGCCGCTAAAACTATTTATTTTTTTAAAATAACCAGCACTCGCTAAATACACATCATTCAATCCCAAGTCTTTTAACCATGGCGTATAGTTGATTAAAAAACCACGGTTATTATTTAAAAAAGGGATCTTGGCAGTGTTCCCAAAAAGGTCATTGGCTTCTGGAGACATTGCAATTGACAAATTACCCATACCACCAGATCTTGCATCCGGAGATATCAACATAAATGGCACAGCTGTACTTTGTAATTTAAGCCTTGGTGGTTGCGCTGTTAAAGGACAAGCAACAAAAAATAAAAAAACAAATATGGTTATTTTGATTGCGGCAATTTTAGTCATACTCAAAAACTTTAATTTTCTATGTTAGTAAAGATAATCTTTGAATTCAATATTTAAAATTTTAATAACCCATTTAACATTTGTTCAATTAAGCCATTTTGCTGAACTATGACTTTGAAGAAATATTTGCCAGGTGGCAATAAGGCTCCATTGATGGTACGGCCATCCCAATCAACCACTATCTTATTGCCTTTAGGCTGTATTTGTTGACTTGTAGAAAAATGTCTCCTTCCACTGGCATCAAAGATTTCTAATTGCATCAATATTGGGTCTACACTATTTTTGAGTTCAAAACTAAACCTTGCATTGGTTTTGACAGGATTTGGACTAATACTAAGATTTCGAATATTCTTGTTTTTTGAACTAGGCACTTCTATCAAAATAGTGTCTTTAGAAACATTCCCTAAAAGATCCCAGGCCTTCAAGATCAACCTATGTTTGCCCTCCTCCAAAACTGGTAATGGATACTCAATTAAGCCAGACTGATATTGATTCTCATCATAAGTGAAAAAAGTATTTAGGTTGTAATTTTTTACCAAGGTGTCGTCAATAATTAATTTTAGATCCTGCCCCAATTCATTTCCTGAAGACTGTATGCCCGAACTATCTTTTAATGTCACAAATAAAGTCGATGGTGTACTTACCCAGTCTCCAGATTTAAAAGAAGGTGCGTTAATATAGGCATTGATTATTGGACCAGTAGTATCAAGTCTATTTTGGGTGGCTGAACCTTGAATAAAAATGGATTGCAATTGCACGCTAGCATCAGCAGTGTCATTGTATGCATAAAGCTGTAATTTTAGTGCCGCCGATTTGGATGATGGTAAATTGCCTGGAAGAATGAAACTGATTTCAAATTGTCCATTTTGCACAGAAGCTTTTCCTTTAAAAAGTATCTTTTCTTGTGTTTCGATCGCAACAGCCTGGCTTGTATTTTGATTTGCTAAAGTTTTTTTTGTGCTTGGTGCATCCCATAAAACCATGTCAATTGTTCCTTTGAAGTTTTGAAGGGTTTGATTATTTGTTGACAAATTTCCTTTAATCGTATACTTTGATCCTGATTTTAAAAAGATAGTGTCCGTCCAAGGTAATTGATTCAATTCAGTACATTTAATTTGGTATTTTGGCTGTACAATTCGCATGGCTGGGTCCCCCATTAAGCCAAACTTAAATGCATTTAATCGATCTCCATTTCTACTAAAATTATATTTTTTTGCTGTTTGCAATGCTTGTCCAATTGTTAAAAATTGCCCTTTTGAATTAGGCACCAATAATGCCTGCATAAATGCATCATTAATTTGTTTATTGCTGTATGCAAATACAAGTCTGTTCGCTGCCACCAATGCAATAATGCCTTTATCATTTTGCATTAATGCATCAAAACCAATTGGCATTTCACTAGGCTTATCATAAGGGGCAAAATCACAAGAGGCCGTGACCATGATAGGTAATTTTCCGACATTATTCCATGACTGCATTTCTGATTCAGAGATCACAGCCTCTTCAGTTAAACGTCTAGAATTCCCATGACCAGTATAATTCAAGACCAATGTGCCAGCTTGTATAGATTCTTGAATTGCCTTATTGACGTCTGGATAGGTATTACCAGTCAAAGTTTGACTCGCCTTAAATAAATCTAAATAGAGTTTTCGATGATTCCAATTAGATGTTTTTGACTTTATGTTTTCAATAATTCCTTCTGCATCTTGTAGATGTAGATTAAAATCCGCATCATCAGCAACCCAAGTCAATTGTTGCTGCCAAAGACCCATTTTTTTGTTGGATTGGTATTGAATCAATTTTTCCACCATTTTATTCGCTTCAGCAATCGTTCTTGCTGGAATTCTTCCAATTGCCAAACTAATTGAATCAATCGATTGTGTAAACTGAATTTGATCACCCGGATTTTGTATAGCGTAAAAATCATCCGAACTATACGAAGTTAAAATTGCATTTGATAACTCACTTGTATATACTGGCAATTCCTTATTGATTTGAATTTTTTGCGCATTGAAATTACCCATTCCCAATAATAAAACATAAGCAGGGCTAACTTGATTTTTTATTTTGGATTGCTCAATAATGTATTTAATAAAATTTCGAATAGCAATTGGTGTAGTTTGTCCACTTGCCATTTCATTGAAAACTTGGGTTGAATTAAATAGCCCTACTTTGAATTTATTTTGATTTTCATGAAAGGATTTAAGGGCCTTTGCTGCTGGATAATAGTCAGGGGCAGTAATTATAATATAATCTACTGGGCTAGTAGAAAAACTACTATCATTACGAATTACACCAGAAAACTGCGCTGTATTGATTTTATTGGACTCAAAGACATAAAAATATTTTCTTGCAGTATCAGCAATTTTAAATTTTGTAATTGCATTCTGACCCATTTGTGTGACGATTGACATAGGCTGAAGGCATTGACTCAAATCCCAGACCTTTGTTTGATTTGTCGCATTTTGAATTTCAAATTCAACTATTTGATCCAAAGGTTTACTGGTTTGATAGTCAAATCCAAAACTTGTATTGCCCCAGTTCCCAATTGTTCTTTGTCCCTGCAATACCATATAATCAATCCAACCTGTGGAGCCTGTTCCTGCATTAAAATCTACCTGCAGGTTCATTGAGGTTAAATTTTGCCCAGCTTTTAGCACTTTAGTTTTATCAAGCCAAATCGTACTACTGTCAAAACGTATTTTATAAGCATCGTCAAAAATATTTCCTGAAACGGGATCTACTAATTTTGTACTCAAAATTTGATCATTCAATTTAACCGAAAATGTAGCATCTGTTTGATAGACTGATCCAGCTAATTGACTCTGAAAAACTATAGGAGCATTGAACTGCAAACCATCCATATTAAGCGGAAATGACACCGTCGTTTTTTTACCAAGTCCTATTCCCATAGGGTCACTTAACCAAATTTTACCAGTATTTAAAATATTAATGCTATCTTTTTCTATCAACCACTTGGCTGTATAGGTTTGTACTAATTTTGATGCAGTCCCTGTCTTATTATAACTAGCAATTCTTTTTCCATTTGTTCCAATACGAAGAAAAAAATACAAAGAATCATTGCTTGTGATTTTTTGACGAATTGGTGCTTCAAGAAGGTTTGAGCTAACCCATGTATAATGACCTTGTGCATAAAACAAAAAATGATCTTGGTCGTCAAAAATACCATCTCCACCATCTTGCATTTCGATAGCCATCTCTTTTAAACTATCAGGTAAAAAAGTAGGTACTTTTTCACTAAGATTTGCTAAATCCATCCCAAATAACTGCACTTGATTTGCATTTATTTTACCTGTAAATCCCATCGCTTTAAATTGTGCACCAGTCAACTGAAATACCCCCTCATGTGGCACAGCTATTTTTACCCAATTTCCTTTAGATAACAAGCCTACCTGTCCCCATCCCAAAATTGGGAAACAGCATCCAATTAAAAAAAATGTTAAAACCCCTAGTCTCATACCCTAAAATTAGGGTTTTACTAACATAAGATTCTATTTGCAATTGAATAAATGAGTGAAAAAGCAAGTATATTCGCAGAAGATTTTAAACTCCACTGAATAAACATAACAGATGAATTTTATCAATAGTATATTATTATTTTTTGCGGTCCTTTTTTTAGGCCCAAAAATGATCGCTCAATTCGAAAGTAAACAAAGCAATCAAGTTGCTTTTGCCCCAACTATCGACCCATATGATAGTACCATTTTAATCAGAGGTGGCACATTCGCTATGGGTATGAATCAGGAAAACATCATGGGTGATTGGAATAATAATCTGCGCAGAGTAACTGTGAGTTCTTTTAGAATCGATCAATATGAGGTAAGCAACAAGCAATATAGAAACTATATTAAATGGCTTGAACGTGTTTTTATTCCATTAGGGAAGGATTCTATTGTAAAAGCAGCACTTCCAGATACATTGGTTTGGAGAACAGATCTTGCATACAATGAACCAATGGTGGAAGGTTATTTTAGAAATAAGGCATTCAATGACTACCCTGTGGTAGGTGTAAGTTGGGAGCAAGCCAATGCTTATTGCAGGTGGAGAACAGATAGAGCAAATGAAAAAACATTAATTCAATATGGTTTAATTGACCCTACTAAACCATATTTAGGCAAATTGGAGGCTAACAAAAGTCTTGTTGATACAAATAAAAATGCATCCCCAGTCACTACTAAAACAAAGGCAAAGAATAAAAACTTAGGTGACTATGTTTTAATTCCTGACTTTAGATTGCCAACAGAAGCAGAGTGGGAATATGCAGCAAAAGTTTCAAGCGGAAAGAATTATATCTCCAACTTTAATAACCCAAAAGCAGGACCCAATTCAGGGGCACCTAATGCAAGTATCATTACATCTGATTCACCCTATCCTTGGAGTTCAAATGGTAACGATGGTTTAAGAAGTAATGCTACTGGAAAAAAAAGCAAAAAGGAAAAGAATAAGCAGGGCATGTTCATGGCCAACTTTAAAAATGGAAGTGGGGATTATATGGGTATGGTTGGCTACGCAAATGATGGAGCCGGTTTCCCAAGTAAAGTCAATAGCTTTTTGCAAAACACATTGGGCTTATACAATTTAAGTGGTAATGTGAACGAATGGGTAGCAGATATATATCGCCCAATGAATAGTATTGATATGGATGACTTTAATCCATACAGAGGGAATAACGTTTTAGATGGTGACGATGCAAATACATCAAGTTACGAAACTGGAACAAATACTTTAATCTCTAACAAATCAAGGGTTTACAAAGGTGGTAGCTGGAAAGATCGCCCATACTGGTTGAACCCAGGAACAAGAAGATATTTAGATCAAGATAAATCAAACAGCACAATTGGTTTCAGATGTGCTATTTCTGCTTTTGGAATAGATACGCCAGATGCCAAAGAAGAACAGCCTAATTTATGGCAGAAATTTAAAAATATCTTTTAATGAATTTACGCATAGGTTCTGGTATCGATTTTCATCAATTAGTAGAAGGTAGAGATTTATGGATTGGAGGGATACTTATACCACACCATAAGGGCGCATTAGGACACAGTGATGCTGATGTTTTATTACATGCTATTTGCGATGCCCTTTTAGGTGCATTAAGTTTAGGTGATATAGGCACACACTTCCCAGACACAGACAATGCTTTTAAAAATATTGATAGTAAAATTTTATTACAAAGAACCTACGATTTAATTACTGCAGAAGGCTATCAAATTGTGAATATAGATGCGACGCTTTGTTTAGAAGCACCAAAAATTAAGCCTTATGTAATCGCTATGCAGGAGTGTATTGCATCCATTTTACATATTGGTAATAAAGATATTTCTATCAAAGCCACTACGACAGAAACGATGGGTTTTACAGGAAGAGAAGAAGGACTTGTAGCAACTGCAACATGTTTATTGATGGCAAAAAGCTAAATTAAATTGCTATGAAGCTTGGATCAATTGAAGATTTATATTCCATTTACACCAAACACCCATCTGTCGTAACTGATACCAGAAAACTTAAATCAGGGGATTTATACTTTGCGTTAAAAGGACCCAATTTCAATGGTAATGTTTTTGCGATGACGGCATTGGAAACAGGTGCGGCTTATGCTATTGTGGATGAGGAAATTCCAAACAGTTCGGCTTTTCAAGAGCGCATCCTCTATGTAGATGATGTTTTAACTACCCTACAAGCATTGGCAAAATACCATCGTCAACAATTCAATATTCCATTCATTGCCATCACCGGTAGCAATGGTAAAACAACCACAAAAGAACTGGTCTATGCAGTTTTAGCAAGCCATTTTAAAACTTATACCACACAAGGAAATTTAAACAACCATATTGGTGTGCCTTTGACTTTATTAAGCATCCCTAAAGATGCAGAGATGGCAGTGATCGAAAT
>JACCDM010518766.1_pt1 | contig 12042 bp, 9 predicted proteins | sample 7445851 | NCBI WGS metagenome assembly JACCDM01 (sample SAMN15323438, study PRJNA562643) | freshwater metagenome | isolation source: river surface water | place: USA:Blue River Watershed | collected 2017-08-16
ATTTTGTCATCAGAACTTGAAAACACATTCGACCTACCCTCCATTTGTAAGGAAACCGTTTTATACAAAACAATTAGCATGAGCACAATAAAACCAAAGTAGATGGTATATGCACGGTAATAAAGAAAATTCTTGTCCTGACTCATGGTTTAACTCGAATTACTTTGGTGGCATTTTTAGTTTCTTTAAGACCAGTTGAATCCAACTTTTCTACTAAACTTATTCTTCTCGTTTCCGCCTCTAATTTTGATTTAAGTTCCACATATTCAGCAGCACTTTGATCAAGATCGCGTTGAGCTTTTACAATATCCTTTCCTACTTCTTTACCGTAATATCCTTTTGCGATAAGCAGAATTAACAGAAACATTAAGAAGAACAGAAAACTCAAGTTATTCAAAAAGAATTCTTTAGTAAGAAAATCCCCATTTAAGATTTGCGTGAACGCATTTACCTTCTTTGGGTTTTTGTTAACAGATTTAGGAGCATTGTTTTTCTTCTCTGCTTTTTTAGCAGGCTCCTTATCATCAGGCAGATTGTATACTATGTAGTCATTATCTGTCATCTCTTCTCTGCAATTCTTAATTTAGCGCTACGCGAACGCGAGTTTTGTTGAATCTCATTTTCATCAGCCACAATAGGATGGCGAGTAATTTCATTAAAAGGCTTCAGTACATTTCCAAAAAAATCCTTTTCGATATTTCCATCAAACGAACCGCGTTTCATGAAGTTTTTGACAAGTCTATCTTCTAAAGAATGATAAGACATTACGACCAATCTACCTCCTGGTTTAAGCAATTCAGCAGCTTGTTCGAGCATTGATTTTAGCACTTCCAATTCTTGATTAACCTCAATTCGAATCGCCTGAAAAACCTGTGCGTAGAACTTATGATCTTTAAACTTTGGCGCAAATCGTCGTAACGCCTCCATTAATTCAACTGTGGTTTCTATTGGAGTATCTGCTCGCTTGGAAATGATTGTTGCCGCCATAGCGCGGGAAGAAGGCAATTCACCATATACTTTAAAAATTTGAGTTAACTGCTCTTCTTCATACTGGTTTACCACTTCATAGGCAGATAATTTTGCTTGCTGATTCATTCGCATATCTAAGCGCGCATTTTCACGGATGCTAAATCCTCTTGCAGGCTCATCAAATTGATAAGAAGAAACACCAAGATCAGCCAACAATCCATCGATTGCCAGAACATTATGAAGTTTCAAATGATTTTTTAAATAGCTAAAATTCGCAGGAATTAACTGGAAATTTGGTGCTTCCCATACATTTTGCTGAGCAGCTTGATCCTGATCAAACGCGAAGAGTTTTCCTTGATTTCCTAAAGCATTAAAAATAGCCTTGGAATGCCCACCACCTCCAAAGGTAACATCTACATATATACCGTCTGGATTAATATTCAACCCATCGATACACTCATTAAAGAGCACTGGTATGTGGTAAGCCGTATTATTCTCCATTGTCCAAATCACCCATTACTTCATCCGCCAAATCAGCGAAATCAGCCATGTTTCCTTCGATCATTTCGAAGTATTTGGATTTGTCCCAGATTTCAATTCTGTCATTGTATGCAATAAGCATAACCTCTGACTCAAGGCCCACCCGCTCCATTAGCGCAACAGGTATTAACACCCTGCCTGCATTATCCAATGTCACCTGTTTTGCCCCTTGGTGAAATAAGCGGTAGAACATCCTGTTCTTCGGTTTGAATAAGTTCATTTTCGAAAGCTTGTCGCTTATTCGCTCCCAATCTGGAAGAGGAAACAAAGTCAAACACTCTTCAAATCCTTTATTCAACATGAAATCTCGCTGAGACGACGTAGGAAGCTGCTTCCTTAATCCAGAAGGAAATAAAAACCGACCCTTTTCGTCAAGTTTTACTTCAAATTCTCCTACTAATCCTGCCATAGCTTAAATAATGGGTAAAATTAATGGAATAATTACCACTTTTTACCACTTGATTTTAAATTGTTGATAACTTCTAACGTTTAGCAAATATATTGGTTTCAATTGAGAATAAAAAATACGTCTAATTCCTTTATTTTATTTGACTTTTTTAATTATAGTGGGAGTTTGTGGGAACTTTTTAACACGTAATTCACAATGTACGTTTACAAGTTTTAAAATGCTTAGAAATGTTGCCACTCAATTGACTTAATTTTGACGCATGACCAACGCCCTTAAAAGCTGGATTCTATTGATTATCCTTTCCATCATCTGGGGAAGCTCATTTATATTGATGAAAAAAGGCATGTATGGCAGTAATGGCGAGCCAATTTTTAGTGCTCCTCAAGTTGGATCACTTCGCATGCTGATTGCTTCAAGTGTTTTATTACCCTGGGCAATCAAGGGATGGCAATCGCTCCAATCGAAGAAAGACATTCTTTATTTCTCCATTGTGGGAACTTGTGGAAGTTTCTTGCCTGCGTTTTTATTTACGTTTGCAGAAACAGGTATCACATCTGGCCTCGCAGGTATGCTAAATAGTTTCACGCCTATTTTCACTATTCTTCTCGGATTACTAATTTTTCAGCAACGACTAAATTCTTATCAATATATTGGAGTAAGTATCGGCACTGTTGGAATTATTTTACTTGTTTTGTCTGGAAAACAAAGTTCACTTTCAGGCGATACCACGCATATTCTTGCTGTAATTGCAGCAACTCTATTGTACGCCATAAGCCTGAGTACCATAAAATACAAATTACAACACTACAGCTCCATGCAAGTCACAAGCATTTCTTTGTCTTTGATTTGGATACCTGCTTTTTTAATTGTTTTATTTATGGACACACCAACGGTGATATTAGAAAATGACCTAGCTTCTGATGGACTGTGTGCCATAATCGTTCTCGCTTTATTTGGAACAGCTATCGCCACAATTCTCTTCAATGCTACTATTCGTTTATCATCGGCATTGTTCGCAAGTAGTGTGACATACTTAATGCCCATCGTTTCGGTTTTGATTGGTTGGCGTTTTGGCGAAGTTATTACAGCAGCGCAAATTGGCTCTATGTTTATCATTCTCTTGGGTATTCTTTTGGCTAATTTACCGGGTTTACTTAAGCTAAAATCAAGTAAATAAAATACTATCTTTCTAAACAGAAATAATTCGTGTAATTTAGTTTGCTGAATAAGGATAATATCGTATCTTTGCAATCCTAAATTTAAAAATTAGCTATATGTACGCAATTGTAGAGATAGCAGGGCAGCAGTTCAAAGTGCAAAAAGACCAAAAGGTATTTGTACACAGATTATCAGCTGAAACTGGTTCTAAAGTAGAATTTGATCGAGTTTTATTAGTTGATAACGATGGTAAAATTTCAGTTGGCGCCCCGGCTATAGAAGGTGCAAAAGTCACCGCAGAAGTCCTTGACCATGTGAAAGGAGATAAAGTAATCGTTTTCAAAAAGAAAAGAAGAAAAGGTTACCAAAAAAGCAACGGTCACCGTCAACAGTTTACGGCGATCAGTATTAAAGATATTAAAGCATAATCTCGCTTAGCGAATAAAAACATAAGACGATGGCACACAAAAAAGGAGTTGGTAGTTCGAAAAACGGTCGTGAATCCCATAGCAAACGTTTGGGTGTGAAAATTTTTGGAGGACAAGCAGCTATTGCTGGAAACATTATTGTTCGTCAGAGAGGCACACAACATCATCCTGGGAATAATGTAGGCATTGGTAAAGATCATACATTATTTGCATTAACGGATGGTTTAGTAGAATTCCGTAAGAAAAAAGACAATCGTTCATTTGTTTCTGTTGTTCCGTTTGAAAAAGGAGCCGAAGCATAATTGAATCCATATTGGTTAGAAAGCTGTTCGAAAGAGCAGCTTTTTTTTTGCCGTAACTTAAATTCCTAAGGTTTATCTTAATCAATAGAATACAATAAGTTTCCATTCGCTAAATACAATAACAAAATATCTCTATTAAATTTGTCGCATGACTTCACTTTCCAAAAAACAGCGCTATGCATTTTCCACCTTGACAGGCCTGTTACTTACGATCTCGTTTCCATTTAGTGGAAGTTTAATGCCGCTCATCTTCATTGCTTGGATACCCTTACTACTAGTTGAAAATAAGTTATCGGAGAATTCAAAAAGTGGGCGACATGTATTCGTTCATGCCTATTGGAGTTTTTTTATTTACAATTTGGGAAGCACCTGGTGGATTTGGAATTCTACTTCTGTTGGAGGAGTTTTAGCATTTGTTTTCAACTCCTTACTCATGGCCTTGGCCTTTCTTCTTTTTCATTTTTTGCGTAAACGAAGTACTTCAGCCTATGATTTTTTGTTTTTTCCTATCGTTTGGGTAGCCTTCGAGTATTGTCATTTCAACTGGGAATTATCGTGGCCATGGCTTACCATGGGAAATGTTTTTTCAGAATTACCCAATTGGATTCAATGGTATGAATTCACTGGGGTATTAGGAGGAAGTCTCTGGATACTCTTAATTAATGCTTTGTTATTGAAATTATTCCTTAAGTGGAAAACGACAAATGAACCCAAATCTTTGCTTCCTATCGGGATCAGTTCAGTTTCACTTCTAATTACACCACTTGTTATTTCCTATTTGCTTTTAAGTTCTTTTAAGGAGGATTCCTCTAGAAAAATACATGTTTTAGCTGTTCAGCCTAATATTGATCCGTATAACGAAAAATTCTCCCCCTCATATACACCTGAAGATCAGTTGGCAAAATTTTACAGAATGATTGCTCCTTACCAGTCGAAAAAGATAGATTTGGTTATGGGGCCTGAAACCATGTTGAGCGCCGACATTTGGGAGGAGTACATCGATGAATTTGGTGTTATAAAAATGATGACGGAAGAAAAGAAAAATTGGCCTCAAACAGAATTTTTGGTAGGAGCTTCCACGTCCAATTTATTCAAAGAAAAAGTATCTTCTGCGGCAAAACCCTTACCTGAAGGTAATGGTTATGTGGAAAACTACAACACCTCTTTATTTATGAATAATTTAATGGAAAAAACCCTCATTCACAAGTCTAAACTTGTTTTAGGAGTTGAGAAAATTCCATTCGCAAGTTGGTTGCCTTTCCTAGAAAATTTCGCTTTACAAAATGGAGGTACTTCTGGATCCTTAGGAATTGAAAATGAACCAAAAGTTATTCGAAGTAGTAAAGGCATTTTAGCGCCAGTCATTTGTTACGAATCTATTTACGGAGAGTTTGTTGCTGAACAGTGCAACAAGGGCGCTGAGGCGATTTGCATCATCACCAATGATGGGTGGTGGGGTGATTCTCCTGGATACAAACAACATTTTAGTTTGGCAAGACTTCGAGCCATCGAAAACCGCAGATGGGTTATTCGCTCTGCAAATACAGGTAAAAGTGGATTTATTAGTCCAACCGGTGAAATAGCACAAGAGACAGGTTATTGGGTACCTGCTACCATCGATCAAGAAATTTCGCTCTCAGCTGAAAAAACATTTTATACGCAACATGGTGATTACCTCGGAAAAAATGCTCTTGTAGCTACGCTAGTAGCCTTAACTTTAACATTGTATCGACAATTCAGACGAAAAAAAGCATAAAAAAAGGAAGCTGAATTTCTTCAAACTTCCTTTTTCACCAATCAACAAGTATATTCTTTAGTAACCTGGGTTTTGAATAAGGTTAGGATTTAAACCTAAATCAGCATTCGGAATTGGATATAAATTTTTAAATGCTTCGGTTGCAATACCATCAACTTCTCCGCCTTTAAAAGACCAAACGTAGTCTCCACCGGTAAATTTGCCAAATCGAATTAAATCAGTTCGTCGAGTTGCTTCCCAACTAAGTTCACGTGCTCTTTCGTCAAGAATATCATCTAAAGAAAGGGATGCTACATTGAAAGCGCTAGTGTTGTATGCTCGCGTGCGAATTAAATTAACATATTGAATGGCAGTAGCTTGGTCACCTAATCTAAATGACGATTCTGCTAACATCAGGTAAACATCGGCTAATCTAAACATTGGAAAATCAATGTCAACATGTGCAGAATTCGCATTATTCGATCCGTTCAAACCAGCTTTTGTTTTATTTTTAAATTTAGGAAATGCGTATCCGTAATTGAATTGGGCTAATTGGGTTGGAGCTGTAAAATTTAATTGTTGACCGGTTCTGTAGAACAGGTAACGAGAATCCAGGGTAGAATCTGGGAATTTATTTACAAATTGTGGCGTAACTCGTAATCCTCCCCATTTTCCATTCACACCGTAATCTGCAGCATTCATGGCTCCACCTAAGGCCCCACAAACCAAGTATGTTGTACCACCCCAAGTTTGAGCGTATAAACCGTCATATACTACTGGGAAAATAATTTCTGGTGACGTATGATTATCTGCGAGGAACATGTCTTGGTATACGTCATCTAATTGAAAAGCTCCCGCATTTATAATCTTCTCACAATACGTTTTGCAATCTGCATAACGTGCTGTATTTGTATAAACTTCCGCATTCAAATACATTTTGGCCAATAGCGCATGCGCAGCAGATTTAGTTGCTCTTCCATATGGAGCAGCTCCTGGATCTAATAATAAATCTTCAATGCCTTTTAACTCTTCTTCGATGTATGCAAACAATGAAGCTCTGTCAATACGTTCCGGTTGGAAGGCTCCAACGCGATCATTTTCATCAACAAATGGAATATTGCCAAATAAATCCATGGCATGATAATAACTCAAGGCTCGCAAGAATCTTGCCTCGTTTCTGTAGGTTCTAATTTTTTCTACATCTGCTTGAGAGAAACCTCGTTCTGCTAACTTTTCATCGCGAGATTGCCATATAAACTCATTACACAAGGTAATTTGGTAATAAATTCGGTAATACATTCCTTTGATCCAACCATCATCAGCAGACCAATCACTTTTGTTAAGTGCAGGAATTCCAGGGTCTGACCAACCACAAAGAGCCTCATCAGTAGGGAGTTCTTGAAGATTCCATAATACACGCACGTAAGCCGAAAATCCTTCGTCAATTCCAGCAATATCTCCAGCTCCTGCAGGACCTTGTATTCCCGTCATAGACAAACCAGAGTATAACTTTGCTAGCACATTGATGTAATTGTTAGGATCGCTGTAAACTTTTTCAGCATTCAATCCATACATGGGTGTTTGATTTAGCTGTTTCTTGCAAGATGTGATGGATGCAAGTGCTACTGCTGCAATCAAAAGGGATGGGAAAATTGTTTTTTTCATGGCACAAACAATTAAAAATCAAATGATAAATTCAATGAATAAACACGTGGTCGCGGATAAATGTTGTTATCAATCCCTCCACCTATTTCTGGATCTAACCCAGAATAATTAGTCAACACGAATACGTTGTTAATTACGAAAGTAGCGTTCAATCCTACTTTTTCTCCGAAATACTTTAATTTACCAAAATTGTAACCAACGCTAAAGAAATCCATACGAAGAAAATCAGCTTTTTCCATGTAATGATCACTCAATAATTGATTCGTTGCAATTTTTTGAATTTCATCTTCGTAATACAACGAACTGATGTTGTTTAAATACCCTTGTGTTCCGTTAACTGATTGAAACGTTCCGGCATTTGAATGAATGTTATTGTAGATATGTCCACCTAATTCACTTCGCATTGAAGCACCAAATGACCAATTTTTATACTGGTAATTCAAAGAAAGACCTAAGAACCAATCAGGAACTGACTGATCATAAATATAGCGGTCTTTAATATTGATAAGACCATCACCATTTCTGTCCACATAAGCGTGAATATCTTTCCACTTGTCTGCCGCCGTAATTTGACCATCGTTATTTATATCGATGTCAGCTTGCTGTCCAACTTGAATGACCATTCCGTTTTCATCATAAATTTGCTCGTATAATAAGAAGGAGAATGTCGGGTAACCAACTCTGTGAACTTGAACGGTGTTTCCGATTCCACCTGAGATACCACCAACTTGAACACCAACAGCATCTGGATCTTCGATTTGAGATAATTTAACCACACGGTTAATGTTGTGTGAAGCATTGGCCATTAAATCTAGACGAGAATTCTTATTCGCAAATAGTCCTGCGTTGATAGAAAATTCAATTCCTTGATTTTGCATGCTTCCAACGTTGGTTAGGATTTCATTTGTAAAATTAGTACCCGCTGCTACAGGCACAACTGCAAGTAAATCGGTCGTTATTTTACGATAAACATCAACTGAACCGGAGAATCTATCTTTCAAAATTCCAAAGTCAAGACCTATATTGTAAGAGGTTGTTGTTTCCCAACGTAAATTGGCATCGAACCCTGAAGGTCTAAACACCAATAAGGTATCTGGTCCAAAAATATATTGTGCAGTTTGACCACCGATAAAGTAATTTGAAATATAAGCATAATCACCAATACCATCTTGTTGACCTGTTACACCGTATCCAGCGCGCAATTTCAACATGTTTAGTTGCTTGAAATTCTTTAAGAAAGGTTCATCCGTCACTACCCAAGCTGCGGAAACAGCTGGAAATAATCCCCAACGTGTTTGCGGACTAAAGCGGGAAGAACCATCATAGCGAAGAGATGCATTAATCACATAACGATCCTTTAAGGTAAGAATTCCACGTGAATAAAAGGAAAGAAGTGCGTTTTTGGTGAAAAATGGATTTTCTGCTGCTGGAAAAATAACAGAGTCTTGCGCTTCGTTATATGTTGCCCAATTTGGACTTGCACTGTACCAATCTTGGTAGCTATAACCAGCTGTTAAGTCGACCAACGCATTTCGTGTAACCCCAATTTTTCCGTTGTTATAATTAAGGTAAGCCTCCACTAATTTATTTCCCTTATTACTTCTGTATTCGCTGTATGAACCTTGAGAAAAATAACCAGATGCAGAACTTGCCGGAGTAATCGTAAATCCTGTACCTTCAGCTTGATCGATACCTCCGTTCACAACAGCTTTAAGACCTTCAATTTGAGGAACTTTTAGCGTAACTTTTGCATTTCCAATGTAACGCCAGACGTTGCTTCTGTCCTCTCTTTGCCAAAGTAAACCAACAGGATTTCGTGCCGAAAGCGTATTTGGTTTTCCATTGTTGTCTATCCATTCAAAGTAACCGCCATAGGTGGTAGTGTCAGAATAAACAGGTTGAGTTGGATCAAAATAAGCTGCACCAAGTGCACCGCGATTAGCAAAAAACGAACGTGTGTTTACCAATTTATTGTTTACTTCGAGCTGCACTACATCTTTGAAAAAACTTGGTGTTAAGCTCAAGGAAAGTGAATTTCGCTGAAATTGATCTCGCGTTAAGACACCATTCTCTAATCTATTTCCAAAAGATAATCTATAGGGTAAACCTTCAATTCCACCAGTTAATGAAACGTTATTGTCTGTGACATAAGCAGGTCGAAAAACTTCACGTTGCCAATCAGTATTTGCAGTTCCCAATAACGCTTGTTGCGTTGGATTTCCTCTCCTCATGACTAAACTCCGTAAACTATCTCCTGACAATACATCCGCATACTTTGCAACAGTTGATAAGGAATGTTTTGAGTCAAATATAACTTTTAATGGTGTTTTTCCACTGCTACCTCTCTTTGTAGTAATTAAAATGACACCATTAGCTGCTCGAGAACCATAGATTGCCGTTGCGGAAGCATCTTTTAGTACGACAAATGAAGCAATATCATTTGGATTTATCAATGAAAGCGGATTGGCTGCTCCGGCAATTCCACCATTATCTAATGGTACCCCATCAACAACAATTAACGGATCATTACTTGCATTAATTGAAGTTCCTCCTCGTAATCTTAAAGTGCTTCCAGATCCAGGAGCACCATCGTTAGTGTTGATTTTCAATCCGGAAACTTTACCCATGATTAATTGCTCAGGCGTTGACATTGAACCTTGCGTAAAATTTTTCTCGTTAATTACGACGGCAGATCCTGTCAAATCCTTAGTTCGCGTCGTACCATAACCGATAAGTACCACCTCGTTTAATCCTTTTGGATTTTTATTAAAGGTAAAATCAACAGTTACCGTTCCTCCTTTTAGCTCAATCTGTTCACTGAGGGATTCAAAATCCACAAATCTACATGATAAGGTAAAGGTTCCTGATCCTGTTGCTGTAAATTTAAATTTACCTTCATCATCGGTCCTTGCTCCTACATTTTTACCCTCCAACACTATTGTAGCATTGAACACCGGCTTGCCCAGGGGATCTTTTACAGAACCTGAAATTACGGTTGATTGCGCGTATCCTACAATAGATACTAGGATTACAATAAAAATTGAAGCTATAATTTTTTTCATAGTTCACATGTTTAGTTGGTTCAAATATATCTTTTTTTTCTTAATGTCATTATGACACATTGAAAAATTTATTTCCAGTAAAGGAGAATATGACCTTTTTTCAATAAATCAGCAGTAAGGGGAATCGAAATGGTCCCATCGTCAGCGATTTGAAATTGAGTTTTCTTATTATTAATTTTTATTTTTTCAGGTTTTTCATCAGCGAGATGAATGACCAGTGTACTTTGCTCAACAAATTTGGAATTCGCTAATGAAATAGACTGAACATTGATATCTCCGAATTTCTTCTTGCGCTCATAGTTAAAACTAATAAGTTGGTATTGACCATCCTGAAGAGAACTTGATGTTATCCCATCGTCTTCGAACCAAATTCCTCCGCTCTTTTTCAGTGCTTCGTCTACATAAAAATGAACACTTACATCATTTGGATTGTATGATTCCGTTGAAAAATAAGTAGAATTCGCCATCGGAATAAAAGAGCCCGATCGCACGTATACCGGCAAATGTTCCATGGTGTTTTCCGCTGCTATGTAATTGGGAAGAGACGCTCCTTCCACTCCTACTCTAACTTTTTTCCCTGTGTAAAAATCAAACCAAGTGGATTGTTTTGGTAACTGAAAGTAGGAATATTTTTTTGTCAACTTCTCTGTAATAGGTTTCACAAAAAAAGCATCTCCCCACATGTAGGCATCCGATAGTGTTTCGGACCAATGCTCAGCGCTGTCCACCATAAAAACCGGACGCATCAGAGGTGTTCCTTCCATATGATTAGCAAAAGCCAAACTGTAATTATAGGGTAACAGTGCATACCTTAATTCAATCGCTTCTTTCGCTCTTCGCTTTGTTTCAGGATCTTTAAAAATTGGTTCAGCAGCAACTTCCTCTTGCGCATGCGGACGAAAAACGGGTTGAAAGACTCCATATTGCAACCAGCGTGTGTATAGTTCCGAATCGTCATTTGCACCTGCGAAACCTCCCAAATCCGAGTGCATGTATGGAATTCCCTGCATTCCCATTTGCATGGTGATTTCCATCTGTGGTTTAAGTCCACCCCATGTTCTGTTTACATCTCCTGACCATGGAATAATACCGTAGCGTTGTGTCCCAGAATACCCAGAACGCATAAGAATAAACGGACGTTTTTGAGGGAAATCTTTTTTGTAACCTTCAGCTATTAATTTTGCCCATTCATGACCATAAATATTATGAACTTCATCTGCAGGTATATTTCCCCCATGTAGTAATTTAGCGGGATGCACTTCTGGTTCGCCTAGGTCTCCCCAAAAACCTTCTACCCCATTTTGCAGCAAGCCTTTATAAATATCCCAAAACCATTCCCTAGCATTGGGTTTAAATAGGTCAATGAGTCCCGTGTTTCCGAAGTAGAAATCATAAGTGTAAGGTTTTCCTAAACTATCTACAGCCAAAATTTCCTTTTCAACCGCTTCTTTCCATTTCGAAGAGGTCGTTAAAATAAAAGGTTCAGTGATGAGCACCGTTTTAACATTTTCTTTTCTGAAATCAAAAATCATCTGCTCTCCATTGGGAAAGGAATCCCGATAAAAAGATAGATTCCCTAAAGTCCCCTGAATGTCTTTTCCAAACCAATACAAATCAAAAATAATTGCGTCTAAAGGTATTTTTTCATCCTTGTATTGTTGAACAATATTCCTCGCCTCCTGTTCAGAGTGATAACCAAAACGACTTGCAAAATTTCCAAACATCCAACGAGGAGGAAGAGGTTGTCTTCCCGTCAAGTACGTGTATTCCTTTG